>Ga0209272_10000509_pt1 | contig 31324 bp, 30 predicted proteins | sample tdDd002_FD_187125 | JGI IMG/M metagenome (GOLD analysis project Ga0209272, IMG submission 187125) | Marine sediment microbial communities from the Atlantic coast under amendment with organic carbon and nitrate - tdDd00.2 (SPAdes)... | ecosystem: Environmental > Aquatic > Marine > Coastal >... | reverse complement strand
ATGGAAATTTGAAACAGTCCATCCTCCAATAATCATCAAAGCGGGAACAATAAGGCTCAGTAGGATAAATCTTCGTGTTGCCGATCGTTTATCTTCCATTTGTTTCACTTCAACAGGCTTGTTAATAGCATCCAGCGGACATGAATTATCACATAACTTACATTGAATACAACTTGCAGGTGTTATTGTCAAATGATTTTTAGATACACGGCTGACGAGATTTAAAATCACCCCATAAGGACAAAGAAATCTGCAATACGGACGAGCAATAATAATGCTTATTAGTAAGAAAGCAGCACCAATGGCAAACATGAAAAAAGTAGCATTAAAACGGAATATACCTACAAAAGGATCGTATCTGCAAATAATAAAATCAGTAGCTGTGGCTGCATACAAAATGGACAAACCCAAATAAATATATGGGATGAGTCCCAAAACTTTCTGTAACCATTTCTTTAAACTTACAGGACGCAATAAAAAAACATCCTGAATGGCTCCTAAGGGACAAACGCCAGCACAAAAGGTTCTACCAAAGAATAATGTATAGACTAAAGGAATCACAAAAAAGGCTAATGCCGACAAAGGAATGTGATAACCAGGATTAAACAAAGCTAGAACTACATTTTGAACCGACCCTACAGAACAAACACATCCTTCTCTGAAAAAGCCAAAATACAAAATGGAAAACAATGAAATGGCAACCACTCCTGTTCTAGATCTTTTCTTTAAAATGAACCAAGTAATCAAACTCAATGATGCAATTAGAACAATTACATCAAGATAAGCAAACAATCCATCTCTTGGAGCTGGCATAGAGGTTACTGGTTGCGTATATCCTGATTCAAACTCAGGCTTAGGAAATCGTTGCGTTTGAGCAAAAGCAACAAGGTCCATTAGTAGTAATATCAATAATGAGATAAAGGCAAGGCTTTTCTTCATTTCTTAAATCTTTTTATTGGTTTTGAAGCCTGTAAACTGATAAGCTTCTTCAATAGGAACTCTTTTAAATGCATCCGATGGACAATCTTGCGCTATGGCACATTGATTGCAATTCACACACAAATCATGACTGATTTGCAATTGCAATGAACCATTTCCAAATGCTCCACAACCTTTCACACATTTACCACAGCCAATGCACAACTCATCAATGATATCATACTTAAAATAAGGATCCTCAACATAAGTTCTCTTTATAGCACCTGTTGGGCAAAGCTGATTTTCTGCTCCTGTAGACAAATCCTTCACATTTGGTCTGAAATATCCTCCACATAAATCGCAATATCCACACATATCATACACATGAATACATTTGACTGCCGATGGCGTTACCACACAACTTGTTGCACAACGTCCACATTGAGTGCATTTAGTTGGATCTAACTGCCAAAAGAAATCCCCTTTTGCGCTTTTGTTAACCAAAACTCCCGCAACTCCCACGATGCTGGCTCCTGCTGCAAATCGAAAACAAGTATTTATGAATTCTCTTCTGTCTTTTTTCATCGATTACCAATCCTTATTAAATAGTCTAAAAAAGTTATTGGTCTTGTTTGTACTTTATGCCTTCTGGCAAAGTACATCCTTCCAAACTCTTGCAATCTTTGCACATATTTTTAAAAGTGCAAGTCTCTTCGGTTGTGTTGTTTCTATAAATAAAAACACCACTCATCACCGCAAGTCCTCCAAGAATCAGACTTCTCATTCCATTTCTTAAAAAATCTCTTCTATCCATTTTATTTTGCTTCAAATACTCTTATCATTTTCTTCACTGGATCCAAAACATAGATTCTGTCCTCTGAATCAACAGCCAAATCAATACCTACAGTTTTTTCCTCGAACAGATCGGGAGCGGCAACAACCGATTTAAAATCGCCGGAAGGAAGATGAATTTTCACTCTTTCAATTCCCTTCTCTACAGTCACAAATGAACCATCGGAAAGCATGGCGATATTGGAAGGATTACAACAGCCACTAAAACCATCAACACTCATAGATGTTCTGTTCCAAGATGATATTTGATCTCCATTAGTATTGTAGGCTTCAAATGCATGTCTGCCCGGATTCACTGCCCACAATTCTCCTTGTCTGCCAATTAGTACATCGAAATATGGACTTGGGATCACAAATCCCTTTATTCCTGCTTCCTTATCTTGTTCACCAATCTCTTTAAGCTTATTTCCATCCATATCGTAATGATGAATGATTTTTTGTCCTGCATCAGCAATGAATATATTCTCCCCCTGAATGGCTATTGATGTAATGAAAGTCCTATCACCAGCTACCAAAAAGCTATTTTTTAAACTGCCATCAGGTTTGCGAATATCAACTCTGTTTTTCATGCCAACTGCAATATTTCCATCCTCGGTTATAGCAAGGCAACGGGCACTTTCTCTTAATTTTAAGGCATTGATTTGTTTTCCTTCAGGACTATATACAAATACATTTTTATCTGTACTGATATAAATTTGATCATTTTGATCGATAGCGATTCCATGAAGTTCTTCAGCACTAAGTCGAATTTGCTTTGTCTCTTTATGACTGATTAGTTCGGGATCAATCCTTTTCAATTCCGCCAAATCGTATTCATAGACATTCTTCTGAGAATTCTGCTCATCAACAAACAGATCCTTTGCCATAAAGGCAATCAGAATCACCAAAAGAACAACCGATAACCACAATACAAACTTATTTTTCATTGCTTCTATTTTAGTTGGCGCTTATATCAATACACAACATGTGCTTGGAATCACGCATCAGTAATCGCCCATCAGTAATTACTAAAGGTCCCCAGGCATCATGCCCATCCAATATTTTAGTTTTATCCAGTAATTCAAATTTCTTAGTTGAAGCTCTTGCAATAGTCATTGTTCCATCATCTTTAAGAATGAAAAATTTACCATCTGCAATTGCATATGGTCCCAATCCAAATCGGTCACTTGTTCCACTTGTCCAAAGAATATTTGTACAATCATTCGGATCAACACACACAAATCGATTTCGTACTCCGCCGGCATCCTTTGGTAAAATTGAAAACATGCGATCCTTATAAACCACAGGAGTTTGCTGCTCGGATGCAACACCATCTTTTGGTTTAAATTTCTGTAAAGTTTCCACAGTATAGCTATCTCCTGATTTTTTCACCTGAAGTAATATTGATCCCGCACCATATCCGGCGGTCATGAATACTTTACCATTCTCGAAAACAACAGGTGAAGGAGCCACTACCGAAGGAGCAAAATCTTTTGTCTTCCATAGAATTTGTCCCAAATCATCACCTTCTGCTGAAACTCCAACAATTCCACCAACTGCAGCATAAACCCACATCTTTTTTCCATCTAAAGTCATTGGCATGATAGAAGAGTGTGACATTTTCCAATTGTCTGGATTTGGTGTTTCCCACAGCACTTTACCTGTGGCACAATCCACTCCTATCATCAAAGATTTTCCTCCTGGAGCCAAAATGGCAACATTATCGACAATAATCGGACATTGACCTGTATACCAAAAAGGTATTTCGGACATGTATTCTTTTACCAAATCGATTCCCCAAAGAAAATCACCTGTATTTGGGTCGATACACATCACATGACAGCGCGGTCCCATGGTAATTAAATACTTGTCATTAATGGCAGGAACAGTTCTCGATATTCCGTGGTTACGTTTAATGCGAACGCGATACCATCTTCTCCACAATTCTTCTCCTGTTTCCAACGAGAAACAACGCAAAGCATCTGCTTTTTTCACCTCATCGTAATCTAAAACATATACCTTACCATTGTATACAACAGGCGCTGCATGTCCTTCTCCCAAATCAACCTGCCAATCAATCTTTGGTCCATCACCCCAGGAATTGATCAATTTGGTTTGATCTTTTGAAATATTATCAGACTTGGCACCACGAAATTGAGTCCACTTTCCTTTTAAATCAGTGGTAAACTCCTTAAAAAAATCAAAACCTTCACCTATGACTACCTTTCCTCCACTTGATTCACTCTCTTTGGGTCTGTTGTCCAAACCAGGAACACTTGCATGCATATCTTTAACAGGATTGTAAGCCAACCAATACACAAACAGAACTATTGCAATCGCAATAGATAAGAGAATTAAACCTTTTTCGCTTCTTTTCGACAGCATATACTTAATCGTAATAAACCTGTCAGGTTTCGGAAACCTGACAGGTTTGTCATATTCTTTATTCTTTTATTAAATAAGCCATTAAAGCATCCTCGTGACGTACATACATCACTCCATCTTTAATCACCAGATGTGACCAGTGTGGACCTTTTCCGTAAGGAACCTTAAATTCGCTAATCACCTTAAATTCTTTTGGATTTGCTTTTACCAGTGCAATGTTTCCATCTTTTTCATCGTAGCAATACAACATTCCTTCTGCCGAGATGATGGATCCTTTATTCTCCCACTCGGTTTCGAACATCTTCTCTCCGGTATTCCAATCCAAACAGCACCAGCGTCCCATTCGGTTGTGTTCCCAATTGGCGCCATAAATGTAACCGTCAATCAAAACAGCACCTCCATGATGAACATCCAACAATGAATCAACATAAGCCAATTCTACCCCCGATGCATCTTCATTCAGATTCAGCATTACAGATTTGTGATCATATCCATTGGTTACATATACTTTTCCATCCTTATATAAAGGTGTATTGGTATTGATATTTGCTTTCCATTTACCACCAGCATATTTTCCGTAATCGAATTGCCAGTCAATGTTTCCATCAGATGGATTTACACCTATGATATTGGTTTCGGTAACTGTTACGATTTGCTCCTTACCATTTTGGTTAATTAACAAAGGAGAAACATAACCAGGTTTATCATTTATGCTTTTTGATTTCCAAACCGTTTCACCAGTCATTTTATTAAGTGCAACCATAGTTGTCTTCTCTCCACAAGGAGTAAAATACACCAAATCTTTCCAAAGCAATAAAGATTCAGATAATCCCCAACGACCAAATTCACCTTCAAATAGATCACTAGCTTTTACTTTCCAAGTTATTTCACCAGTATGCGCATTAATACAAGCCAAATCGCCTTTACCACTTGATAAGTAGATTCTATCATCTTCAATAGTTGGTGTTGCGCGACTATCGGTAAAAGTACCATCCCAACCTCTACCATAAGGAATTTGCCATTTTTCCTTACCATTTAGATCCAAGGCAATTAAAATATCCATTGAATCCTTTAATCCGGTAAGGTAAATTGTATTGTGTGCAACTGCTACTGAAGAATATCCGACAGGAATACTATCCAAATGCCATAACATTTTTGGACCATCTGCTGGCCATTGCTTCAACAATCCAGTTTCCTGATATATTCCGCTACGATTTGGTCCGCGCCAATCGCTTGTTTCAGGTTTCGAAGTACATTGACTTAGGATTAAAATAGCTAATGCTCCAAGAATTAAAATACGTTTCATAAGATTAGGGCTTATTATAGATTTATGTAGTGTTCTAATTAGCTTTTAATGAATATACCATTAAAGAATTTCCATGACGAACATACAGGCGCTTGTTGTGAATTACAAGATGTGCCCAATGCTGCTTTTGTCCGTATGGTACTCTAAAAGAGCTTACCTTATTAAATGAATCTTCGCTAACATCAACCAATGCAATTTCGCCACTATCTCCATAACAATACAACATGCCATCAGCGTAGATTACGTTTCCTTTTGACAGCATTTTAGCAGCAAACAATTGCTCACCAGTTTTCCAATCCAAACAAAACCATTGGCGATTTGCATGACCAGAGCCATAAATTTTACCATCCAAAAGAATGGCTCCTCCCATTTGGTTATCCAAAGTTTCATTTCTCCAGACTTCCGTCACACTTGATCCATCTGCAGAAAGATTCAACATTACTCCACCTTTTCCATATCCGGTAAAACAATAGATCATACCATCTTTATAAATAGGAGTATTGGGATGAATTGAATATTTATTTGGGAAATCAACATTCCATAGAAATTTACCTGTCTCAGCATCAACGCCGATAATGTTATTTTGAGTATGAGTAACCAAAAGTGATCTGTTAGGTAGTTTTACCATCGCAGGAGAACAATAGGCTGACTTGTCTCCATTTCCTTTTGCTTTCCAAATCAAACTACCATCTTTTTTATTTAATGCAACCATACTAGCTTCATCTCCACCAGGTGTACAAAACAACTTATCACCATCAACAAGTAAGTTTTCAGTCACTCCCCAACGGATATTTCCTCCATTGAATTCATCCAGCATGTTTTTTGACCAAAGCTTGTCACCATTAGAAGCGTTCATTGCAATCAATTCTCCATAACCACTATATACATACAGCATTCCATCGTTTACCATAGGTGTTGTTCTTACGCCATCATAAGAATCCATCCATTCTTTTCCATAAACACTTTTCCACAATTCATTTCCTGTATGATCTAAAGCAATAATGAAACCATTGTCACCTTCGGTTCCTGATGTATAAACTACATCTTTGGTTACAGCTGCAGAAGCATGTCCTTCTCCTAAATTATCAAAATGCCATAAAAGCTTAGGACCATCAACTGGCCAACTTTTTAACAATCCAGTATCTGGATATTTACCATCTCTGTTTTCACCACGCCATTGTGAATTATTCTGAGCGAATGTTGTTGTAACAATTAATATTAGGGCAAACGAAATAAGGTATCGTAACATGTTCTTTTTTTTTATTGATTGAAATCACCTAAAGATACTGGCATTTCATCTTTATTTATTCATACTATTCAATTCTTCACTAAATCTATTTTAGGTCTAAATAAAAACGAACAAAATTCAGCAACATCTTTTATACCAAAAGATCAAAAACCTTATTTTACAAAGTACTACTTCAACTCTTCTTATTTAGAATCAAAACAATCTTGTACGATTTCAATACACCGCTGTACGTAAGCGAACTTAAAAGACCTTCAAGTCTTATTTTATTTACAATATCAAATAAAATGACCATGAGCAATTAAGTAATATTATCGCTTAAACAAGCCAATTAAGACTTATTTTAACAAGTTTTTAACGCATCTGCAAAGGGTAAAATTCCATGATAAAAACAAAGCATATCAATAATTACATTATCTTGTTATGCGTATAACTAAATTGGACATTTAATATTAAATTACACTTCGATGAAAAATCCTTTCTTCACTCTTTTGATCCTATTGATTACTGTATTCTCTAGCTGTCAATCGGAACAAGCAAAAAAACAATATGATGCTATTCCTGAAAATACCAATAAAATAACGGTAACTGAAGCTATTCCAGGAAGTACTTATACCTATTTAAATGGAAGCAATGGAACAAATAACATTTGGGTAGCCATTCGCAATCAACCCATCGAAATTGGTAAAACATATTATTATACAGATGCCTTGGAGATGAAAAACTTTCACAGCAAGGAATTGAACAGAGATTTCCCTTCTATATTCTTTCTTAATTCTATTTCTGAACAAGCAATTCAAGGAAAAGCAATCCAGGGAGAAACAAAAATGAGCACCTCTCCTATGATGAAAAATCCAGCTAAAAAAATTGAAGTAAAAATGAATACTAAAGCTGGAGTTACTAATTTGTCCGAACTCTTCGAAAACAAAAATAAATTTGAAGGAAACGATATTATTGTACAAGGTAAGGTGGCAAAATTCAACAAAAATATATTGGGTAAAAACTGGATTCACATTCAGGATGGAACAGATTTCAATGGAGAATTTGATTTAACAATTACAAGCAATGAAATTGTATCTGTGGGAGAAACAATTGAAATTAAAGGCAAAATAGCCATCAACAAAGACTTTGGAGCTGGTTACACTTATGATATCATTATGGAAAATGCAACACTTCAATAATAATTTTTCATAAAATTTATTGTTATATTAAATATTTTTTCTAAATTTAATATAGTAATCTCAATTACTACATACAACTGATAATACCCACTAGAGGAAGCGACGCAAGTCGCTTTTTTTTGCACACACCTAAAACCTATTCTTCTCTCTGTTAATGAATATCAAAACCTTTTGACAATTTGCTTTTAATTAATGATTGAATTGTTAATTTTAAATCATATTCCAATTTGATTTTCATGAAGAAAAACCCTAACCAATACATTCCCCGATTAAGCTTATTGCTGTGTTTGTCATTATTTCTCTTTAATTGTAATCCAGACAATCAAATACTATATCAATCGGAACATTTCTCCATACATCCCAACCGGGTTGAACAAGGTGATCTCACTGCTATTGCTATTAATGATGAATCCATAAAATCGAACTATCCAATTTCGACTCAAACCAATGAAACCATTTGGGAATTGAGTCAGAACCTAGACAGTTTGCCAAAGTATGAAAGTAGTTCAAGTCTACTTAATGCTCTTTACAAGCTAGCTTTAGATGAATCTGAAATGATTATTTCTAATGACACTATCTTTACATCAAATAAAAAAATACAAGCTGCCAATACCAGTGATCTAGCATATGCAGCCATATTATCAATGGCAATAACACATCCAAAAATTGCCATGAAAAACTTATTAAATAAAGTTAAACATGGCAAAATCGTTCAAAACTCGGGAACAGGTGGTTCATGGCCCATAAGTAGCGATCGAATGATATGGTCAACAGCTGCCTGGGAACTGTATTTAAGTACTGGCGATTTAGATTGGTTAAAAAAAGCATATTTTATCATCAAGAATTCTACTGAAGATGATTTGAATGTAATTTGGGATTATAAAAATCATCTCTTTAAAGGAGAAGCAAGCTTTTTAAACAAAAGAGAACAGAGTTATCCTGCCTGGATGGAACCAAAAGATATTGCAGAATCCTACTCATTAAACATACAGGCAATTCATTACAATAGCCTGAAAGTTTTAATTAAGATGGGTAAAATATTGAGTAAGGATACTCAGAAATACGAGCACGTAAGCCATGCTTTAAAAGGCAGTATTAAGCAAAAATTCTGGCTTACTGATAAAAATCGTTACTCACAATTTCTTTATCAATCAGATCATTTAAGCGCTTCCAAAAAATCAGAAAATCTAGGAGAAGCAATGCTTGTTTTATGGGACATTATACCGCTGGAAAGAAAAACTGCTATCGTAAACAACACTTCTGTTAGCGCTTATGGTATTTCTTGTTTTTCTCCACAAATTGCAAATGTTCCTACCTATCACAACAATGCAATCTGGCCCTTTGTACAAGCCTTTTGGAATCAGGCTGCTGCCCAAACCAATAATATGGAAGCTGTTCACTGGGGATTGTCTTCTAGTTTAAGATCTACTGCTCTTTTCCTTACCAACAAAGAGTACTTTCATATGACTACGGGTGATTTTAAAAACAGTGAGAAAAACCAGGATGCTCACCTAAAAAGCTCTACCGGTTTATTGTCAAACTATTATAAAATTCTACTTGGCTTACATTACAAAGAGAACCAATTGGAATTCCATCCATTTATTCCAAGGGAATTTAAAGGTCGACAAAAACTAACAGGATTAAAATATCGTAACACAACTCTTGATATTGAAGTATTAGGCTTTGGAGATAAAATAGCATCATACAAATTAGACGGCACACACTATAGAACTGCAATTGTTCCTAAAGATTTAGAAGGTCATCATAAAATTACCATAATGATGAACAACATAATTGCGCCTAAATCTTCATTTAAAACAAGCGAACCAATAATTGCTCCAAGAACCCCCGTTCTGACTTACAAAGATCACCAATTAAATTGGACTGTAATTGATGAAGCCGATCATTATAAGGTATATCAAAATGGAGAATTACTTCTAAAAACACAAGACACCTACATGTCTGAAGTCCAATTCAATGAACCTGTAGAATTCATGATTCAAGCAGTGGATAGCATGGGGAATTCATCTTTTTACAGCAAGCCTCTAAAATTGTTTACATCAAGCTATCAAAAATTTTTAGAAGCTGAAGATTTCCTTATTCACAGGAAAAAAAATTACGTTGAATTCAACAAAAAGGACAATCGTATTTACTATTTTCAAGTAAAAGCTCCCAGAATTGGAACCTACACAATTAGCTTTCTGTATGCCAATGGTAATGGTCCTATCGACGCTGAAGACAAGTGTTGCACCAGAAGTTTTTGGTTGAATAGTGGTTATCTGGGAAGTATTGTATTTCCACAAAGAGGAAAAAACAATTGGAACGACTATGGTTACACCAACTCTTTTACAGTTGACTTAAAAAGAGGAAACAATTTTTTTAAAATTAGTTATGAGGATTTCAACAAGAACATGAATGAAAAAATTGATAAAATAAGAATAGACAAAATCAGATTACTGAGAAAAGAATAAACAATATTCCATGAAAATAATATTGGAAACAGAAAGGCTAATCTTGCGTGAGTTTAAGTTATCAGATGCAAGAGCTCTGTTTAAATTAAATTCTGATCCTGAAGTGGTCAAATACACTGGAGATAAAGCTTTTAAATCCATAGATGAAGCCAAACAATTTCTTTCCAACTATACCGATTACCAAAACAATGGTTATGGTCGCTGGGCAATGATTACAAAATTAGATCATGAATTTATTGGCTGGTGCGGATTGAAACTAAACGAGGAATCGCAAATAGATCTCGGATTTAGAATTTTTCGTAATCATTGGAACAAAGGATTCGCAAGTGAAGCTGCAAAGGCTTGTCTTGATTATGGTTTCAATCATTATGGTTTTAAAAAGATTATTGGCAGAGTTGTAAGTGATAACATTGCCTCGATAAAAGTTTTGGAAAAACTGGGCATGAAGTTTTGGAAAAATGATACTTGCCATGGCTTTGAGAACGCCAGATACTATCAAATTACAAACAATGAATACAAATTACAAAGTAAGAAAGGCTAAACCAGAAGAGTTCAAATACATTGGCTCTTTACTGGTTAAGGTTTACTCACAATTGGATGGGTTTCCAAAACAGGAAGATCAACCCAACTACTATTCAATGCTTTCCAATATTGGCGAATTAACCGCAAATCTGCACATCGAGCTATTGGTAGCTATAAATGCTAAAGGTAAAATAGGTGGAGCAGTACTCTATTTCAACGATATGCAATATTACGGTTCTGGTGGAAGTGCTACGCAGGAAACAAACGCATCTGGATTCCGATTATTAGCCGTTGATCCTGAAGTACAAGGAATGGGACTTGGCAAACAACTAAGTTTAGAATGCATCCGAAAAGCAAAAAAATTGAAACAAGCTCAAGTCATCATCCATTCAACCAAAGCCATGCAAGTTGCCTGGAAAATGTATGAAAAATTAGGCTTCAAGCGTTCTCTTGATTTGGATTTTATGCAGGAGGAATTGCCTGTGTTTGGTTTTAGGTTGCATTTATAATACTTATAATCAAATTAAAGCCGAAACATACGAGTTTCGGCTTTTGTTTTGCTGTACAAAAACGCTTGTAATCATTATGAAAAATGAATATATTTGATTACATATCAATAAACTTATTTATGAAGAACACCATCTTACTTCTATTGGCAGCAATACTATTGTGTAGTTGTCAAACCGATCAATCTAACACCTTAGGTTTGGAATTTGCTGCTGAAGATGAAATGATTCCAGTGACACGCCAAACCAAATCCATGGCAGCTCCCAATCCAAATACTCCCATCTCGCAACAGAACACGAGTGCAAAAATTATCAAAGATGGAAATATGAGTCTGGAAGTGAATGATATTCACGCCTCAAAACAACAAGTAGATTCTTTATTACATCAGAATAAAGCTTACTATTCCAATGAAAGATTCAACAATTCAACCTACGAGTTCAATTATATTCTAACATTAAGAATCCCAAATAATCATTTCGAACTGTTTATTGCTTCTCTGGAATCTGGAAATGCCAATGTCACTTACAAAGAAATTACAGCACGAGATGTAACCAATCAATTTATCGATTTGGAAGCTCGTTTAACCAATAAAAAGAGCTATTTAAAGAGGTATCGTGAACTACTTTCAAAAGCCAAAACAATTAAAGAAATTCTCGAAATTCAGGAGAAAATAAGAAATCTGGAAGAGGAACTGGAAAGTACTGCAGGTCAATTAAAATACTTAAACGATCAGGTTAACTTTAGCACACTTCGATTGGTCTTAACACAAAAGAAGGATTACAAATACAAGCCAACGGAACGTGACAGTTTCGCTGAAAGATTAAAACAATCTTTCTCAAAGGGTTGGAATGGATTTGTTGATTTTATTCTAATTGTAATCAAAGCTTGGCCATTCTGGTTTATCCTTGCAGGAGTAATTTATGTATTGCGCAGAATAAGGCGAATAAAAAAACTAAAAAAGACAGACTCTTCGAAATAACACAAATATCCGGGTAGATTGAAACATCATGATTTGACCTACTCGGATTCTACAATTATAAATCTACAAATGAGCCTCATGTTGAAAACGAACAAACTCTTCTCCCTTTTTAACATCTCAATTGCTTTTCTTATTTTAATTTTCGATCTGATAATTTATATTGTACTGGGTATGATGTTAATGAATTATGACGATTCCTATGAGGAAAGCAAAGGTATTTACTGGAGTTACGAGAGCATGACTTCTTCTGAAATATTATCTTCATCTGCTTTTGCTGCCTGGAATCTTATCAATTTGATTTTTATTGGATTTATCCTTTATAAATTGATTAGATACCTCAAACAAAAATGAGATTCAGTAAACCAAATTTCATTCTTACATTCTTAAAAAAACTTGCTAAAATGAATCCTCAGACATCGTTTGATCCAACAAATAAAAATAAACGAAAGCCATTAGAACAATAAGAATATAAGTCCATCTTAATTTCAACCTTTTCAAATCTTTAAATATTGATTTTGCTCCCAATTTTTCATTTTTAACAATTTGGGTGTTTGCCAAAAAATCTCCTATTCTCCTCTGAGGATAAATCAAACAGATTATTACTTCTATTGGCCAAGCAACACAAATGGTCAAATTACGAACGAAGCACTGCAATTCACTTGCATTCTCGCCAGTTTTTCTGTCAATTACCTGAAATCCCATTATTCTTTTCGCCAGACTTTTTCCACCAACAAAATCTTTATTCAAATAAAGAAAGACAAATGAATAAAAAATAAAAATTCCAAATTCATTGCTCATCATATTGGGATATTCTGTTCCAATCAAAGCCAATATTATCATCAGTGGAACTATTATACCAATCATTATAGCATGATCGAGAAACATACTTATTAAACGACGATCTTTTGGAATAGCACTTACTCTACTTTTAATTGAATCTTCCATAATTCTTTTAATCGTTGGAAAGAACAATTTCATACTTCCCTTTCTCACTCACATCAAAAATGAACTGACACATTTTTCTTTGATTAAACCCTGTCTTTATGCTATAGTTAATTTCACAGGTAAACGGACACTGATAATGACTAATTGTAAACTTTTTACCCAATTGCATAATCTGACCATTAAAATTACGAATCTCTAAATCATCAGGCATAAAATCGGTCATAGAACTCTTTATTGAAAAAAGAATCACTTGATCACTTTCATGCCCTTCAACTTTTTTGATACTGTAATTTAAAATTCCTGATGATAACGTTACTCTATATGGTTCATCAACTTTTTGTTGTCCCACATATTCATCATTCTTCCAGTATCCATTCAAAATTTGTTTTTTACCATTTACAGTATATTCAAACTTCCCTTTCCCTTCTTTACAACCACTTTTAAAATATCCTTTAAAGACATTTCCATTACTGTAAACATACTTACCTTTCCCATTTGGTAACCCATCCTTAAACATTCCCGAATAAGAATCTACACCTTTTGATTTTCCTTTTCCATTGGCCAATCCATTCTGACAATTGCCAACGTATTCACCAGCTATCTTTTCATGTAAAACCTTACAGGTTATATCTTGTGCATGTACACAATTCACATGATACAATAGTATCAGAATTAAGCTCACTTTTTTTATCATTTCCCTACTGACTTAACTTGTGAAAATAACATAATTTTGATAAAATTCTTCCTAATTAAAAAACGATTACAACACTTTCTCTATCTCACGAACAAGCTCCCTTCCATCTCCATTCATAACATTACCTTCCTTATCAAGTTGCTGATGAATACCATCTAGAATCTGATGAACTTTCCCTTCCTTAGTAAGAATAATATTTTTTGGGTATGCGGTAATGCCAATCTTATCAATTAAGCTTCGGGCATTGGTTAAGTGCTTAAAAGTAAACCTGTGATTTTTAAAGAAATGATCCAATTCCTTTTTATCATGAAATGATATGGATAAACAAATCAACTGATCGCCATATTCTTCCTGAATACTGCTAAGTGCAGGCATTTCTTTAATACATGGACCACAACCTGTAAACCAAAAGTTCATTAATACTACTTTACCCTTCAATTCCAATAAGCTCACCTCTTCTCCATCAAGAGATTTCAGACTAAAATCAGGAAACTGTTTACCAAACAGGCTGTATATTTTCTCTGCCGATGCATTTGGAGAAAACCTGATGCCATTTAATACCCTTTCAAACTTATATATATAAACAATTGTTTCACCATTTTGAATCGAATCCAGAATCGTTTCTTCCAAACTCATTTGCATACCTGATTTCTCAAACTTCTTTATCTTCACCTGCTTCATCATCTCATATTCCGAACCAGTTAAAAGTTGAGTTTTCCCAAGTTCCTTATACAATTCTTCTTGAGCAAATGCCTGTGAACACGCAATAAGTAAGAAGCTGATTAGTACTAGGTTTTTCATATATTTCTTCTTGATTTAGTTAACTTCATCTTGAACTTCTCGTTTATGCAATTCACTTCTCACCAATTTCTCCATATCGTTAAACTTTATTTTTAAGGAGCCCGATATAATAGAAATGGGCGTACCATACAATTTATGATTTACCTGCATGGTTTTCTTCGAGAATCGGTTTGTTGCTTTGGCAATGAACTTTTCAGGATTACTTGTTTGAAGTAGTAAAATTTTAGTCGATCCAATCTTAACCACATCTACACCGCTAATATCATCCCATTCAATTAACCCAATACTTGTACCGTTAGTATTATCGGTAATTCCTTTCTCGTCAATAATCAACCCAGCTTTCTTGTCAAATAGTTTGATAAAAACATAAATGGCACACAATCCAAAAAAGGCAATGCCAACCATTCCTGTAACAAAAATGACATTATCACTAGTAAATATTGGTGAAACAAATCGATTGGGTTCAATCAGAAAAAAGAATCCTACAAGCACAAATGCCATGGAACCAATAAACAACCAGATAAGCTTCGTCTTACTCAATTGTATTTCAATTCTATTTTCCATTTAATTGCTTTTAAAATTGCCCAATTCTTTACACTCATTCACATACTTTAACACAGCTTGCATGTTCGCAAAATCATTCCCATCACTTATTTCTTCAAGCCAAATATTTACCTTTATACCGCTTACCATCTCATATTCCATTCTCACAAAACCATATTGTTCAGAATAATAACTCCTGAGTATGGCAGTTCCAATTTTTGAAATGGCAGTACTTTCAATTACATAACAATTCAAACTACCTATACTCGTTTGAAGTTTACATTGCTCACATACTTTGTAATGATAAATCAATCGTAGTTTTCCTCTCCATTCACCCCACAGTTTATTACTCCAGGAGTTTGAAATCTTCATTTCATCGCTCCACTCCTGTCCCATTTGCAATGGCAATTTCACGTAAGGAAAAGGACAGGTTTCCAGGGCTCCAAAAAAGCCCGATCTCATAGGGTGCAACCAAACATTCTGATCATTCTCTACCAATCCGGTAGACAATATTGATGAAAATACGGGATCTTCCAAATAAACAATCTCAGTTTGGTTTTTATTCACTCTCTCTTTATCTACTACCGATTGAACCAACAAGTGTAATTTATCAACGTCAATAGAATCTTTAAGAGCATCTACCAAATCGAATCGACAAGCTGAAGCCATACCTTTGTTGGTTTTCAGTTTCCACTTTACACTATCAATTACAATCTCATAATCAAATACAAAAGCAGATCCTGTTTTGTATATTTTATTATTCGCATCTACATTATCTTTCTCAATAACAAGTGAATTGTATTGTTGGGCAAAACTTAATTGCCCAACAAACAGAAATACAATGAACAGTTTTTGTTTCATAAGCTTGATTAAAAGGTACTCGGCTTCATTCTTCTAATGAACAATCAAAGATATTGTAGTATTTAAAATCCCATCCTATTTTTTAGCATTAGCCACAATTTCCTCATCAGTAATCTTACGGAAAGAGAACTTGTATCCCTCATAAATGGCAATACCATAAAACAACAGGTCAATTGGGCTCCCCGTTTCAACTAAAAGCGATGGTACCAAACTCCAGTCAATTTGGCTAAGTATTGACATAAATGATAAGCCTTCCTGAGTGGCGATATAACTAACAATTGTAAAAACATTTCCTAATAAACAGCCAACCAAAGAAAGTGCTGCACCAATGTATCCGAATATTTTATCCATGCCTTTCCCGGCAATTCGCATCGAAAAACCAACCAGGAAACCAATAGCAACAGCCATCCATCCTATCTGATAATTGGTAGCAATGGTTATGGCAGCCCAAATACCTGCACCTATAATTGCAGCAAGAGCACCCGATAGAGAGCCGAACAGTAGGTTTTGCTCCAGTTTTAATTCTTCCAGATAGCGTTCTAGTTTGCCTTCATCAATCTGTACTTCTGCAGAAACAGCTTCCTGCTCGGATGTAGCTTCCATGGCTACTTGATTTTCTTCTTGGGTTTTAGGTTCCATTTTGTTTATTTTTTGGGTTAGATAATTTTATTGGTTTGGGTTTATTTCTTTAAATCATTTTTCTCTTAATCATTCACTAATCAACATTTCTCCTCTGGCGACACTAAAGGCGACACTCGACAAATTAAGTTCCATTCACACTAATGAATTCTCTAGCGTTTCCATTCTTAGTTAGACTATTACTCCCCTAGAAACCACGAAATATGCGTGCAATTGGCACACACAAAACAGGTAGCTGAACGATTTGCCCAATCCAAATTGAAAAAAGAAGCCACCGCAGTATTTAGTTGTGCTTCTCTCTTGTAAAACAACGTTTCACCACAAACCGAACATTTCAACGAATGCCCTTTTATCTCAACGCTTTGTGCTTCCTCTTTTTTGAATAGTCCCATAAATCTGTTTTTTAGTACTACTAATTCACGATTTAAAGCAGACTATAACACATCGAAAATGCATAGCCTGCTTATTCTTTATTCTTATATCTTCGTGAATGCTCCTGTTGCTATATCAACATTATATTTTCTTTCACCCTTAATTCCATTCTCAAGAGTATAATTAATGATGCAAACAACAAAATCAGTTTCTGTATGCTCAAATTCAACTTTATCTATCCTGATATCTGCAGGCAAATCCGTAAGAGGTTCTTCACTTTCCCATATAGTTTTACCTGTTTTATAATTCACTCGTTTAAAGCTTGAACTAAAATAGATACACTCCTCCAAATTAATTGGAATGCGATCATTACCCATATATCTACCATCAACTTCATAATGTTCTACACCATCCATTGTAAAACATCTCCACTTCGATTTAATATCAAAATCACAATAGGTTTGAACCATAAAAGCATTCTCGAACCAGGGAGAAACAATATTAAAATAGTATTCTTTTTGCGGTATAGAAGAACTTGTCACTTTAGTCTTAGTCATCTGACCAGAAACAATATACAAATCGCAAGATGCAGCTTTTTGAGCCCATCTCGGATCATCACTCGTCCATCCCCATAAAATAAAGGAACAATCATCTCCGTACTTATGGATAGAATTGATTGAAAAATTAGTAATTTGATGATTCGAAATTACACCATAACCTTCATCAACATCTATAATGGTATCCAAAACCAAACCTTCGTAGGAATAAATATTAGTCTTACTCTTTCTGTTAAAACCATTGATTATCAACTTATCCTTTACACGACCATTAAAATAAACTGTATTGGTATCTACTCCTAAGGAATAACTTTCATATTTTACACTTGTGTTAAACAATCCAAAATCCGCCAGCAACTCTTCAAATGCAGTAGATGGCATCTTTTCTACATCTTTCTCCGAAGAATCACTATCCGAACAGGATGTCATTATACCAACAAGTAGCAATCCAAGTATCAATCTTTTAATTTTCATTCTCATAATATTTAGTAGTTATTTATTTCTTTTTTATTTGATGCGTAAACCTGGCGTTCACTGGTACAATTCATCAATGTACTATTCAAGTATTACTCAAATATCATTTCAAAAACTAGGTAATGTTTTATGCCAAACTCTTTTCCCCAATTCTCAATATCCTTACCGCTGCCTTCCACTGCACACCAATATTTCGATCCATCCTTTTCGTAAGGTAAAATGTAAGCCAGCAAGTAGAATTTTTTCCCATATTTAATTTGTTCACCAGTAACAGCAGCCACATTTCTCAAACTGTAATCATCCGAATCAACTGCCTTAAACTTTTTTGTAGTAGAAAAACTCGGAAACTTAAAGGTCATTTTCAATTGGTGATCATCGGTTAACTTCGAAATAATTTTCATTCGAAATATCGTATCGTTTATTTTCGAAAACTGATCTATACCAATGTTTGCACTATTCATTATGGTACTTTCCGAACTTACTTCTCCATCCCATATTTCCTTTACCGATAAGTGAAAGCTTTTATCTCTCAACTCCTGTCCTTCAAAACTTAATTTCAAATACTCAATTCCTTCAAATTGCAGAATATCATTAATATCTGAATTCTCTAACGAGTAAGAAGATTTCATCTTTACTTCTTTCACAGGTTCCTGTGCACACAATACTCCCGATATCATCAGTAGGATTAGTAGTAGTTTGCTTTTTCTCATATTTTGTTTTTAACTCTATTTGAAGAACTAATGCTTAAAGTAGCATTCAATTCACTTTTTTGTACTTCCTCACTCAACTATTTCACCTCAAATTTCACCGATTCCAGTTTAATCTGATCCGGTAAATTTTTAAACAAACTTCTATCAAATTCGAACACACCCTTTTTCTTAAGAATAAGGGTATACTCCGAAACACATGAATAGACACCATCCGTTACGCTGGTACTAATCGAACTACCATGTACCTTAAAAATTTCATTCTCTTTAACCAAGGCAGTGAAAGATCCATTCGAATTCCCAATTATCTTGATTTTAATTTGCTCGCCAACTTTACCCTCCTTAGGCATTTCAATTTTAAATATCTCTTCGGGCTGTTCAATCACCTCAACACTCACCTTATTCGATGTAAATTCCTTTCCCAACAACTTTATTTTATAAGGACCCAAACTGTTTTTGCCCAAAGAATTAGGACTAACCGTTACAAAAGTTCTAAAATCATGGTTCTGCTGATAGTCACCAAAGAATCCATCCAAAACATCTTTGTCTGTCTTTTCTCTGCCCTTAAAAATATCACTCTCAATTCCCTCCAGACTCAAGCGTACTTTAACACTTTTACCCATTACAATGGTATCGCTTAAAGCAGTAGCTTTTAACTTAAATTCCTTTTGTGCACATGCCGAAATACTACAGCAAAAAAGGATTAATACCAGTAAATTCAATTTATTCATCATTCTATAATATTCTTCTTTAGTTTACGAATTAGATATAATATTTTAGTAGTATATACATCACTACAAATCACCAATTAGATTTCTCGCAGTACAAATCGAATCAATCTTTACCCACTGTTTTGTTTCATAAAATTCTCCGGATATGATTTCATTAGCCGGATAATTTACCAGGCTATCAACAATACAATCGCAATACCCTTCAATATCTAAACGCTCCTCCAAATCCGTTCCACGCATCTCATTTCGAAAACCGCCTTTAATTGCAATTTTCACATTATCTGTCCACTCAATATTTGTTACAAATCCAAAGCATCCCTCTAGCCCCATTGTCCCTCCTAAGCCTCGACTTTTCATTGAATTAATTATTTCACCAAAATCACCATTCAATAATAAATCCTTATAATCTGTTAGCACAGTTTCATTATTTGCTATGATTCCAGCCATGCAATCGCAATAATTTATTCTCTCCTCTTCCGATTCAATCATTCTCACATTTCCACGAATGCATTTGTCAAGAGGAATTTTCATACCATTATAATCAGCAACATACTCTTCTGTTTTATCTTGTCCAGGATTAAGTACAAAACCAATTATCCCCAAAATCGAAACAACTTTTATAAAATTCCACAAATAGATTTTATTTTTATTTTCCTGAACAAATCTATCCTTAGGTTTAAATGCACTTCGAATCAATAAACCACTAAGTAGTAATGCAACAGTTAGCATGATAATTACAAACCATGCATCTCCTGTCTCTTTAAATGCATTCAATCCCTCTCCCATAAAAGAGATGAATATCAAAATTGCCAGTAGTATTTTACCTGATTTCATAGACTTGTGTTAATTGGTTTTAGCAATAGATGCTATAAATTATGGCAGATTGTATTGTCTTTATTAAGCCAGCCCACTATTGCTATTTAATCGCAATAGGTAAAATATTCTGCCTTTTCAACATCCCATTATTACTTGTCACATACAAGTAATAGTCAGCAAGTCCGTACTCAATATTTATATCCAACTTAAGCTCTATAAATTTCAGATCTTCAGCATCAGTTTCGAGTTTATATCTCATGGTCTTAACCAAACCTTTATCTACAACCTGAAACAGTTTATATTTTAAAACTTTCCCAATAATTTTAGGAATCATCTCATACGTCTTGCTATACAGTTCAGAATTATGCATTATTCTGCCATGAACCATTGGTGTCATGTAATCTTTGTGCAATAAAAATCTAGCACCATCTGAATGATTTATCGATGCAAGAATGTCCTTAACAACTACACTACCTCTCTTTTTTAGTTTTAGATCAAGACTATCCAAAGGAATTTTTTCATACTCATTAGTACCACACGAGCTAATACAAACAAGCCCTAGAATCAAAACAATTAACTTACTTATTGCTAAAGTATATCTCATAATATATTTTTCAAGTTTTCTTCAACTACTTTAGCCAGATAATTTATCAACCCTTGTACAAGAGTTTAACTAAAGTATTGAACATTTAACTATCTCCTAGCTAAACTGCAACATGTACTATCCACACCTCATGGTTACCCTTTGTTTCTATTTCTTTTTAATCAATGTATAGGTTTCAAAACTAAAAACCCCAATTGTCCACATCAACAATATCAAAATAACCAGAAGCCAACTCGTGGCATTCGACAAGCCAAAGTCCTTTATAAAATTTGCACCAATTGCACTAAACACCATTGGAAAAAAGGCAATTAAACTCACAACAAAGCGTCTACTAATACTAAATGATAATTCAGATTTACAATTTTCACAAATCCATTTTGAATCACTTAATTTTAAAACCACTTTTAATACATGGTGGAAAAAGGAATATTTGTGACCACAATTTGGGCAAGTTCTTATTTTCATTTATTTAACAATTACATCGTTCATTTCCCTGTCAAACCATCACACAATTTAAGCGGGCTACAAAGCTTAATATTTACACATCGCCTGTCATCACTTACACTAAACACCCACAAGTGCTATTCTAATCCTTGTAATACCAAAATGGAATTTCCTTAATGGTAACAATTGAGTCGCTGCCCGGATGTTTACGTCTGGAATAGACCAGAACATGTTTCCCATCTGCCAAATTGCTTGTCCCAATATAGCTTTCAAAACCAATGCTGCGATTCTTGTTATCATCCTCATTAACAATTACAAAATCTGGTTGGCACCGTATCGAATCTATTTTAATGCGATATACATCCTGAAATGTTTTCATAAATTCCAGATGCAAACTGTCCGTATCACCTTTAAAGGTAGATTCAATCCTATTTCCATCTATATCCATAGTGGTTTTATATCTATTTTTGTCCTGATAAGGCTTTAGACTTTTATTAAATTCTAAAATTCGATTTTCAATTGCATTCGTAAGAGGAATTTTAATTTTGATATAAGGATCAGTTATCACCTTAGATTGCAGGCACAAAACTGAAATAAACAAATCATTTTTATCTACTAAATCTTCATAATTTCGACTGCTGGCTCTAATCGAATTCGATATCACAGAACCATAAGTAATAAAGCCAGATTGTTCTTTGTACAGGCTACTAATAAACAGAACCGACATATAAAAGGGCAGTAACATAAAACTAACCCTCCTCCCAAACTTATTATCTATCAAATTGTAATACAAAGGGCGGTATAAAAACGATAGGGTTAAATAAGAGAATACCCAATAAAAAGGGAAATAAACCATAGAAACCCATCTGTTCTTTTTAAGCAATCCCTGGCTCAAGTAATCGAAAAAGGTAAGAACAACACCTATAACTAAGAAAAAAATACAAGCAATTCGAAGAACATACAGGAAAGTTGAAGTTTCTGAGCCAGCGGATCCAACAAAATTCAATGCATATTGCACAAGCACTGCTGCAATAACATAGAAAATGAGCAAAAAGGAAATCGCAAAAATAACACTGCAAAGTTTTTCAAGCTTTTCGATATAATCATCAAAGGAACCAACTTTTTTGTTCAGATAATTCGTGAAACGCTCAGAATAATTTAACTTCTCAATTTCAACCTCACCCGATAAATAGCGCAAGCCCAGAGCTCCAATCCAAAGACTTCGCAGAATGACGTGTACAATTAAATTGAAAATCAAGATTAAAATAGCCGCAAATACCGTCTGATATACATCTTTAAGCAGATCACCTTCGTTCAATGCTTTTTGAAATGCATCACGCACAGGTCCCAATGCATAAAACAATCCGAAAATGGTAAAACCCGAAACCAGCAATTCCAATTGCCAGGAATCCTCCTGTAATCTATCCAGTAATTTCTTTAGTAAATTTTTGTTTTGATTTTCTTTCATTTTCTCTTCTTAAAATAGTCTTGGATATTTACTGCTTGCAGGCGCTAAATATAAAATAGCAGCCGATTGCAAATTTCATTTCTACTTATGTGAATAATAATGGCAAAGACCTCTTTCAGTGGAATATACCATCAAGGACGAATCACATTCTATTTTCTTCGAATTAATCGAAAACCTACAGCTGGCAATAGAGTTCCTAAAAAAACTAATGAGGCAAATAAATACCTGCCTTCCATTTCATAAAAATCGGATGCTTTTACCAATAAAAGCAACATTGACAGTAGCCCTAAAACAACCAATACAATACCCAATGATTTGTATTTTTTTCTCATAACTAATTCTTTTAAATTTTATTAAATGGTGGCAACTGGTTATTTTATTAATTCTAAAGCTTTATCTAGAAATTCATCTCTACCTTCTATTATTCCATTAATTGTTTTTTCTATTCTTACATCTGGCAAAACACCTATAGCATGATGCTGACTACCATCACGTTTCAAAACTTTCATACCTGTCCAATTAATATGATATTCTCCTGGAAGTCGAAACCTATTCACATTACCATTTGTGCCAGCCGTTGGTTGTCCGATAATGGTTCCCAACTTAAATCCTTTTATAAAGCTTAAATAACTCTCAGCAGTACTTATCGCCCTCCCATCTGTTATAAAAATCACTTGCTTACCTCCCAAATAAGGTTTTTTGAAATCTATAGCCCATTCTTCCATTTGATAACCACAAATATTTTCTAAATCGGGGTAAACGATTTGAGGAATCTGAAAACAAGTTGGATCATTTTCATTTTTCTGTACTAAGTGAGATAGAAAATTACTTGTTCCTCTCGGGTGCCCTCTAAAATCACAAATAATCGCTTTTGAATCCTCAAGATTTGACATTAACGAGTTAATTGCATCCATTTCAATCAAATCAAAATTCAGATACACGATACTACTGTCCCTATAAAATTTATACTTTACTGGAGAGATATCATTACTTTCTACAACTCGTTGATAAGTAAAGTCTCTGGTTAACTCATACATAGTGGAATCAATTTGTAAAGCTATAGTACTGCCTTTTAAACCATACAATGATTTTCTCTGTGCCACGTAATTAAGCCAACCATCTGTTGCCGCAGAAATACGCTCTTCTGTTGCCTGGAAATAATCATGAGGTGAAACCCCATTTATTTTTTCAATTATAGCACCTCTCTTAAGATGTGAATCCTTATCCATTACATAGGTGATTACCAATCTATTCTCGACCCACTCCCACAATATTGGAGGAATATAATTTTTATGATCCCCCCCCCTAACACTTATATGTCCATCTTTCAGCTTTGCGGTAAATCTCTCTAAGGTTTCTAAATGATCATTTCTATTCTTATCAAGATAAGATTGCTTAATAGCAGATTGAAATGCTGCATCCCAATCAACAGGAATCACATCAAAATATGGGTAGAAATGTTGAAATATATTGTAAGTGATAATTACATTTCCTAACCTAGCAAACAATTCATTGGGATTAGCACTTTGCCCAGAAACTCTCTTTTTTAACCGACTTAAATTTGTCCTGTTGGAAACAGGATAAGTTCCTTTTTTATTGCCATATAAAACAAGAGGGATCTGACAACAAACATTCTTAACGATTTCTTTATCGATAATTGTTCCCATATTTGGTTTGGTATGAAAAAGAGGCTTCCCTTCTACCACTTTTAAATTCCCTACATGATGGATTCGTACAGATTTTTCGCCCGAGTATTTTTCCTTATCCTCCAAGTCAATTTCATAACCAACACCCTGACCATACCATGATGTTTTCTTCTTCCATTCAGATGATATCCTTTCCTCTTCGAAATCACCATTTTTTACTGGCACATTAACCCACTCTCCATTCTCTTTAACCAACAAGCCAACATGATCAAATAATAATGATCCTTTCCCATCTAAATAACAACCAAACGATAGGTTTGCAGCAAGAGAATCTATTTTTCCCTTAATCTCAAATCGTTCCCATTTATCTTTTACAACAGGAGTATTTAGGGTTTTATCGAAAAAAGTAATTTCATTATTCAAGCGCTCTACCAATACCCATAAGTAGCCTTTTCCTACACTTCCAGCCTTTAATTTAGCCCAGCCTTCATATTTAAATTCTTTTCCTCGAATATCTTTTGGATCAATCGAAGTTCGAACATTACCCGATCGTGCAGAATGGTCAATATTATCGGTTTTATTTACCCTTATACTCTTATATGGTAATTCTCGTCTTCCATTACCAAACATTCCTAAACTAAGCCCATTGTGCTGCCAATAGATTTGCTTATAATTTTTAGTTTTTTCAGGGCTTATTGTTTGTAGAGCATAAGCAGATTTATCCTGTTTCAATACAAATTTTGAGCTTGGGGCAATGGGACTAAAAATTTTATTTAATGTAAAAACCAGCTCTTTATCATTCTGACAGTTTTGAACTTCTTTAGAACCATAAATTGCAAATAAATCCCAGTCCAGCTGATATGCTTCATCACTTGGATGAAAATATTTTACATATCCATAAGCTTTTGAAAAAGCTGTTAAATTTTTAATCGACTGATCGCTTTGGGAATAAGCAGCTTGTAATGCTAGAATACTTATTAAGAGTATGAGTTTAATTTTGATCATAAATAGACTTTCGTGTTTGTTTTATTTGTTACTAGCATGTGCATAACACCCCATACATTTTACACACCTTAACTGATTAAATTCTTTATTCTATCTCTAGTACGCCAGCCAAAAAGTCTCCCTCTCATCACACATTTACAACAAGCGCACTTTCTCCTTCTAACCTTTCTACTTTTTCACTTTTCCCACCTTCTTTGCGAGCTTTTCAAATGTAGCAATCCCAAATCACACATTCAAATTTTATGCTTAGTTTATTGTCTATAAAAACAAGTCTTACGCACAACTTATGCCGTTAAATTAAAAAGCAGAGTAAATATTAGTATTTTAATCTACACAACAACTCACAAAACGATTATTACACTGCCAACAAAATAGCAATTTAGAGGTAGAATTACTCCAATCAATCATGCATTAACAACACTCAAACTTCTTTTTATCATCAAATTAGAATCGCTCATGCAAATTTCAATCCTTTCGAATGAAATTAGTTCATTTTAACCCTCCATCATATTTTGATTAATTCTAAATAATCAAATAATCGAAATACTGTAATACAGTCTTAGTGCTAATAAAATCGAATAAAGCACAATATTATTATCAACAAACAAATGAAAATTTATTAAAATTATTTTGTTTTGTTAATAATGTTTTTCTAATTTCATAATGTGTACAAGTAAACAATACTAGGATATAGTATCAAATAAAATTTTAGGATGGAAATTTAAGTATTGTGCAATTATGTCTGAAAGCTAAGCAGTACAAATGTGTTTAAAGTCGCTCACGGGTATTGCTTAGCCAAAGGATGTGTTAAAGCAACAAAAAATAAATTTACGCTTTCCAATCGACACCCACAGAGCAATCAAATCCCACTACAAGCTCTGTTCAAAGTTTATCACCTAACAAAATATCAATATACTTCCGTAATTTCCAAATAAACCCACGACCCGCATCAGATAAAAATCAAGTGGAGAAAACCGCAAGAATAAAAAGAAGTATTTCCTTACGACATCATGAAAAATATCATTAGAATTGAAGCAAGACCTTAGTAAGATCGGGAAGCTGAGAACTTGTTCACAGATCACCCGACCGCACTTGGGTATTGCAATAAGAATCATGATGTTTTTAATGCAGCCTTGACTTTTTTGCTTCGTTTTTGGGTCAAGCCAAAAATGAAGAGCCCATCCGGCTTAAGGACAAAACATGAAAAAGAAATTCCGTGAAGCAAGGAACGAGCTGAACCATCATTTCTTTCTCCAAATCGTCATTTGCGCTATCGTATGCTGATACTTCCTCGAAGTTTCCCGAATTACAAAAGGAACATCCGATGGTTCTTCCAGCAGTTCAAACCGATTCGACAACAGATCTTTCAAGCCATCAAAAGTAGTATACGGCTCGCCATCCTTTCGATATCCACCAACCCATTGTTCCATCTCGGTAAATTCCTCTAGCCAGGTATAAGGAGATGTAATTACCAGAATTCCCCCAGCATTTATCCTATCTGGAATCTCACTTAAGAATTTCTTCGGATCATACAGTCGATCGATCAGGTTACCTGCAAAAACAAGATCATAGCCAGAGTACAAAGTTTTCAGATTACAAGCATCTGCTTGGAAGAATTCCACCTTCTCTCGCGAGTGATCCAAATCGAAGTCCGTCAGTTTAAACTCCTTAAAAGTGTTCAGTTTTCCTTCTTCCCTTCTTAAATAATTCAGTTTTCCTGATTCTTTCAACTGAGTTCCAATTCGAATAAAGCGAGTCGAAAAATCTAGCCCCGTTACTTTATCAAAATGCTTTGCCAATTCAAAGGTCATTCGTCCGGTTGCACATCCCAAATCCAAAGCAGTACTTTTATTGATACCTTTTAAATACTTACTCATCAAACCAATACATGATAAGGCATAATTTTCTACACCAAAGTACTTTTCTCCATACTGAAACTCACAATATTGCGACACCAACTCGTCGGTTTCATAATAATCAGCTTGTACCTCTACCTCTTCTTCCGATTCGATATATCGGAATCCGGCGTGCTGAAAAAAGTGACGACGAAAAGCATAACGAGAATCACGAATCGCCAGGTTTCCTGTGGATATCCACGATCCTCCTTTAATCAGGTTGTGCTTGGCATCAAAGGTAGGAGTTGAAAAATCGTCGTAAAACGGATGAATCTCAAATCCATCCAATCCGGAAATTGGCATTTCGGTCCATTGCCAAACATTACCAATCACATCATAGAAACCATTCGTTTCAAATCGATTCACCGGACAAGAAGAAGCGTAATGCTCCAAATTGATATTCCCCGGTGCCTTCTCCCAATAAGGCTGATCATCAATTCCAGCCTGATCTCTCAACAAATAGTATTCCGCCTCACTTGGCATACGTAAGCTTTTTCCTGTCTTCGCAGATTTCCAATTGCAAAATGCTTTCGCTTCCAGATAATTGACCTCAACAGGCCAATCCATTGGAAGAGCAATCTCCTCACTCATCAGCCTAAGTTTCCAATGGTTTTCCTCTTGTTTCCAAAATATTGGATAGGTACATTTTTTGTATTGCACCCAATTCCATCCCTCTTCGGTCCACCATTTTTGATTCCCATAAGCCTCATCTTCTACAAACTCCATAAACTCCTGATTCGAAACCAAATACTTAGATGCATTAAAAGATTTGATTTCAGTTTGATAGCTTCCAAACTCATTGTCCCAACCATACAAAGCATTGCTTCTATCTTTACCAATAGTTACATTGCCCGAATCTACTTTTAACAATTCATTCTTAGGTGCAATATGGGTTTGTTGGCAAACTTTAAACAGATCAATGTTCTGCACCTTCTCAATTGGCAACTGTCGAATCAAAACCGAGGACGTTTCAACATGAATTCTCTGATGTTCAATTCCCATTAGAATCACCCAAAAATCCGTTTCCCAATCAATTGGCATTTGCAAAGGCAATTCTCGTATCAACTTCTCCATCATCACCTTCACCTCAGCTCTGTACGCCTTAACTTCACTTACCTCTGGCCAATCGTAATGTTGTTCATTCAAATCATCCCACGACATTTCATCTACACCTACGGCAAACATCGATTCAAATTTGGGGTGGATACGATCATTTATAATTCCAGCTAAAATCAGTTTATTGATATAAAAAGTAGCAGTATGTCCGATGTAAAAAATCAAAGGATGACGCAGTGGATCTGCACGAAGATAAAAAGCTTTATCATCAACCAAACTGTCGTACAGTCTGTCATCCAATTCCCAGGTCGCCTTAAAGTAGTTTAAAATCTCCTCCCTTTTTTCCTGAGGCGATCCTTCATTCAAAATAGGTGTTTTGGTAGCTAAAATATCCTGATATACTTTTGTTTTAATTGTATTCTTCATTACTTCATGTGTTTTTGTCAACAATAATGAAGTTAACGAAAAATACATGCTCAACAAAGACATTCAATTACAGATATGGCTTTTAAGAAAGAATTAACATTTCACCAACACTTGACACAACCATTATAAAATGATCGTTCTATTGCAGAAAACAATGCATTTTCTATTTTTCGAAAAAAGTTTCCGATTCCACCTTACAAATTCTAACTGAATAACTCTTGTACCACTCTTCTTTGCCCCTGTTTTGAGCAATTTGATGTGCCGGATGTGCTTGCCATCTCTTAATTGAATCAAGACTTTCCCAGTAAGACACTGTTATTCCCAATTCTTCCCGTGCCGATTCAACACCTAAAAAGCCGGGTTGTGTGTGAGCCAATTCTATCATTGTATCAGCCATTTCAGAATAACCATTATCACCTTCCGATCTCAGGGATGAAAAGATAACAGCATAATAGGGTGGTTTTATTGTCTTTTCAATCATTTCTCAACAAAATTAGTTTTTACAATCTCCTTCTTTTCCTTACTCAACATGTGCTTGGGAATACTATCCTGAATGGTTTCCATGACTGAATTCAACAAATTCCTTCTCACCTCACTCTTAAGGTGAATCAAACTGACCTCCCGAACTTTTTCTATCCCATTAATATCTTTCAACATCTCTTCCTGATCGGCAGGAATGGTAAGCGTTGCCAATTCCGGCATAAAGGTTATTCCTCCCTTATATTCCACTATCCTCCTTAAGGCATCAATATTGTTACTTTCGTAGATTAAAGAACCATTCTTTTGAAAATCAACTGCACAAATATTGGTTACCTGATCCATAAAACAGTTCCCCTCTTTAAGCATCCAGATATCATTAAAATCGATCTCTTTCACTGCAATCTTATCCAATTTAAACAGCTCATGTCTATCTGAAATATACAAATAAAATCTTTCGTAAAAGATGGGCTGAATTTCAACATTGCTTTTCGATTGAATTGGAGTTGAAATAATTCCTCCATGCAAACTACCATCTTTCACACCTTGCAATATCTCCTCGGTAATAGCCTCTTTAATTCTCAAATTAATTTTCGGATATCTTTTGTTGAGTTCATCAACAAACAAAGGAACTAAAAAAGGCGATAAGGTTGGAATAATACCCAGACATAAATCTCCCTGAACTTCCTCAGAAAGTTGAAGGGCAAAATCCTCTAAATGTTTCGATTCGGTTAGTAAAGATTGTGCTTTCTGCAAGAACAAAGCACCATTAACAGTAGCTTCAACACGTTTCGTGTTTCTGTCAAACAACTTTATTCCCAACTCCTCTTCCAATGCCTGAATTTGCAAACTTACAGCTGGCTGCGAAACCCCCATCGATTTTGCTACCCGACCATAACTACCCAAATTACCCAATGCAATTGCATACTCAAGCTGTTTTAACGTCATTCTTTATAATATTTTATTATTGGAATATAAATCTAATTAAAATATCTAATACTAATCTTCAGCATATGGATTATACTCACATAAATATAGAATATCAACTTTTATTGCATCCCAAGATGCTAAAAAAGCGGTTTGTTTACTAACTTTGCAAATCAATAAAATCGCGTATCGTTTATATGATACCATTACTTGGTACTATAAGATTATGAAAGTAGGAATAATAGGTGCTATGGAAATCGAAGTAGTAAAACTTCGAGCTCTATTAGCCAATAAAAATGAACAAAAAATAGGCGGATTCGTCTTTTATACTGGCAATTTAAACGGAGCAGAAGTTGTTTTATTGCAATCAGGAATTGGTAAGGTAAATGCCGCTATTGGTGCAGCTTTAATGATCGACAATTTCAATCCTGATTTTGTAATCAACACAGGTGCTGCAGGTGGATTTCCTGGTGACTTAACCGTTGGTGATATTGTAATCTCAACTCAGGTAATTCATCATGATATGGATTGTACCGTTTTTGGCTACAAACACGGTCAGGTTCCCGGAATGCCAGAAAGTTTTATTGCAGATGAAAAACTAATCGATTTAGCTGACAAGTGCATTCACCGATTGACCGATTTAAAAACCAAGAAAGCAAGCATTCTGACTGGTGATCAGTTCATGAACAATGCCGATGCCACCAAGAAAATAAAGAATATGTTTCCTGATGCCGAAGCTGTGGAAATGGAAGGTGCTGCCATTGCACAAACCTGTCATCGCTTTCAAATTCCTTTTGTAGTTATCCGATCAATTTCGGATATTGCAGGTCAGGAAAATGCTGTAGAATATGAAGAGTTTGTCGAAACAGCAGCAATAAACTCAGCCAAAA
>Ga0209272_10000508_pt1 | contig 31434 bp, 29 predicted proteins | sample tdDd002_FD_187125 | JGI IMG/M metagenome (GOLD analysis project Ga0209272, IMG submission 187125) | Marine sediment microbial communities from the Atlantic coast under amendment with organic carbon and nitrate - tdDd00.2 (SPAdes)... | ecosystem: Environmental > Aquatic > Marine > Coastal >... | reverse complement strand
TAATAAAAAGAAGATTTCCTTTTTAAGTCTTGAATTACTTTCGGTAATATAATTCTGAAGTGTTGTTTCATATTCAGTAAAAAGGCGATTAAAATCCAAATAAGCACGAAGCATTGTACTATCTAGTCTTTGCTGTTTAAGATATCGACCTGATTTTATCAGTTGATCTAAATGACTTACTGACGCTTTGGTTTCAAATAGTTTCTTTTCAAATAATGAACTACTTTCGGGTATAGCTCTTTTAGTTTCTGATGCAATATTTGCTAAACGATTTAAATATGAATCTGCTTTTTCGAAGCTCTTAGCAATACCTTTAAAAGACAAGCTGTCTCTTTCCATAAGAAAGTTATCCATTTCAATTCTGCCGTTGAACACTTCTATTTCGACTTTTTCCGAATACTCAACTAATTTAATATGCCTGGCATCAATTATAGAACTGGTTTGAAATGTGTATATAATACCTCCAAAAGCAAAAATGCTGAATAGAAGCAAAACTAAAATCACTTTTCGTTTTATAAGAAAACTCTTTTTTGTAACCATCTAAATTTAAGGCTTAAATATACGTACTGTTTGGATCTAACAAAATAACAATTTAATTGCTGGTCATAAGTATCTTTTCATGACTTTTTTCAAGCAAATTGAAGGAAAGTTTCCTACCCCAAATTAAGGAAACTTTCCTATACGTTTACTACTGTGAATGCCCCCTAAACATCACATGGTGCAGTATAACGGTTAATTAAAATTCTTATAATTGTGTTTAATTCTGTACAATTACATACCCCTTTACTTTTACAAAGCGAACTCTTCTGTTCTTGCATTTAATGGTATTTGAACTCCTATTACTTTTTTTAAATATGAAGCCTTATTTGTTCCTAGCCTTAACACAGGTTTTATTGAATCATGTAATAATCTCGAAGTGAAATTTTCCGATTGAGAATCACCAAACAATACATCCTGAGCTCCCTGAGCTAAAACCAAATCAGCTTTTTCATGTTTGACATATTGCAATACAGTATCAATGATATCTTCACCCTTATTTTCAAATATTTTCACCTCGCAATTGACACCTCCTTCTGTTATAGACCTCTCAAGTAGTTTTGCTTTTTTATAGGCCAAACTCTTCTCAAGTTCAATGTTCACATTTAAAACTGAAATTAATGTTATTCGAGTATTTAATTTCATTCCCATAAAAATTGACCAGTTTAGCAATTCTCTAGACTGCTGTCTGATATCAACAGGAACCAATATGTTACGAACCCCTCTGTAGGTCCATCTATCCTTCACCGACAATACAGGGCAATTTATATCTTGAACAAATTTATCTGCACTATGTTTCTTTAGTTTCCCAACTAATCCTTCAATTCTCTCATTCTTACGAATGATAACAAGATTGTAATTTTCCTTATTAGCTATATTGACAATTGTCGAAACATGCTGACCGACTTCTACTCTTAAATCAACATAGTCAGGAATTCTGCCCTTAAAATGAATTTTTGCAAATCGAATTAACCTAACCATTGCTCTTGCTTGCAATCTTTTGTTAAGTTCAGCTTGAACCAAACTTTTTAAATTTGATGCAGAAGGTGTTACATGAATAAGTGTAATTTTAGAATTCATTTTCTTCTTAAAAAAGACAGCTTGTTTCAAGGCATCTTCTCCATCACCACTTAAACTTACAGGCACCAGTATACGTTCCAGTTTTATCTCTTTCATATCAATTCCCCTTATAATTTAAACACGAATACCTTTACTTTTTAATAACCAAGAATCTAAACATGTTTTAAACCCATTCTGAAACTTCCGCTTCGTGTTTTTTTCAAACATGATCAACCTATTTCCTTTTCCCTTAGAAAATTCACGGAGCTCTTTTTGCCCCGTACCATTTTCAATCAAGCTAACATCAATTTTTGCTCCCTTACAATTTTCTATTAAAGGCAGTACACGTTCCTTTCTATCTTCTGTTGATTCAAATGCTTGAGACAAACAAACACTAATATTCGGGTTTTCACTAACTGCAATTTTTTTCAAAACAGATAAGTTTGAAGAAGCAGTCTTAGGTGTATCCGCAAGCATAAATATCTCCGAGATTTCATTATTGTGTTCAAAACCAACCAACATAAATAAATCTTGAGATACCTGCTCAATCAACTCATTCATTCTACTCTTATTCGTAAATAGATTTTCATAATTACGAGAGCCCATTACAATCTGCCATTCTTGAGACATGTAGAATTCTGTTCCAAAAAAAGAAGCTAAATCCCCTTCATGTGAAATTAAACGAATCTGTTCATCAGGCATAGAATAGCGCTTTTGCAGATGACTCTTTAAACTATCCAATTCACTATTAGCAATATTCTCAAGCATAGGTGATAAATCCCGAATCATCGATGAACCAAAGTTTGGTTTCTGCCAAGTTTGTATAATATGAATGGATGAACCAGGTCGATAGAGATATCGCATTGCAAAATGTATGGCTGCCATATTCCCTTCAGAATAATCAGCTAAAATCAGAATGTTCGATTTCCCCTTTATTGATGTGTCAATTTCCTTTGTTTGCATAAGTCAATTTTTATTGGACAAATGTATGATCTATAGGCAATCAGAGAAACAGGGCAAGTCCTAAACTTAATGGGGGAAAACCCTATATTTTATCCTATTATAATTATTTAACAGTTACACACCCACCTCTCATCTCACTAATTACCAGCTCATAACACACACCAATATCATTAAACATTAAAAAGAAAATTATTATTGAATTAATACTATGTTTTACCCATTCATTTTTTATATACATTTACATCATCAGAAATAGATATGGAAAATATTAGCATTCGTCTTATACTACTTGTACTACTTATTGTCGTAGGCCCAACAATTCAAAATAAAGTAATTGGGATACAACAAAAAGGGTGTATTAGTATGCCAAATTCTGATGCAGATCAATCTTCATCAGAAGAAGACAAGCAACAATGTGATTATATGGTTACAATCCAATTTTTTAGATCTCTTGTGAGTCATGTTTCGCAATCATCATTCATTAGAGAAAACTCATTATTGCAATTCATTCTCCCTGAAAATATTGTTTTACCTCCCCCTAAATTTTAAAGTACGACATTTTAACTAATAGATTTATTAGACTATTTTTGAAGGTTATTCATCACAGTCTATTCAGTAAACAATTGTTGGTTGACAACCAGCATACAGTACTTTGAACTTCAAAGAATGTAATAACAGTTCCTTTTCTCAGGACATATGTTAATTCGATAAAATTACAAAGGTGAAAATGATGAGATCACAATCAGCACAAAAAAACAAAAAAACGAAACTTCAACTCACCCATCAATACTATACCTATACAGGATTTTATTCATTTATATGGGAAAATATTAAGAAAGCAATTTTACCATTTATACTAATTATAGGTGGGCTTTTCTTACTGGATAAATTCGTAATCGATTTCAATTATTTTTTCGAATTTATCACTCAAAACTACTCGTCATTAAGTATCTTTTCTTTGTTTTTCGTATCTGAATCTATTCTTGGGCTAATTCCTCCAGAATTATTTATTGCATGGGTCAAGACCTTACCTACACCATTTATTAACCTATCATTATTAGCATTACTTTCTTATCTTGGAGGATGTGTCTCATATTTCATTGGTAAAAGTATACTGGCTATACCCAAGGTGAATCATGCTATTGAATCTAAAATGGCAAAACATATTATCAATATTCGAAAATGGGGAGGTTTTTTAATTATAGTAGGAGCTTTACTACCTATTCCTTTTTCAATAGTTAGTATGGCATCTGGAATCATTCGTTTTAGCTTCAAAAGATATTTGATGTTTGGGCTTTTTAGATTTTTACGATTTTATTTATACGCTCTTGCTATTTTCTCTTTAATGAATGGTTAAAAACATTACATAAAAAGACAAATGCCAATCGAAAGATTGGCATTTGTCTTTTTAAGGCACTTTTATTTAGTTCAAATTCCCAATAACAACCTTCAATTTATTTTGAATCTCAATGGCAATATCACCTAAGGTATGATTTTTAACTTGAGACATTGATGCGATTGGATCAACGGCAGACACTTCAATATTGCCATTAGCATGCTCTTCTACAATCACATTACAAGGTAGGAAAACACCAATTTTATCTTCTGTTTGTAGGGCTTTATATGCATATTGCGGGTTACATGCTCCCAAAATGATATATTTTTTAAAATCAGCATCAATCTTCTCTTTTAGAGTTGCCTTTACGTCAATTTGAGTTAAAACACCAAAACCCTCTTTTTTCAATTCTTCTATTACTTGATCGATAGCAATATCAAAACTTTTAGTTTTTAATGTTTTATTAAAATAATAGCTCATAATCTATATTTTAGATTTATTTAAATACGACTAATGGTAGAAAGTAATAGGATTTACTTTTCGTTACATTCTCTAATTTAACGAATTATAGATTATAAAAAAACCCTGACTCTAAAAGTCAGGGTTCATTTGAATTAAAAATTCATTCTATTTTTTTTTCACAAAAGTAACTGTTGCAAAATCGGCTAGTAGTTTTTCACCATCTCCCAAAGGGGAATTAACAAATAAAGATATTTTACCTTTGGGATCGGTATTTGCATTGCCAGAGGTAAAAGTTGAACCGCTATCGGTACCGGAATCATAAACAGCAGCCGTTATTGTTCTAGAATCAGCGAAATTACTGCCATTATATAAATTCTCATTTACTATAGCCACATACCAATCTGGACTTGGAGCCACCATTGAAACCAAACTTATTGAAGGATTCGCTGCATTTACTTTAAGCTCAACAGTAATTTCTCCAGTTCCTTTATCTAAACCGTTGCCAAGTACAAAATCTAAACCTTCATTATCCGCAATCATAGCTTTTAATTCTTCTTCAAGAGTTGCTGTAGCACCCGTTTCAGCCATCAACTCTATACCTTCGGTTGCAATTGTTTCAGCTTTAAAAAACTGACTTGCCGAGGAATGACTCCATCCAATAAGTGGCGAAAAATGAGCATTTGATGGATAATCAGTCGGGAAATCGGTACTATTCCAATTCATTGTAAATGTAACTGTATAAGTTGCCTCACTTTCTATTCCAGTCTCAATAGGGCCATCGCTTGTACTACAACCTACCAGTATGGCACCAATTATTAGACCTAAATACGTTTTCAATTTCCACATAATTTTTCTTTATAATTTCAGATTACTTTATATCATGATAAGCACTCAAAATAAAGCGTACCAACATGAATTCAATACATAAAAATAGGTATAATTTCCTAGTAAGTCTACTTATTCAATCTTCTTGACATTTAAATTAAACAGTCTCAGCTTATACTAGCTGAGACAGAATATATTATTTTTTATATCTTAAGCGAAGTAGCCTATTATTTGTTTCTTTGTGTACCAGCTCTTCAAGTAATTCAAAGCCATATTTATCGTAAAAGGCTCTACCAACCCGATTCCTTTCGAAAACTTCAACCTCCATTTCTTCGTGAAAACCAGAAACAAAGTCCATCAATTGTCTCCCAATGCCTTTCCCGTGATACTCTGGACGAACAAAAATTGCCCCAACCTCATTGCCCATCATTGATATAAACCCAAGAATCTCTTGTTCCTTTTCATATACCCAAGTTGATGTATTTGGAATATAAACATCGCGAATATTCCTCTTCTCCATACCCATAAAATCGGCGTCTAAAAAAGGATGAGCCATTCTTGATGCCTGATACCAAACGTCCAATATTTCATTTATATCACTTCCCCGATATTCTCTTATCATCACAATATTCTTTTTCTTGCATTAAATCAGTTTAAAATATGATCTATTCTTAAGAAAACATTAGATATATTTCTGATTTAATTAAAAACCACAACTCTACAAGTTACGAATCATAGCATTAAGAGACAATTCTCTTCGCATTTTTTTCAGACCGAAACTTGTTTATAAAAGAAAATAACAATAACATTGTAAAGTGAAAACAAATATAACACAACATAACTTTTGGTGGAACTTCTCAATAATTCATATCGAGAAGGTTTAGCCATATACGCAAATTCATATACTAAAAGGCCTGCTTCTCGCAGGTCTTTTTTTGTACTATATTCTTGTGTTTTAATTTTAAATCAGAATACCATGACATTTAAAGACTATTTTAAAAATTATCCAAACGAAGAAGGTTATTTCGGAGAATTTGGTGGTAGCTTTATCCCTCCCGCTCTCGAAGAAGAAATGAAGCGAATTAATGAAGCATATTATTCCATCAGCAAATCACACGAATTTATTTCGGAGTTAAGAAGCATACGTAAACACTTTCAAGGACGACCAACACCTGTATATTACTGTAACCGATTATCTGAAAAATATGGTGGACGAATTTACCTAAAGCGTGAAGATTTAAACCACTCTGGAGCTCATAAATTAAACCACTGTATGGGCGAGGCACTACTTGCTAAATACATGGGTAAGAAAAAACTGATTGCTGAGACTGGAGCTGGTCAGCATGGCGTTGCATTAGCAACCGCAGCAGCTTACTTTGGTTTAGAATGCGAAATTCATATGGGTGAAGTTGATATTGCCAAAGAGCATCCTAATGTGATGCGTATGAAAATTCTTGGAGCAACCGTTGTTACCGTAACGCATGGTTTAAAAACTCTGAAAGAAGCCGTTGACTCAGCATTTCAAGCTTACTTAAAAGATCCAGTCAACACTATTTACTGCATTGGCTCGGTTGTTGGCCCGCACCCATTCCCTATGATGGTTCGAGAATTTCAGCGTGTTGTGGGTATTGAAGCTCGTGATCAGTTTGAAGAAATGACTGGTGAATCTCCTGATAATATTGTTGCTTGTGTTGGTGGTGGAAGTAATGCCATGGGAATATTTTCAGCTTTCTTAGGTGATAAGAATATTAAGCTACATGGGGTAGAACCAGGGGGACATGGTATTGAAAAAGAGGGTGAACATGCTGCAACTTTGACTCTTGGTAGTCCTGGAGTTATTCACGGTTTTAAATGCTATATGCTACAAAATGAAGCTGGCGAACCAGCACCAGTATATTCGGTTGCTAGTGGACTTGATTATCCTGGAGTTGGACCAGAACATTCTATGCTTAAAGATTTAGAAAGAGCTGAATATCATCATATCAATGATAAAGAATGTATCGATGCCTTTTTTGAATTAAGCCGATTGGAGGGTATTATTCCTGCTCTTGAAAGTTCGCATGCCATTGCATATGCCATTAAATTGGCAAAAGCCAATCCTAAACAATCCATTCTTGTGAATTTGAGTGGACGCGGCGATAAAGATTTAGATTTTGTGGTTGACACCTATGGCTTACCTGAGGATAGAAACAATTAAGAATAGAGAATCTACGTAAAAAAAATGGCGACCTATAATTCGGTCGCCATTTTTTAATATATTATAAAAGGTCTAGTGTCCTGCTTCTTCTTCATTTAAAGATTGGAAACCTTTACCAATAATCTCATTTGCTTCAGTAACATTTACGAAAGCTTCCGGATCAACTTCTTTAATATGCAATTTAAGAATTTCTAGCTCTCTACGGCTCATTACCGAATAAACCATTTTTCTTTCTTGGCCTGAGTAAGCTCCAGTTCCCGAAAGAATAGTTGCACCACGTACCAAATCGTTCTTGATTTTAGCAGCGATAGACTCATATTCATCTGAAACAATCATTACTGTTTTGTGATAGCTAGCTCCACTTACAACCATATCGATAATCTTACCTTCGATATAAATAATAATTAATGAATAGATAGCAAATTCCCATCCAATAGCACCAGTTTCTGTAGGCTGAACTAAAGTAAATAATACGATAATACCATCAATAATCATCACCAATTTACCAAGAGATAATTTTGTATATTTCGCCATAATCATAGCAATAATATCCGAACCTCCTGAAGTCGCACGAGACTTAAAGATTAAACCAATAGAAATACCATAAAATACACCAGCTACAATTGTATTTAACATTGGATCAAGAATTACTTTAGGGTAACCTACAGAAACAAATGTTTCCATAACCCATACCGTAATCAAAATTGTCGCAACACTTACAATCGTCTTAACTCCGAATCGGGGTCCTAAAATAATCGTACCTATAATAATCAATGGAATCTCCATTGCGAAGGTACAATAACTAATTTTCCAGCTAAACATCGTGTTTAAAACTGTAGCGATACCATAAACGCCACCCGGCGCTAATTTGTAAGGAACCACAAATAAAATGTCAGAAACAGCGAAAATAATACTACCTAAAATAAGGTATGTATAAGCAGAAAGCCATTCGCTTGACAAAAATTTTTCTTTAGTAATAAAAGCCATTCTAGTGTTGTTTAGTAAAAAACATTCAACATTCATTTAAGATTTCAAATATTAAAATCTTATTATAAAAATTAAAATGTTTAGATGTGTTTAAAATCGGCGACAAAAATAATCGGCTTGTGCATAATAACAAGGGCTTTAGTAAAGAATTTTACATGTCGAAAAACAGAATTTTATCAGCCTGAAGCTATTGTAAATAAGAAATTTTTATTTCGTCATATGATGAGTGCTATACATACTAACATCTAGGGAGTTTACAGGATTTTTAAATACAATAAATATCATTATTAATCGATATTATAGAAAAAGAAAGCGTAAATGGCGTTTATTAAGCAAAAAAAGACCCCAATTATTAAATTGAGGTCAAATATTATTGGGAATATCATCTTAGTTCAGCCCACTTCTTTTTAATAGTGGCGCAATAGAAGGTTCCTGTCCGCGGAAGCGTTTATAAAGAACCATTGGATGTTCACTACCGCCTCTTTCCAAAACATGTTCGCGGAAAGAGTCAGCAGTTTCCTTATCGTAAATACCTTTGCTCTTAAAAGCATCAAAAGCATCTGCATCAAGCACTTCAGCCCATTTATAGCCATAATATCCTGCGGCATAACCACCTGCAAAGATATGCGAAAACGCTGGACTCATACACGAAGTTTCCAATCTAGGAAAAAGTTCTGTAGCCTGCATCGCTCCTGCTTCAAATTCAGAGACCGTTTCTTCAATTGGCTTTTCTACTGAATGCCATGCCATATCATTCAATCCAAAGCTAATCTGACGAACAAAAGCATATCCTGAATGAAAATTACCACTATCAATTATCTTCTGAACTAAATCTGAAGGGATTTTCTCTCCTGTTTTATAATGCTCAGCGACCTTGTCAAGCCATTGCTTTTCAAAAGCATAATTCTCCATAAACTGAGACGGTAATTCCACAAAATCGCGATACACACTCGTTCCTGACATACTTGGGTAAGCACATTTTGACAGAATACCATGCAAGGCATGCCCGAATTCGTGTAAGAAAGTAGTGACCTCACCAAAACTTAATAAGGACGGTTTAGTTTCTGTAGGGCGAGTGAAATTACACACAATGGAAATATGAGGTCGATTATCAGATCCATTTTGCAAAAATTGTTCACGATAAGATGTCATCCAAGCTCCACCCTGTTTACTATCACGAGGATGAAAGTCTGCATAAAAAACAGAAAGGAAATTTCCGTTTTCATCAAACACTTCGTAAACATCAACTTCCTTATGATACTTATCAATCTCAGTATTTAATTTGAAAGTTAATCCGTATAAATCAGTCGCCAAATCGAAAATACCATGCTTCACACGCTCCAATTCAAAATAAGGTCGTGTTAACTCATCATTTACTTGATATTTCTCAGTTTTCAATTTCTCGGCATAATAGGCCCAGTCCCAACGCTGCAATTCAAAATCCGCGCCTATGCTTCTTGCATAAACTTGTAATTCATCAAATTCTTCTTTGGCTTTTGGCATTGATGCCTCAAGTAATTCATTTAGAAAATCTGTAACCTTATCAGGGCTTTCCGCCATACGCTCTTCTAAAACGAATTGAGCGTAATTAGGATAATCAAATAACTGCACCCTTTCTAAACGCAAGGCTACAATTTTTTTTATGATTTCCTGATTATCAAATTCATCGTTAAAACATCGAGAAGAATAGACCTTAAACATCTTTTCTCGCAATTCGCGATGATCAGCATACTGCATAAATGGCACATAAGAAGGAAATTGAAGTGTAAATACCCAACCTTCCTTATCCTTAGATTTAGCTGTAGAAGCAGCCGCTTCTATAACACCTTCAGGTAAACCTGCCAGTTCTTTCTCATCAGTAATGTTTAATTCAAAATTATTGGTTGCAGCCAATACATTTTCGCCAAACTGAAGTGTTAATTGCGAAAGTTCTTTCGATATTTCTCTAATTCGAGCCTTTTTCTCACCTTTTAAGTTTGCCCCTGAGCGAACGAAAGATTTATAACGATTATTCAAAAGCATGCTCTGCTCTACATTCAAACTCAGATTATCTTTATCATCATGTACCGCTTTTATTCTTTCCCAAAGAGGTTCGTTCATCACAATATCGTTCGAGAATTCGCTCAATAAAGGCGAAACATCTCTAGCCAGAGCTTGCATTTCATCGCTGGTATCTGCATGATTCAAGTTGAAAAACACAGATGATACCTGATCCAAGAGTTCCCCAACAAAATCCATTGCTACGATCGTATTCTCAAAGCTCGCAGCTTCCTTATTATTGGCAATTTGCTCTACTTCCTCTTTAGCAATTTTAATTCCCTCCAAAAAAGCAGGCATATAGTGTTCCATTTTTATTGTACTAAATGGTGCCGTATTGTGAATTGTGCTAAACTTGCACAATAATGGGTTTATATTTTTAGTCATAATTCTAATTTACTTTAAATATTATTCTTAAAAAAGAGATTCCCTTTTTCAATGATTAACAAATATAAGAAATATATAAGTCCGGAGCTTTAGAAATACGATCAGGAATCTTCACTTTTACATGTTTTCAAATTTTTCTAAAAATATCGCCACTACTTTCAAGCAAAACAGTTTACTTTAGCACCATAAATAATCAACTTAAACACTTACTATGATCAAGCATATAGCCCTTTTCAAATTCGATAAATTCGAGAATATTCAAAAAAAAGAAAACTACTACAGCAGACTAAAAGATGCTTTTGATGGACTGGAAAATCGCGTTCCTGCAATTAAATCCCTCCAAATTGGATTTGATGAATTACATTCAGAAGCTTCATATGACTTTATTGTTAATGTAGACATAGAAAATATGAACGAATTGTCGGCATACGCAAATCACCCAGAGCACTTAAAAGCAGCAGCAGTTGTCAGAGAAAAAATGGTAGACCGAAAAGTAATTGATTACGCTTTTTAAGCATTCAAATGACATTAATAAGGGAAAAAAGATCTATGAATAGCTAACTTTAAATGGAATTTATGCATTAACAGTCTTTATGCCTCTTGTAAAATATAGGGACAGCTCTTTCGAACTGTCCCTTCATATTTTCCCAGATTATCAATTAATTCATTAGGATTTTATCAATCGTATTGGTCAATTTTTTATTCGTATCCCCTTCTTTTATTTCCGATTTTAAAGCTAAAAGCTCTTCAACAATCTGTTTCTTTTCCTGTACTTGTTGCTGATTCTGTTTTTGTAAACGATCATCTGTCTTTTTCTCTAGTTTATTATTAGAATTACCTGTCAATAAAGTATCAATGGTTGTAACGGCTCTATTTAATATTCGGTAAAAAAGAGATGCCGAAAAACCGCCAAGCATTGCCAATAATGGAACGGTTAAAAAACCAATCCCAGGTGATTGCTCGGTCACAAGTGAAGCAGGAATAAGCACCGCCATCATTAAGCCCGCAATCAATCCGAGGACAAAACGTATCCAATAGGAACTCTCATATTTAGGATCGTAAGTACCTCGTACAATGTATTTATTGGCTTCAAAAAGATTGCTAAAACAGGATCCTAATGCGGCTGCCGAAAGAAAAAACATTAGGTTGAGTAATAATTCTACACCATGGTCTGCAAGGACGCCTTTTGAAACCGATGCGTCATTAACGTAGCGAGATAAACTAATAAGAATAAAAGCTACCAAAGACAGTACTGTGGTTGACATCAAACGTCTAACAAGTCCTACAGGACCCAAGAAATTAAACCAACTTCCCTCTTCTGCTTCCTTATAGAGTAAGGAAATGGTTTTGGGGCGAGCAGGTGCCACTCGAGTGGACAGATTTTTATGAAGGTTTAATATTTCCTTACTGTCCCACTCAAGCCCTTTTTCTTGATTGGTATCGATCAAGTTTATAGCATCAGGGGGAATCGCCGATCCCTCAGCAGAAAGATATTTAACCATGGCTATACACTCATTAATCAGATAATGTCCCATTTCGGAGTTTACGTTCTTTACCATTCTTGTCGTTTTATAATTTTATCTAACGTATATATCAACTATACAACTGAACTCTCTTGTATGTCTAAAACCTTTTTTGCTCGGGTTAAGTAAGATTCACGATCTTCCAAACCATTATATCCTCCATTTATAATTTTGGTGATATGCTTCATATCATCCTGATCTGCATAAGAATTTAAATGATGCTTATTCCAAAACCATGCTGCTGCATCAACGGCCGCATTAGGCTCATCTGATAGTAAGTCGGGATGATTTATCAAATCGAGTTTAAGTTCTTTACCACATTGAGTATAGTTATCCCTACCTGTTAATTGAATTAAACCACGCCCCCTAAACCGCCAACCATCTCCACTCGCTTCATTCCCATTATTCATTCGGCTAGCATATACTCGGTTCGCTATATTTTCAGGTTTTCGAGCATAAACTTCAGCCATCTCATCTGTCGGAAAATATTTTCCAAAAACGGCTCGTAATGCCTTAGCACTATAATTTAGGTTTTCGGAATTGTATTTAAAACTGCCGCTTTCATGTGCTATTTGTGCCATAAAATGAGCTATTCTTAAAGGTGTGTTTATACCAAATTTATTCAACTGACTGTTTAAAGCGTCAAGGTATTTTGAGATATTAGCCTCACTTGCTCTGGGCATTATACGTTTTAAACTGTCTGCAGTCAGAATCAAATTCTGTTTTGAATCTAAGACAACTGATTTTGTCGTTGATTCTGATTTTAAAATATTTTCATCCTCAATACCAGGTAAAACCAACACCTGTCCTTCAATAATAACACTGGTGTTGACAATATAATTGGCCTCAGCAATGTCCTTATACTTCATTGGGTCATTATAAAATTTTCTAGCAATAGAACCCAAAGTGTCACCGGCCTGAATAGTATATTTTTTCATCTAAATTAGGTTTATGTGATCTGTATAAGATTATTGTAGGATTTGGTTTGGAATCTCATAAGAGAATCGATCTAATATGGCAAAATTCCATTTTTCCCAATTTTCATTAAAGGTATAATGGTATACGCCCTTATCATCAACTTGAAAAGTTGATGCGTCGAAAGTCGCAATATATTCTACCGTAACTTTGTTTCCTGTAACTGTTACAAGTTGATAACCCAATGAATTGTCGATATAAGTTTCTTTATTGACATCCTTATTCTTGTATTGACCATCCCACTTCTGATTATCGTCGCGACTTCCCGTTAAAAATGGGGCCCCACTTGGTGTAATAACCTGTTGAATTCGACTTTTAACATCCCCATTATTCGCATATACAGGTATATTGGCTCGGGCATAAAAATGGTCATGTCCACAAAAATAAACACCAGATCGATTTTCTATACTTTGTAAAAATCGATTACGAGCTATTGAATCTTCTCCAAGACAGTCTTGATGTTTTGCAGCAAATGCAGGCGTATGACCAAATGCAAAGACATGCTTAGCATTAGGGTGTTTGTCTAATTCCTCATTTAACCATTCTTGATTTATACCAATTCCTTCTTTTTGCGAATCGCTGGCATGCGCGTACTGATCTAAAGCGACAAACAAAGCTCCCTTATGCTCAAAACTATAGCTAAATCCCAACTCATCTTCAGGTCCATTTTGTGGTAACAGATTTCCCATATGGCGTTTCCATGAGGCACGAATACTATCTCCCGGCAAAATATTCTGATAACATTCATGATTTCCTCGAACAGGATATAAAACGACATGCTCCCCACTACCAGGTAATCCAACGCCGGCTGATTGCGCAGCTTCTAGAAAGGTTTTATATTGATTATCGTTACTTGGAGGCTGCGGGCTGTACCAGCTTACATTACCACAAATAAAATCACCCGGCGCCAGAACAAACTCTGCACCATCGGCTTTTAAATGAGTACATACAGCTTTAATAGCCGAAACATTTACGCCTAACTTACCATTTTTCTCAGCATCGCTCCTTGTATCGCACAAAACTGCAAATTTATACGTTTTTGGCTCACATGAACATAGGATTACAAGACACAGTAGGAAAAGTAGATTTCGTTTCATCGTTTATAATTTAGAGTAAGCGTTTTCTCATATTTAAATCTCCTCTATCAAAGCTAAGGAATACTTATAAACAATAAAATAACATGAACGATAAATTAATAAAACAACAATTTTAAGCATAATGATATCATCACCTTTTACAATAAAACTGTGCTGTACAGACTTATGCCAAAATGAAATGCATATTCAAATTAGAATCATTCTAACTTAATTCGTTTTTAAAAATGTTCTGAAAAGCATAAATATTATACAATACACCTAGTTCGCGTAAGAAAAAAGGGACAGCTCTTTCGAACTGCCCCTATTGTAAGAATTAAGAGTTTTTTTATTTCGTTGAATTCAAATACACCTAACTTAAAATATCATATTTACTCTCACCTATTTTTTGATTTCCAAAAATGAGGAATATTTTGAATTTATACTATTCTATTTTTCCGCGGCTTAACTCCTCACCATTGTTACTTGAAAACGTGATATAATACGTTCCATGCAATTCATATGTTTTATTTCCTGAAATTTGATCGGTTATTTCCTTTTTTTCTTTGTATTCCATTCTGACATTACCTTCAGATTCTGATATCAAAATATTAGTATACTTAAATCCCTCTTGTCCCTGATAATCACTGCTCAAGATAATTCTTTTGTCAAATAGTAAATAATAGTCTTTAATATTTACTTTCTTAATTCTACAAGCATCACCTGTAGAATAGCCATTCTCTCCACTCAAATTACTTGTACCATCCAAATAACAAATTGTATCTGGATCTATAAAGTAATAGCTCTTATACGCTTTTATACCATTATCACTTTCCATACCAGAATTCGTTTCTCTTTCCCACAATAAATTTCCATCAAAATCAACTACATAGAAGTTGTTTTTTATTCCCCCAGCATAGAACCCACTTTCCAAAAAATAAAAATCTTTATTAGGAGTTATTTCAAATTTATTTTCTTTTACTCTAGACTTCAACCTTGAATTTTCTGCACCAGTGGCTAGGTCAATTACTACAAGAACTGCAGAATTATTAACTGTCATGGAAAAAGGATCATCTGAATCCGTTAGAAAGCAACTTAGAAAAATTTTACCATTGTCTATTAGCTTATTAGATAATGCATTACAATGAGAATACTGTAATTCATCTGTAAACTCGTCTTTTAACTCATACGTAAATATTTCGTCACCATTACTTTTGAACTTGGCAAACCACGCCCTATTGTTCTTCTTTCCGTAGGCTAATATGTATTTGGTCTTATCATCAACTGTTATAATCTTATTAATCTGATCTGGATCTGACGGTTTTATACCATATTGCTCAAACAATTCTGAAGCGACAATATCAGCCTCACTTTTTGTTGCATCATCATTTTTATCGCAACCTACAAATATTAAATTTATCAGTACAGTTAAAAGTAATAATCTCTTCATTTTTGTCTTATTTCGTTTCAATTATTTTTTTTTATTATTAGCCCAACTATTACTTATACTTAAATGAGTAATAACAATCCCTGAGCTGTTATAACACCAATATCTACCTAAAAACAATAGCTAATATTTTCATAAGTCAAACTTATGAAAATAGGATCATAAACAGAAATTAATATTTAAGTAAAACTACAATTGGATTTAAATAGAAAGATTCCGTTTAGTAAATGTATAGACAAGAACCACAGCCTAAAATGAAGGTTGTCTTCTCTCAATTGCGGCTCTATCATAGCTCCGCTCGATGAACAACACAATACCCAATTTGCACAAGAAAAAGGGACAGCTCTTTCGAACTGTCCCTTTTCTATGAATTATTATTTTTTTTTAATGAGCATCCTTATAAATATATTAGATACACAAAAAAACTTTGTTGTTAATTCCCTTCTCAAATGAATATACTTCATTATAACATTCGATTGTAATCGTGATACTTTAAATTGTTCTTATTGCACTTCTTTCAAAAGAATCGTATGAGTTTCGCATAATAGTTTTCTACTGAAGTAAGAAGAATTTTTAAATGAATAGTTCACTTCGAATATAATAAGATGGTCATCATGTCTGACCTTTACAATTCCAAATGAAGTATAACTTGTTAGTGGGTATTTATTTTTGATATAGTTTTCAAGATAATGTTCTAATTCTTTAGAATCAGATTTCATCTCTACCTCTTCTATTAATTCTTTATCTCCTTTATTCAGTTCAAACAGTCTAAGTCTTTTCATAATATAATATTTTAAATCTGCTACTATCTATTCCTTCAATTTATGCTTTATAGCTTAAAGTAATGATCTGAGTTTCTAAGCTTAACATTGTATATAGCTTACTAGGTAAAAACAATTCCCAAGCCTAATACCAACAAAGAATAGATTAAGAATCTATAAATTTGGAAGCAATATATATGTAAAAGGACAGATCTTTCGAACTGTCCCTATTGATATAATTAGAAATTCGTTGTCTATTCGAATTCAGCCATTGTTTTCTTGATAATCTCAATCGCTTCGCGAAGTTGAGTTTCGTTAATTGTCAATGGAGGAGCAAAACGAATGATATGTCCGTGAGTTGGCTTAGCTAACATACCATTGTCGCGAAGACGCATACATACATCCCATGCAGTTTTACCACCTTTAGGCTTAATAACAATTGCGTTAAGAAGACCTTTACCACGTACTAACTCAATCATGTCAGACTTAACAGCCGATAATTCTTTACGGAAAATCTGTCCCATTGCCTCAGCATTCTCAGCCAATTTTTCGTCTTTAACAACTTCAAGAGCTGCCATTGCAACCTCACAAGCAATTGGGTTACCACCAAAAGTAGAACCGTGCTCACCTGGCTTAATAACAAGCATTACATCATCATCAGCCAATACTGCAGATACTGGTACAACACCACCTGAAATTGCTTTTCCAAGAATCAAAACGTCTGGACGAACACCTTCATGATCAACAGCTAATAATTTACCTGTACGAGCAATACCCGTTTGAACCTCATCAGCTACGAACAATACGTTATTTTCTTTACAAAGAGCAGAAGCTTTCTTCAAGAAACCATTCTCTGGTACATATACTCCAGCCTCACCTTGAATAGGCTCAACTAGGAATGCACATACATTAGGATCTTTCAATTCTTTAGCCAATGCATCAACATCGTTGTAAGGAATAGAAACGAAACCTGGTGTGAATGGACCGAATCCTTTATATGAATCTGGATCATTAGACATAGAGATGATTGTAACTGTACGTCCGTGGAAGTTACCATCACATACAATGATCTTTGCTTCATTCTCAGGAATACCTTTTACATCGTAACCCCAACGACGAACAAGCTTAATAGCTGTTTCATCAGCTTCAGCACCTGTGTTCATTGGTAATACTTTATCGTATCCGAAATACTTAGTTACGTATTCCTCATATTTTCCTAGGTTGTTACTATAGAATGCACGAGAAGTTAGAGTCAACTTTTGTGCTTGCTCCATCATAGCTCCAATAATTTTTGGATGACAGTGCCCTTGATTAACAGCAGAATATGCCGAAAGGAAATCGTAGTATTTTTTCCCATCAGTATCCCAAACGTGTACGCCTTCTCCTCTTTCTAATACTACTGGAAGTGGATGATAATTGTGAGCTCCAAATTGTGACTCCTTTTCCATGTAGTCTGCCGCTGTCATTTTTGTTGTAGTGGTCATAAAATTAACTTTTATAAGGTTTGTTATTTTTTAGGTTTATTAATTTTGAATTTTTGGTGAGCACAATTTTGTCATTTTTTTTTAGATAACAAATACTTCTTCATAATTTTTTCATGTCAATTAACATCTTTTTAAACACCCTGCAAAGCCTTTAGTTACGTCAAGTATAAAAAAGTTTAACAGTAATTATGTAATATTATTATGCTTCATCCAATAGATACAGATCATTCCATTTTATTTTAAAAAAGTAGCTCAAAAATTTACTGTTAATCATTTTTTAGAATCAATTCCTGAAAAAAAATTGAATGTCCAAATTCAAAAAATAAAAAAAATAGAGCTGAATGCTCTATTTTTTCAGTAAATACAAACCTTAGAAGTCAATCTTAGCTAATTCCAAAAATAAACTGAATCATACTCAACAATGCCTAATTGTTCCATTATTTCGTCAACTTCCTCCTTATAGCTCTTATTATTGTGATCTTTTTTCTGATTTTGAATAGATCTAGTGACAAGATCAACCTGAGAATGGCTGACCGAAAAAGCACCATAACCTTCCTGCCATGCAAAATCTTTATTTGTATCACTCATTGATCTGATCCAACGTGCCGATTCATTTTTAATTTCATTAACAAGTGTACTTAGCGCACAATCTTTCGATAGACTAAATAGAATATGCACATGATCGGAAACCGAATTTATAGTTAAAATTTGACTATTATACTTCTTAAATACATTAGAGATACATGCATACAGTTTAAATTCCCATATTTCTTGGATATAGGGCTTACGATCTTTAGTACTGAATGTTAAATGAACATAGAGTTGCGATAATGATTGTCCCATAAGCTGTATTTTACAAGATGATTAAATAAGTAGAATGCTCAATTACAGATTTAAAATCAAGCTCTTACACAATTTAATTAATTGTATATGAATAAACAAAAACTCTTGACTAATATATTTTAAATCTCCAATCATAATTATAAGTATCTGTTGTATCTTAGCCTCACCTTTACTAACATCTAGCAATTTTTAGAATGTACAAAAACCTTATCCTCTATATTACACTAATCTTCATAGTCATATGTCCAAACTTAAGTGCTCAAAATATGGCTAGCATAAAAGGAACCATTAAAAATGTACAAGGACAAGCCCTATATGGTGTCCATATTATAAATAAGGCCAATTCACAAACCACTAGTTCGGACAAGAATGGAAGGTACTTGGTTCATTATGAAGCAGGCAAGAAAATAACCATCCAATTCTCTCATGTGGCATTTCAGCTTGTTGAAAAAGAGTTCACTCTAAAACCGGGTCAAACGATAGAATTCAACCCCGTACTAAAAGAAAAACGACAAAGCATTGATGAAGTTGACATTTCAGCCCAAATCAAGTTGCAAAACAAAGGCATTTATATACAAACGAAAGAAATTGACAAAATAGCATCGGCTGGTGGTGAAAGCATTGAGAATTTATTAAAAACACTTCCTGGAGTCAGTTCCAATAACGAACTAAGTTCTCAATATTCTGTTAGAGGGGGCAATTTCGACGAAAACTTGGTATATATTAACGATATTGAGGTCTATCGTCCGACTTTGATTCGCTCGAGTCAACAAGAAGGTCTCAGCATTATCAATCCAGATTTGGTCTCTTCTGTTTTCTTTTCGGCTGGTGGTTTCGATGCAAAATATGGAGATAAGCTTTCATCTGTTTTGGATATTAAATACAAAACGCCACGCAAGTTTGAAGCCTCTGCAGACATGAGTTTATTAGGCACAAGTGCACATATTGCCAATGCAAGTAAAAATGGGAAACTCTCTTATCTTGCCGGATTTCGATATAAAACCACTCGTTATTTACTAGCCTCGCTTGATACCGAAGGCGATTACAATCCCAAGTACAATGATTTTCAAGCTCTAATAAACTATACGTTTAATACGAAATGGAGTCTGCACTTTTGGGCAAACATGAGTAAGAATCAATATCGATTTAAGCCTAAAGATCGAGAAACCAATTTCGGAACCATTAGCGATGCCTTACAATTAAAAATGTATTTCGATGGTCAAGAAAAAGATGAGTATACCAGCGACATGGAGGCTCTGACGCTTAAGTATCATCCTAATAGTAAGAGTCTCTTTCAATTAATAGCAAACCGATATGCAACCAATGAGAAAGAACGATTCGATATTCAGGCTCAGTACTACCTTCAAGATTTATTTGTTAGCCAGGGTGGTAACACAAATGAAAGCATTGAGAATTTGGGTATTGGAACCTATCTCGATCATGCCAATAATAAATTAAAACGGCAAGTTAACAGCATTAAATTAAAGGCAGATCATAGTTTTGGCGATTTACACCTGCAATGGGGAATTAAAGCCTTACATGAAAAAATTGATGATCGAATTAATGAATGGCAATATCGCGACTCAGCAGGTTACTCCGTTCCATTTTCTGATTCAGAAACGCTATTGGCCTATTCACGCCAAGCCATTAATCACATTTCGGGAACTCACCTTACGGGATATACCCAAGGAAATTATAGCTTTAGCAACAATTCAGGCAATTATCAATTATCTGCAGGACTTCGCTATCACCATTGGACTTATAATAGCTCCAATTTTTTATCTCCTCGTTTCTCTCTCAACTTTATTCCGAATTGGGAAAAGAGAATGAAATTCCGTTTAGCAGTAGGAAATTACAAACAAATGCCATCCTATCGCGAAAGCTTAAAGATTGATGGTAGTATCAGCTCTAAGCTTAATATTCAAGAGGCTTGGCATTACACCCTTGCTCATGAGTACTTATTTAAAATTAAAGAACGGGATTTTCGCCTTTCGTCTGAATTCTATTATAAGGATTTAAAGTCGCTTATTCCCTACGACATTGAAAATGTACGTTTACGTTATTACGGTGATCAGAAAGCCAAAGGCTATGCCACCGGACTCGAATTTCGTTTAAACTGGGAATATGTTCCTGATACCGAATCTTGGATTAGTCTATCCTTAATGAAAACTCAGGAAGATATTTTGGGAGATAACAAAGGTTATATCGCCCGCCCTGGAGATCAGCGATTCAACTTTTCTATGTTTTTCCAAGACTATATGCCAGGCAATCCGACATACAAAATGCACCTTACTTTAATATATGCAGGTGGTTTACCTGTCTGGGTTCCCAAACAAGGCAAACAAGGACAGAGTTTTAATATGCCGCATTATAAAAGAGCCGATTTGGGTCTCTCAAAGGAACTTCTTGACAACAAGAGAGTAAACAACAAAGGTTTACTTAAACATTTTAAGTCGATGTGGATTGGTCTCGAAATATTTAATTTATTCGATATAAACAATACGGTTTCCTACCTTTGGATCAACGATATTCGTGGAAACCAATATGCTATTCCCAACTACCTAACGGCTCGTAAATTGAACCTAAAGTTGAGTGCAAAATTTTAAAAGAACCTAATTACTACGCATTTCTATGCCTTTACATTTTCAAAATCCAAATATTCTGTGGGGTCTCATTAGCTTGATTATTCCCATTATCATACATCTATTCAATTTTAAACGCTTTAAACCAATCTATTTTAGCAATCTTAAATTTCTAAAAGATGTTACTGCTGATAATAAGAACAGATCGAAAATAAAGAATTGGCTGTTACTTTTGTGTCGTTTATTGGCATTAGCTTGTATTATTCTGGTTTTTGCTCAACCCTATATTCCCAATAAAAACACCATTCTAAATAATAAGAATCAAAAAAACATTGCTCATATATATATTGATAATTCGTTCAGCATGAATGCTGAGACGGATAAGGGTATTGCAATAGAAATAGCTAAGGTTAAAGCCATTGAGTTAGTAAGCTCCTTTTCTGAAGATATCCAAATCAAAATTTTAGATAATGATAGTAAAGGGAAACTGCCCTTTTTAAATAAAGAGCGTGCCATTACGAAGCTGCAAGAGTTACAAACAAGTGCATCGAGCAAAGTTTTTTCTGAAATTATCGAAAAATGTTCACTGAATAATGCTACTGCAAATAATAAAATTTACATTTTTTCTGATTTTCAAAAGTACCAATCCGATTTCGATCAAATGAGCCAAGACAGTACTTTTACTGTTAGTCTTTTGCCTTTAATCACTCAAAGTCGACACAACTTGTATGTCGATTCATGTTGGTTTGAGAATTCAGCTCACAAGATCAATCAAAACGAAGAGGTAAAAATAAGAATCCAAAATGCATCGAGTGAGGGCTTTCGTAAAATTCCAATCAAGCTATTCATTAACGATAGCCTAAAATCAGTTTCGAATTTTGATATTGAAGCCCAGGAAAGCAAAGAGCTAAGCTTGCACTACAAAAATCTGAAGCAAGGCATTTACTCTGGGCGCATAGAAATTAGTGATTACCCGATAACCTACGATAATAGCCTTTTCTTCTCTTATAAAATAGAGAAAAGCGCGGAAATTGTCTGCGTCAATCAGGCTAAAGAAAATCCTTATATCAATCACCTGTTCTCTGATGCACAATATTTTAAGCTTAAAAACATTAATAAATCGCAATTTCATCAAGAAGATCTAAACAAAACTAAATTAATCGTTCTGAATCAGCTTTCAGATATGCAGAGTGGTTTCAGGCAGAGGGTTTCGAATTACCTTAATAAAGGTGGTCAGGTTTTAATTCTCCCTGATGATGAAAATAATGATTCAAATAACGAACTATTAAGCGAATTAGGCGCTTGTCATTTCAATCAGCTTGACAGCTTAACGAAAACTGTAGCGAGCATTGAACTCAATGCTGATATTTACAACAAAGTGTTTGAGGAACTAAAAGAAGATGCGCGTTTACCACAAATCTATCGCCACTTTAAATTGAGTAAGCCAAAAGATCAAATTAATATTCCTCTATGGAAAACTAAGGCTGGAGAGAATCTATTTTCTCAAAGTCAATTTGGTCAAGGTAAACTCTATATATCGAGTTTTAATTTCGATCCTAAATGGACGAATGCCATTAAACACCCGCTTTTTGTACCAAGTCTAATCAATATTGCTCTAAATAATAAAGCACAGTCTCCTTTATATTATAAGCTTAACTCAAGTGAATACATTCTTGCAAATGGCTTAAAATCGAATCGTGAGAAAGCTGTCTTTCATATTGAAAATAAAACTCTGGGTATTGATCTCATTCCTGAACAAATGACTCATTTCGATAAAGGTTTGCTTTTAAATGTGCACGGGCAGATAAAAGAAGCGGGTCATTATTTCATTAGCCAGTCTAAACAAATACGATCTGGTATTTCTTTCAATTTTCCACGTCAAGAATCAAATCTAAATTTCTATTCTTCGGGAGAGATAAATGACCTGCTAGCAAAACACGAATTGAATTATAGTTTATTCGATCTGGATACCATTGACATGAAAAGCTTTGTGGAGGAACAAAGGGAAGGAAAATCCTATTGGAAATTGTTTCTTATCCTAGCCTTCATATTTTTAATAGCTGAAACTCTTGTTCAGAAATTAAGATAATTGTGGATCAATCTCAAATTATGGCAATAAAAAAAGAGGACGAAACTCATATCATATTTCATCCTCTTTACTAAACTACACTTAAATTTTAATGCTGACAAACGTGCCCGTCAGAATCGCCATGACCTGCACAGGTCGTTCCTGAATCTTTAACTTTCTCTTTTAGATAAGCCTCAACAAGTTCGCGAACATCTCCAGAACAGCCTCGATAAACTTGAATGCCAGCCTGAGTAATTTTATTGACAGCTCCCTGTCCCATGTTTCCAGCCAGCATCACCTTTACACCCATATCGGCAAGATGATTGGCTACATTGGATTTGCAACCACAACCCTGTGGCGATTCCATTAATTCAATTTTACAAATTTGATTATCAGAAGTTACTTCTGCAATCGAAAAAAACTCGCAATGTCCAAAATGCGAATCAACGAGATTGTCTTTAGTTGGAATAGCTATTTTCATTTGTTTCTAATTTTATAAAATTTGCCAATAAGCCAATTATTGCTCATTATAAGCTAGACTTTTGACTTATTTCATTTATATAAATTGATATTATTCAAGCTCCATCATTTTAAGAATATCTGAGAGCTTACTGTTGTTTTCGTTTAGAATAATAAATTGAATACCCTTTATTTTAGCATGCTGTTGTAATTTCAATCCTAGCTCAAAAGCAATTAATGAACCAACGCCATTTGTCTCACACAAAAGTGATAGAATTTTAGGACCAACCCCTTTTTCATCGTCTGCAAAAGGATTCTCAATAAATCGATAGCTATTATCATCTCGATTAATTATTGCGAAGTAAGGACTTCTTGCAAATTTTGAAGAAATCGTAGCTTCCTTCTTATTACTCATTACGGGAATAGCTGCTATCATTTTTCTTCCTCCACCTTTATAATGTCAGTGCTTAAACACAAAGCACAATTGGTTATTTCAGCTTCTTCCGGATTGCTAAAATGCGACTTGCATTTATTACAATGATACCAATGCTCATCGTAAACAATTTTACCTCCTTCAATGCGAATTGGACGTGCTTCGATTAATGCTTGAGCATTTTTTTTACGCGCTCTGTCATAAATTCTTGTCAAGCTCGGACGAGATATTTCCATGATCTTTGATGCTTCAAGCTGAGACAGATTCTCATAATCAAGTAATCGGATGACTTCATACTCTTCAATATTAAGAATTATGGCCTTTGAAGGCTTAGCGTAATATCCTTGTGGGTTAAAACCTTTTATCCTAGGTGGAATTTGAATTTTTGAATTATTTCTTGGTCGTGCCATAAACTATCATTTCATTTATGCTACAAATATAACGAACATATGTTCAAAACCACTCCTTTTAACAAAAAAAACGACCTCAAGTTCTGAGATCGTTTTCTAAAACCTATTAGGTCGTATTTTATTTTGATTCCTATAGGAATCAAAGTCAATTAAAAAGGTGGCAAACCTATAAGCCGGGTCCTGTTTTCCTCGAAAGGAACTTCTATCATTTATCTAGAACATATGTCACCATATGTCTCGAGCAACCTACCCCCCGACATCGACCGAGTAGGTCTACAGCTGTCGGTATACTTGATCTTGCAAGCCATGAGGCACACAGCTACCTATGTTGCCATAAGCACTGGTGAGCTCTTACCTCACCTTTTCACCCTTACCGAATTTCCGAAGAAATAAGGCGGTTATTTTCTGTTCCACTACTATAAACTTTCGCCTATCTTCCCGTTAAGAAGCATGGTACTCTGCCTTGCCCGGACTTTCCTCTCTTTCTTGCGAAACAGCGATAGAACGGTTTGCCGATGCAAAGGTAATTTTTTTTATGAGTTTGTGATATGAAGTATCCGCTAATCTTACTTTAATAAGTCAATGTTTTCAACCAATAGAAGAATAAATATCAATTTTAAGCTTTATCCTTTTCTACATTAACCTTTTACATTTATCATCGTCCATCAACATAAAACCACTCTCCTTTTTCAAATCGAAAAAAGGAATCCTCTATCATTTCATGAATCTTGCCTGCTTCGCTGTAAAGAGCTTTGAATTTAACACGTCCTTCCTTATCATCAGACTTCCCTTTTTGAGTTGAAAGTACTTGCAAACCTAACCACATAACCGATGCGGCCCATTGCTTTATTTCAGCTCGGTCACTATTAGGACGAGTTTCAGGCGCATAAGTTCTTAAAATATAATCGACATTGGCTACAGCAAAGGCTGAATAACGGCTTCGCATCAATTCTTCAGCTGTTTTCGCAACTCGCCTACCTGAATGTAATTCTCCACAGCAATCCTTATAAGACTGTGATTTCCCACAAAAACAATTCTTCATAACAATTGATTACTTAAAGTCTTTAAAGAAAACATCAAGCTTATCGAAGTCTTGTTCTCCTATAAGTATCAAGAATCTTGAGAAACTTGGAGCTACCGTTTTAAGACTATCCTTAATTTTAAACATAGCATTAAACTCAGTAATAAACTCAGCTCGCATATCGAAGGTACTTACCAATGTCTCATAGAATAATTTGAAAAAACTTTGCTCGTTATGCAGCATGGCATCATCTAAGGAAATCACCTTAAGCAGATTTCTTAATAGTTTCTCATCTTTGTATTCTATGGCAACAGCCAAGCCTTTTGTATAATGAGCAAACAAAAGCTGTAAGGCTTCTTTATCGTTATAAGCAGGAATTGGTACTGGAGTAAATTTAGCTTCTTTGTAAATTTCAAGTGCTTTGTCCTTTTCACCAAGACTCATTAAAATAAAAGCCTTTACGTTTGACAGAGTCAACTGGTAAAATTCACGATACTGATCAAATACCAAATCTTTCTCAGCTTGTTCCAATACAGGTAAAGCTTCTGAAAGCACTTCCTTTAATTTGGCTTTACCTCTATTAATTGAGAACTCCGCCATATATTGCAAAGCCCAATTAAGACCATAAACCCACTTTCCAGAAGTTGAGCATGAAGAATACCCTTTAGCGTACTCCTGTCCTGCCTCGCTCAATTCGCCAAATAGTGCAAATGCTGCGGCACGATGCTGCAAGATTTCCAAGTAGAATCTCGGATCGTCTTTTAAGGCGATATGCGTATTATCGTTTAAGAATTCTCTTATAATTTTCGGATCCTTTTCCGTAATGCCTTTATTATATAATTCAACAAGGCTCTTGTATATATTTTCTGTTGTCATACTAAAATGATATTTCGATTCTTATTTCGTTTTAATCTTAATTTTCTGAACAAATGCAAGTGAAATAACACAAAGCAATGCTCCTGCTATAAAAGGAATTTGCCAATGCCACATCCACAGTAATCCTCCACAAACAGGGATTACAACGGCCGAAATATGGTTAATTGTAAAACCAACTGCCATTGAAGGAGCGATATCTTCTTTATCACCCGTTTTATGGAAATAGGTGTTAATTCCCATAGAAAAACCAAAGAATATATGATCGACAATGTACAAGATTGCGACAACCAAGCCATTCTCGATAAACGCATAGCCTAGAAATACAAATATTAAGAAAATGTACTCCAAACTTAGCATTCTACGCTCGCCGTATTTGTTAATTCCCTTTGCTATATAAGGTGATATAAAATAGGTTATAATATTATTGATGATGAAAAGTATCGCCACATTCTGTATGCTAAATTGATACTTTTGTACCAACATAAACACAGCAAACACAACAAATATTTGTCGACGAGCTCCACTTAAAAAATTTAAAACGTAAAATAGCCAATAGCGCTTACGCAAAACCATGCCTTTATTCTGAGTAGGAATATTTTTATCCTCAGGTTTCCAAAACAAAGCCCAGATTGCCAACAATACAATAATAACACCAGCTACAATAAAGTTCATCTGAAGAGATAAATAATCAGCTAGCAACAAAATAAAAGCACCCATAGCAACATTTGCTACAGCTGCCCAGCTTTTTTGTTTGGCAAATACGTGAGGTGCTTGCTCATAATTAAAGTACTGTAGCGTCAATGATTTATTGGTTGTTTCAAAATAATGGAAACCAACCGACATGATTAATGTTGTAAAAATCAGGCCATAAAAGGATGGGAAGAATCCTGTTAAAGCAACACCTACACCCACTAGCAATACAGATATAGCTGATAAGCGATGCTCCCGCACAAAAAACAGCACATAAATAACCAATAAAGCCAAAAAGCCTGGAACTTCCCTTATCGACTGAATAACACCTAATTGAAAACCATTAATTCCAACCTCATCAACAGCCAAATTATTAAACAGAGTACGCCAAGCCTGATGACCTGCTGTAGCCGCTACGACCAACAACATAAGATAGGCATACATTTTATTTTGTTTGAGTTCCCTAAGCATAAAGAAATTATTATTTAAGGCTGCAAAGTTATAAATAGAAACTTTAATGGGCCTGAAAAATTTGTATTTTTACACAAAATCAAAAATACAATTATGAGCTTATTAGATACTATTAAAAATCGTTACTCGGTTCGTGCCTATTTAGACAAGGATGTAGAAGATGAAAAATTATTAAAAATCCTTGAAGCGGGGCAATACGCGCCATCTGCAGTTAACTTCCAGCCTTGGCATTTTATCGTGATTCGTGAGAAAGAAAATCATGCCAAGTTTTCAGAGATATACCATCGCGACTGGTTTAAGGAAGCACCTGTTTATATTGTCATTTGCTCAGATCATAAAAAGTCATGGAAACGAGCTGAAGATGAAAAAGATCATGCTGACATCGATGCCGCAATAACGACTGACCATATGACTCTTCAAGCTACTGAACTTGGCTTGGGTACTTGCTGGATTTGCAATTTTCATGTTCAAAAGTGTCGCGATTTCTTTAATCTGCCAGACCATATTGAGCCCGTGGCAATTCTATCTCTTGGTTATCCTGATTTGGAAAAACAACCAAACAAGAAAAGAAATAGCTTAGATGAAATTGTTCATTGGGAGAAGTTTTAATTTATATTTCCAATTTAGAAGTAGAATAGTCATATAGATATGCAGGGTTTGTTCACAAAAGTATCGAATAAAAGAATGTCCAAGTTTTATGATTTTGTATTGCAAATACACCCTTTCGTCTGTCGACACGTTGTTCACAATAATTGAACTTAAAGGTGTTCACGATCTTCGCTTTGCTTCGATACCCTAAAAGGGAAAGATTCATGGATAAAACTTAGAATATTAATTCAAAAGCTTGTTTTCCTTTCTCCACTTATTGGGGAATCCGATGGATCACGAACACATTAATTAAATTTACAATGTGAGTAAATGTCCAGAGGACAGAGGGGTATTCAGCTTTTCTTTGTTCTCTGAACAAGCCCTAATTAGATATACAACTAGAAAAAAAGATGAGTAAAATACCTGTAACAGTCATTACTGGCTTTTTAGGAGCTGGTAAAACGAGTCTCTTAAATCAACTAATTAAAAAACATGATGATAAAAAATTCGTTATCATCGAAAATGAATTTGGTGAAGAGAATATCGATTCTGAATTAGTCGCTAATATCAAAAACGAAAACTTATTTGAATTAAGTAATGGCTGTATATGTTGCAATCTAAACACAGAGCTATTCTTGGTTCTTGAGAGCTTAATCAAAAACAATCACTCTTTTAATCATTTATTGATTGAGACCACTGGCATTGCTGATCCTAGTAACATTCTTGCCTCTTTTATTTCTGACCCTGGCATTAAAGAGAAATTCGATCTCGATTCCGTCATCTGTTTAGTAGATGCGGCTAATGCTGAACAAGATCTCAAGAATGAAGATGTTCTAAACAAACAGATTGCTGTTTCTGATACACTTATTCTAAACAAAACAGATCTCTCAAACGAAAACGCAATTAACAATTTGTATTCTAAAATTAAGACGATTAACCCTACAGCTACGATACATCAATCTGTTAATTCGAAAGTTGAAGCGAATTTATTAGATGTTTACGCATATGATCCTAAGAACATCTATCAATTTCTATTTTCTTTTAATGGAAATAAGCGCAATGATAACCAGCATGATCATAAGATTGAAAATTACTGTTTTAAAAGTGAACTGCCTTTCAATCAGATGAAATTAGGTTCATGGCTTGATGCTTTTTTACAATTCAACTCAGATACAATTTATCGTGTGAAAGGCATTCTGAACATTGCAGGAATGAAGAACAGAATCTTATTACAATCGGTACATACGGAAATTCAAGCTACCGTTGGTCGTCCTTGGGAAGATCATGAGGTTCCAGAAAGTAAACTGGTTATAATTGGAAAAGATTTAAACACTGAAATTATCGGGAAAAATCTCTTAGAACTTTGCAACTAATTAAAAGCCCCAATACATTGAGTTTGTATTGGGGCTTATTCCTCGTCAATTAATTATGACTATATATGTCTGCACTTATCAGTGACGCATAATGTTCATCTTTATTGGGAAGAGTGAAAAAGAAGCAGGATCCCTCATTTTCTTTTGATTCAACCCAAATTTTTCCGCCCATCGATTTCACAAAAGCTTTTGTAATAGATAATCCTAGTCCTAAACCTCCATATTCACGAATATCTGACTCCTGAATCTGTCTGAAATTATCAAAAATAATATGCATCAAGTCATTTGAAATTCCAATACCGGTATCTTTAACGTAAAACTCAATGAAATCTGCTTTTCTATAATAACCGATTTCTATCCGTCCGTCATGGGTAAATTTAATAGCATTATCCACAAGCTTCTTTAATATCTTAAGTAAATATTGCTTATCAGCATAAACCGACTTCACAACATTACTATTCATAAGCATGAACTTTAAATTCTTCCGCTCTGCGCGTATTTTATATTCATACTCTATTTCCAATAACAAAGTATCAATATTGATAAGTTCCATTTTAATTTCGGAGTGACCCGATTGGACTTTGGCTATATCAATAATCTCGTCAACAACATTGAGTAATTTATTTGAATTTTCCGAAATGATATCAATATACTCAACTCTATCCTCATCACTAACACCAGGCAAAGTCAAAAATTCTGAAAAACCCAATATACCGTTCATTGGAGTGCGTATTTCATGTGAAATGTTACTCAAAAAAGCATTCTTAAGCTCATCTACTTTATTCGCATCCATTTGAGCCTTAATCAATTTCTTCTTAAGAGAATTTTCTCGTTTAGCGTAATACATGAAAAAAAACAGTAAGGCAAAAACTAACGAACTAATGGTTAAAAATAAGTACAACGATCGTTTGCTTAAATGAATTCCAGAGTCTGGCTGATTAATAATCACCCAGTCAGCCGGAAGAACACTTGGCACTAATTTAGCCTGATCAAGCATTTTATAATCAATAAAATATTGATTTGGACTCTCCTCTAACACAGGAATCGAGGAAATATTTTGGCCATCTAATATTCTATTGGCCATCTTCAAGGCTTCTTGTGCCTGTCGGTAATGATGAATAACCTTTCCTCCTAATATTCCATTATCGAAACCATGTTTCCATAAATGATAAATGGGTAAAGCTGTATTCGTTTTTAACAAATTTAAACCTTTGTAAAACGGTTTATATTCTGATAGTTTATCACGAAACATCGAAACCAAGAGAATAGCCTTTTTATCTCCTTCTAGTTTCTTTAAGTTATTTACAAACTCAACGTAAGTCAAATTTGATAGATTAAGCATATCCCTATTCACAGAGAAACTCGTGTCTTGAACATTACCTAGATTGTCTAAACAAGTCTTACAAGTTATCGTATTATCACTAACAACAATAATCTCCTCTAATTTTGGATTTAGTTTTTTTGCTAAATCAACTGTTTCTTTCATAGATATTGCCTCTACAACCCCTGTACAAAATTGATTTTGATTTTGCTCAATTGCTAAAGCGATATTATTAATACCCCAAAA
>Ga0209272_10000507_pt1 | contig 31496 bp, 29 predicted proteins | sample tdDd002_FD_187125 | JGI IMG/M metagenome (GOLD analysis project Ga0209272, IMG submission 187125) | Marine sediment microbial communities from the Atlantic coast under amendment with organic carbon and nitrate - tdDd00.2 (SPAdes)... | ecosystem: Environmental > Aquatic > Marine > Coastal >... | reverse complement strand
GCGGTGCATTACTTCATGGTTTAAATAAACTTCTTGAAAAACGTACAGGTATTCCAACATACATAGCAGAAGAAGCTATTTCTTGTGTTGCAAAAGGAACAGGTATGTCTTTAGAACATCTAGATGTTCTTGAGAAGTCTATGATTACTAATCGTAAAAATGCGCGCGCGTACTAATGGTACGATCCAAATCTTTGATTTGGAGCATCGTACCTTACTCCAACGACTGTAAGGCGTTGTGAGTTTCTTGACTGCCCGAAAGGCATACGTCTTTTTCCTGTACTCTGTGTTGCTGAATATTTGTCGGCACAATCACGTACTTAGGTACGCTCATGTGCAGTCAAATATTCGCGCCTTGATTACAGAAAAAATACTTAGCCTAGAATATTTTGTACTCCAACGACTGTAAGGCGTTGTGAGATTCTTGACTGCCCGAAGGGCATACGTCTTTTTCCTATACTCTGCGTTACTGAATACTTGCCAGCACAATCACGTACTTAGGTACGCTCATGTGCAGTCAAATATTCGTGCCTTAACTACGAAAAAAATACTTAGCCTAACAATCTGTTTAAGTAAATTTTCCTGTACTCTGTGTTGCTGAGTATTAGCCAAACAATGAGTCACAACTAAATAAAACAAAATTAAAACCCTCTGTGTTTAAACAGAGGGTTTGTTGTGTTTTGGTAAGGCTGTTCACAAAAATTCGACAAATTTCTTAGGAAGTTTTAATCTGTGGTTAATAGATTTGAAAGAAAATTTGGGTTTAATATAAATAGATAAATATATTAGGTGAGTGTATAGTTTGATAATAGGAGGTTGAATTATGAGGACCTTAATTTTATATTTTAGCAAGTATGGATTTACTGAACGGGTTGCAAATATGCTAGCAGACCATTTTGAAGGTGACGTAGTAGTAGAACGCTGTTCAAAAGATTATTCAGTTGATTTAACAAAGTTTGACATTGTTATACTTGGGAGTCCAATTTATGTTGGAAGACCCAATGTAGCTCTTCTTGATTTTTGTGAGAGTTATAGACGACTATTGATGAGCAAAAAACTGGGTCTATTTGTGACAGGCTCAAATAAAGATGAGGCATTAAGATCTATGAAAGAAAGCTTACCAGAAAATCTATTTCAGCATGCAAAAGAGAGGGCCTATTTTGGATATGCCCTAAATTTTGAAAAAATGAGTTTTCTTGATCGACTGGCAACTCGAATAATTTCTAAAAAATCACAGTCAGAAACAAGACTTGATGCACATAAAATGGAAGAGTTTGCACATAAAATGGAGTTTTAATAACAATGTGTTAAAGTCTATGAAAGTATGTGAAAGAAAGTGAAAAAAATATTGATAAATCAATGAAAATAGCTAAAGTACTTAAGCCTTCCGACCGATAATCTTTGTGAGATTACGAATGATTAATAACGGGAGGCTTTTCTAATGATCCGTGGACTTTATATAGCAGGCACATCGCTTGTAACAAACAATGAAAAAGTTAATGCAATAAGTAATAACATCGCCAATATCGAGACGGCGGGTTATAAGCGTGATGATGTGACAACTGAATCTTTTAACTCTGTGTTAATGGCAAAGTTCAATGGATCTAAGTTTTCAACAGAAGGCCGACCTGGCACAATCGACATCAAAATTGAAGATGGCGATTATGAAGTATCAACAATAAATGGTTTTTTTAGAATACAGACAGACACAGGTATCAGTCATAATAAAGAACTGAAGTTTTCAGTAGATGAGGAAGGATTCCTTTCTACTTATTTCTTAAATAGTAATAGATCGAAGAACTGGCATCTTGGTGATAGGATTGTCGGAAACGATGGAAACCAAATTCGCGTAGGTGTTGATACAGATTACACAGTGAGTGACAATGGTGATATTGTTGTCAACGGTGAAGTGATCAACAATATTGTTAAAGAAACCGGAAAACATGTAATTGGTACTGTAAGTGCTGGTGTAAAATTAACGAGAGTGTTTACAGATTTCCAGCAAGGCCAGATCAGTAGAACAGGCAGATCACTCGATTTTGCATTAGATGGCGAAGGTTTTTTCGTAATTGACACACCATTTGGTGAGGTATATACGCGAAATGGTCAGTTTAAAACGGATGCTTCCCAAAAGTTAATGACAGCTGAAGGGTATCAAGTTCAAGGTTTCGATGGAAGTATCAATATTGAAAGCCCTGAAATTACAATAAATGATTTTGGAGAAATCCTATATAACAATCAAATTATAGATAAATTTAAAACAGTCAATGTAACCAACACTGGTGATCTAGTAAAACTAGGTGGTGGCTACTTTAGACTTAAAAATGAAGTAGTTGGAGAAACCGTAGATTTTGAAGGAAAAATCGTACAGTTTTCCAAAGAACAATCAAATTCAGATGCAATTACTGAAATGATCAGCATGATGACATTACAAAGAAACTACGAAGCCAGTCAGAAAGTTATTTTAACTCATGACAACATTTTAGATAAAGCCGTAAACACTATAGGTAGAATATAATCCGATAAGGAGGATAAACCATGAAAGCTATGTGGTCAGCCGCTTCAGGTATGAAAGGTTTACAACTTAAAATTGATACGATTTCCAATAACTTGGCAAACGTGAATACAGTAGGTTACAAAAAACAACGTCTTGAATTTAAAGACATGATGTATGAAAAACTTAAAGCTGAAAACTTTATCGATGGTGAAGGTCAAGCGGTTACACTTGAAATCGGTCATGGTGTACTTCCTTCAGCGTCAACACGTTCGTTTGAAAATGGTAATTATGAGGCAACTGGTGGTGAACTCGATGTTGCGATCAGTGGTGAAGGCTTCTTTGTAATCAACAATGAATACGGTGAACCAAGATACACACGTGATGGTAGCTTCAAATTAAGTATTGTTGGTGACTCACCATTTTTAACAACTTCAGAAGGTTACTTTATTCAAGGTGAAGGTGGAAACATTGAGTTAGGTGACGATGTAAAAAGCATTATCATAGAAAAAACAGGTGAAGTTCGAGTTATTCGAGGTGAAGAGGAAGAAGCAACTACAATTGATAATTTACTGGTTCGTCGCTTTGCAAACCCAGCAGGGTTAGAAGCTCTAGGTGGTAACTTATATAAAGAAACTGCTGCATCAGGTGAAGCAACAACACCTTTACAAGGTCGTACTGAGGTCCTTCAAGGTCAACTTGAAACGTCTAATGTAGATGTTGTTGAAGAAATGATCAACCTAATCACAGCACAAAGAGCTTACGAAGTTAACTCTAAAACTATTCAAACTGCAGATAGTATGTTAGAACTTGCAAGTAGTCTGAAACGATAGAGGTGAGTAAACATGAAAATTGATAGCTCTTCAATGATTAGTTCAACCTTGAGTGATCAAATATCCAACAAAAAAGAAGAAGAGAAATTAAAGACTTTCTCTGATGCTTTAGATAAAGCCAAAGAAGATGGCGACGATGAAAAACTTAAAAAGGTATCTCAGCAATTCGAAGCATTTTTTATTAATGAGATTTTCAAATCCATGCGTAACTCCACTAAGTTGGGTGAAGGATTAGTTGAAAAGTCGCATGCAAGAACAACCTACGAAGGTATGTTAGATGAAAAAATGTCAGATGAGATTTCTTCTGGGCAAGGTATTGGGATAAGTGATCTGATCTACAAACAAATGTCTAGACGTTATGACATTGGTACGGACACTGCATCAAATGAAAGCAGTGAAAAAAACGATTCAGACACACCAGATAATGAAAAGAAAACAGAAAGTATAGACGTGAAAGGTTAAACCTTCAACCTTCAAATGAAGCGTTAAACGACAATAAATGAAACTGATAGACTATTTTATCAATAAATGTGTATATATATAGTAAGTAGATAAACCATGGGTAGAGATACTCATGGTTTTTATTGTATGGGAACAAGTTGGTATATATTGAATCATGATAAATGCCTAAGGATATCCAGAATAGTTCCTATATTATTTCTAAATGAAAACATGAGTTTTGTGTATAACTGAGTTGCGGGTCAACAATATATATAGTAGATTTGAGGTGGCTAAAATGCGTGAACATCTAGGTAGTGAATGTGAACATGAGTTATATTTTGAGTTTGATATTGAAGCATCAGTTAACAAAGTTTGGAATACTCTTACAACTGAATCTGGACTAAAAAGTTTCTTCTCATCCCATGTAGATGTAGAATTTTACCCTGGTGGAAAATTTGAAATCCTGTTTGATGTTGAAGCTCCAATTGGTTCACAAGGATCTGAAGGCATGATTATACTTGCCATGCAACCTGAAAAGCTCTTATCTTTTACTTGGAACTCTCCGCCAATCTTGCAGTCCCTTCGAAATCAAATGACAACAGTTATTATTCATTTAGAAGATATGGGGAGTACGACACGAATTATTTTTAGAAATGTCGGATATGGCTATTCGGAACAATGGCAGAAATCGAAAATGTACTTCGATAATGCATGGGGGAACATAGTGCTTCCACGGCTCAAATACGCATTGGAAACAGGTCCCTACGATTGGCTGAGTAGACCTGAACTTCCGAAGATGGACTATAAGTAGTTTCAGAATGATAAATGACTGGTGAAATGAATATGAATCGTGTATAATAAATAGTACCAGGTAATAAAAACAGGTATTAAACCCCGAGTTATGGAGGCAAAAATGTTAAACACGATAGAAATTCAAAAGTTAATCCCTCACCGTTATCCATTTCTTCTAGTGGATAGGATTCTTGAGTTAGAACCAGGTGTAAGAGCTGTTGGAATAAAAAATGTGACTATGAATGAACCTTTCTTCCAAGGTCATTTCCCAGGAAATCCACTTATGCCAGGTGTTTTAATTGTTGAAGCCCTTGCTCAAGTAGGAGCAGTAGCACTTATGAGTATGGATGAGTACAAAGGTAAACTGGCTGTATTTGCTGGTATTGATAATGTTAGATTTAAAAAGCAAGTTACACCAGGGGATACCCTGAGAATGGAAGTGACACTAGACTCAATCCGTAGAGGAATCGGAAAAGGGACTGCGGTTGCATATGTAGATGATAAAGTAGCATGTAAAGGTTCGATCATGTTTGGTATAGTTGATCAGCCAGAGTAAAATTATAAATAACTACTGAGTATGTGTTATCTCATATTCAGTAGTTTTTTTATTACTCAAATACATTTTGAATTTGATACTATATATAACTTAATGGCCAGTATAATAATTTTGTCATTTTAAACAACAAGATATCATAATATTTGGCAAGAAATTTATGATTAATTTTAAACCCATATGATATACTTGAACATGAGTAGTAAGAAGACTTTTAGGGACAATGAAGGTTTAATAGATAAAGAAACTGAAACTCAATTTACCCATGAGAATTGAACATTATAGTGTTTATGACATGCATTAAAACATTGTGTGATAATGAGTAAAACGGGGTAAAAATGAATCGGTGAGAATGAATTTGATGCGAAAAGGGGTTTAATATGAGTTATAAAGAATTTTACCAAGCGTGGTTATCTAATCCATACTTTGATGAAACATTTAGAGCTGAACTTGAATCAATAAAAGGCAATGAAAAAGAAGTTGAAGATAGATTTTACAAAGATCTAGAATTTGGAACTGGCGGTATGCGTGGTGTTATCGGCGCGGGTCGTAACAGAATGAACAAGTATATTATTAGAAAAGCATCGCAGGGTTTTGCAAACTACTTAATGCAAGAAAACACAGGTGATTTGTCTGTTGTTATTGCCCATGACTCAAGAAGAATGTCACCTGAGTTTTCATTAGAGACAGCACTGGTAATGGCGGCCAATGGTATTAAGGCATATATTTTTGATGGCCTTAGAACAACACCTGAACTGTCTTTTGCTGTTAGAAATTTGAAAGCATCTGGGGGTGTTGTTGTAACTGCAAGCCATAACCCTCCTGAGTATAATGGATATAAAATTTATGGTGATGATGGTTGTCAACTGGTACCTGAAAAAGCGGATCAAGTGGTTGCTAATGTAAATGCCATAACAGAATATGAAACTATAAAGTTCATGTCTAAAGAAGATGCATTAGACAAAGGCATGTTAGAAATTTTAGATGACAAACAAGACACTGTTTATGTTGATATGATTAAAACACATACTAAACGAGACTTGAGTGATGCTGTTAAGTCTGACTTAAAACTGGTATATAGTCCGCTACATGGAACGGGTGCACGTGCAGTTGAACGTGTCCTTAAAGAAACGGGTTACACAGGATTTATTCCAGTCAAGGAACAAATGGTTGCAGATAGTGAGTTTTCGACGTTAAGACTCCCTAACCCTGAAGAACCAGACGCATTTGATTTAAGTGTGAAGTACGCAAAAGAATCAAATGCAGATGTAATTATTGCAACAGATCCAGACTGCGATCGTGTGGGTGTCATGGTGAATCACAAGGATGAGTTTGTACTTCTTAATGGCAACCAAACAGGTGCACTTTTAGTTGATTACGTGCTTGCATCATTAGAAAAAATGCCAGCCAACCCGGTGATTATCAATACAATTGTTACGTCTACCATTGGTGAAGCGATTGCTAAAAAATACGGTGTGGGTGCTATGAGTACACTCACAGGATTTAAATTTATTGGTGAGAAAATTCGTCAATTTGAAAGTGATAAATCCCATACTTTTATCATGGGTTATGAAGAAAGTTATGGTTACTTAATCGGTACAGATGTGCGTGACAAAGATGCCGTTGTATCTACAATGATGGTTGCTGAAATGGCTGCATATTATAAATCTCAAGGTAAGAATCTCGTTCAGAGGTTAGATGAGATCTTTGAAGAAGTCGGTTATTATCAAGAAGATTTAATAGCAATTACCATGAAGGGTAAAGAAGGTATGGAGAAAATTGGTCAGATTATGGATCATATGCGTAAAAGTGCCCCAAATACATATGCGGGTGCAAAAGTAGAACGTGTATTAGATTGTATGGCTGATGGAACAGGTTTACCTAAATCTAATGTTCTGAAGTACTTCTTAGAAGACGGGTCGTGGTTTGCGATTAGACCATCAGGAACTGAACCTAAGATTAAATTCTATTTCTCTGCAAAATCTGACTCAAAAGAAGCCGTTCTAACTAAAGTAGAAGCATTAAAGGCTGACATCACTGCAATCGTTGATAAAATCTAAAGGCGATTTGAACCAATGAAATGTTTGTAAAAGGCTGATAAGTGCTAGGACTTATCAGCCTTCTTTGTTATAATACTTGTTGGTAAGGCATAGCAAGTGGACATAGAAAGCTGGAATATATGAGTAATAAAGTAAATCTAACTGTCTTAGAAGGTGGTTATGGTCGTAAACTGCATAGCGGATATCATTTTATAAGTGCAGAAGCCACTAACACACGTTTGATGGGCGTTGTTGGTATACATGTAATCTGGCAAAAGTCTGAAGGTGCATTTTACCATGAATTGTATCATTTAGACTTTGAATCTTATGGCGTTGACGGATACGAGAGTTATACAAACCCAGATCCTGATGTACTGGACCACCAAATAGAACAAATGATGGGTGGATTAGGTGGTGCCTTTGTACCTTTAGAGGCTAGAGATGTTCGAGTCCTACTGCAATCTGCGGTTTCTGTTGCCCCAGAATGTTTAGGGGAGTATCCAGAAATTGAAGAAGCCTTTCCGAACGTTAATAAAAAGATGATTTATGATGAAAATGAATATGACAGTATTTGTGTGAAACTTACACCTGAAGTTGGGGTGTATGGACAAATTCATTATTTTATGATGCGAACCGTAGGGCAGGATTGGTCTGGTAGACGGGCCTTATGGCAAGATACAGAAAGTAACTTTGATTTTAGGGATATGACAATTGTACCGAGTACACTGATCCGTGAATCGATAAAACTGATTGGAGACAATACCTATCAGGTGACATCTTTGATTGATAGCTTTAATGGCTACGACATGGTCATATCAGAAATAAAGGTTACATTAGAACCCGCTATATATATTACGCATGCTGAGATGGTACGTAAGATGAAAATTTCTTCAATTGAAGCTGCGATGATGTTGAAAAAGAAAGAATATATTTCAGTGTATGCTGTTTTGGACGAAGATTTTGGAATGGATCTTGAAGAAAAATATCCTGCCATGATGGATAATGAACACGATGCTGGTGTTCTATACTCGCGATTTAAAGATAACAACAATCATGTTGAAGAAGGTGTTTTCTATTTGAGTGGAGATATTCTAGGACTTTACTATATTACAGATGAAATGCAAATGTTAGTTAGTAGCTTTAATGAAGAAACACTAGAAAAAATAGAAAATGAGTTGTCCGACTGGGTTGGCGAAAAGCTGATTAGACCTGCCGGGCAGTTTGTCATTGACGTGCCAATACTCTATGATTTTGTGAATAGTGGATATGGTGATTTCTTTGATTTCTTAAATCGTGAAGAGTAGGTGAGGTAATGATTGGAACACAACAAGTATTAGTGCTTTTTTTATTAATTATAGCAGGGGTCATTATTAAGAAAAAAGGTATAGTAACGGACCATATAAATGCAGAAGTAAGTAGCTTGGTAGTAAATGTGTGTTTACCTGCTTTTATCTTATCTTCCATGGCTTTTGATTTCTCACTTGAAGTTTTAATGAATAGTGGACTACTGGTGGTTCTTTCGTTTTCTATTTATGGGGTTTCGATAGCCTTATCTAAGGTGTTGAACAAAGGTTTAGGATTAAAAGGTGCTGCAAGAGATGTATACGAATACGTTGCAGTCTTTCCGAACTGTGGATTTATGGGGTATCCAGTCCTTCATGCGGCATTTGGACAAGAAGCTGTTTTTTACGCAGCTATATATAATCTATCATTTTCTGTTCTTGTATGGAGTTATGGTGTTTTCATTATGCAACGTTCTCACAGGGAAAATGCTGAGCAACGCTCGATTTTTTCAATTATTAAATCCTCTGTAAATCCAGCGATGATTGCTGTATTGTTGGGATTTCTAATGTTCCTAACGGGCATCAAATTGCCTGGTCCAATACATCAAACCGTTAAAATGATAGGGAGTGCTACAACACCTCTTTCCATGATGTTTATAGGATTTATTCTTGCTGAGGTTCACCCAAGAGAGCTCTTTAGTGATAAGAGAGATTTTTTATTAACCTTTCATCGATTGGTTATTCTACCAGCCTTGGTATATTTCACTTTAACTACAATAGGTATTAGTGGTATAACCTTAGTGATCCCTGTAGTTATCACAGCAATGCCCGCAGCGGCAAACTCAGCTATTTTGGCATCTAGATATCAATCAGATTTTAAGCTTGCCTCAAAACTGATATTTATAACCACCCTGTTTTCAATTCTAACAATTCCATTTGTAATAGGTTTAGTGAGTTAATTAAAACATAAAGACCTAATCCCAAACGTATTAAATAAGTTTTGGATTAGGTCTTATTTTATTGTAAAAGTAAAACTTAGCATATGCTGGACTGAACAGGGATATGTGTTGGTAAGTCTTAGTAAGTCTTAAGGTTAAGATTCTTTAGTCTCATATGTTCTTCATAACCAACATGTCTATTCTACATCCAAGTTTAATATAAGTGATTTACTTACAGAAGGTATACCCGTATCAAAATCAAAGTTAAGTTCAGCGCTTTCAGATTCGTTATATTCTATAAACCAAATACCATCGATCAAATCAATAGAATCTTCACTACCAGGGTACACAAGTGTAACAAGTTGAGAATGGTCTAATCGCAGAGTGTTGAGCCTATCATAGAACAAGTCGTTATCTAGTGAATTTTTGAATCCGTAAGTGTTTTTTAAGAAAATAACGGTGTTTTCTATTTCTTTAGATGGAACAAAGTTGAGTAACTGGCTCCATCCACCATCGTTGTTAGACCGGCTTAAAGTTCTAGATGAATTATCGAGTTTTAACCACTGCACTTTATCTGTATTTACTGTTAGTCCAATATTATCAAATAGGGATGCGACTACTAATGAAACTGGCAAGGGTTCATTTGAATCAATAGTAGGTGCATCTAGACTTTGCGATGAATCCATGGAAACCGTGAGTGTCATATCAGAGGCATCTTCATCAAGTGTTGTAAAAGAGTATGCAGATGCACTCATTGCATCTAAGTCCGAAGGAGGAGCTGCTGTTACAACCACTTCAATGTCATCAAAAACAACCACACCCGCATCGCGTATACTAGGATCTGTTTCGACTAGATAGAGTCTATCTAGGGAATTTGGTGAAATCCCAACAGGAAGAGACGCTTCAACTTGTTGCCAATCATCCCAAGTTACACTTTTAGTGAAATCTATGGTGTAGGTATCTCCAAGTGAATCTGTAATTTTCCCTCTTAACCAATGATTATTAGCATACTTGCCAAATACCCATAGTCGAATTTTATTTGTATTTTCAGGGAGCGTAAGTCCATCTTCCCCAAATTTAACATAAGCAGCGCGGGTTGCTGCATCATTTTTAAAATCATAGTGTAAGGTGCCACCTTTATTTCCTGAGTGGGCAAAATTCGTTAAAGCGTATGATCCTTTGACAGCTTCAGGATAGCTGACAAAGCCACCTGCCTGGGATTCGAAATCATGTAAAAGCTGTGATGTTTCACCAGAACCAATTGACATAAAAGCATCTGCGCTTCCTAGACTAAATCGTACATATCCACTTCCAGGTTCTGTGACAGTGTATTTTGAGTCTACAAGAGCTCCTTTTATTCCTGACTGCAATATGCTTACATCTGTTAATTTAAGAGGAGCACTGTATCCATTTGCATCATATCCGGTTAATTTAATGTTAAGGGACTCACCAGGCATAACCCTTGCGGTTTGTGGGGATACTGAGAGTCGTGTTGCTTGTCCGATAATGGTTGTTGATATACTACCGGTAGCTGAACCTATATGTCCTGTGATTGTCATGAGTCCTTCTTCAAGTGGAATGATTTTATCTCCATCTTGCTCGTATTTAACTCCTTCAACCGTATAAGAAACTTCATTATTATCAACTTGTTGAGCATGATAGTTGGCATCAATTCCCTTCACATCCACGAGTATACTGGAACCTACAAAGTAACGTTCCTGTTCTAGGCTCAGAAGTAATTGGTCAAGTGGACCTTTTTCACCAGAGTTAACAATCCCTATACCATTGTGTATTCTCCGCTCAGCTCCATCTGAGGGGTAGTTGATAATTTCGAGAGCTTCTGAACCAGTTGGTTTTGCAACCAATTCAGATGAGCCGCCCCCATCTAGATTTATGGCACTATAAGCTCCAGCTTCAGCCATTAGGTAAGCCAGTTCAGTTTGTGTCATACCAGAAAAGTTTCCGTTTCGGCCATCAACTGTAACTAAAAATAGGGTTTGATTATCCTCAGAAAACCCTAATGCAGATCGGGGGTGTCTCCCTGAAATGTTTAAAGAAAAATCGGTTTCTGGTATACCTTCTGAAAGTATTTTTGCACCACCACCAATGGCCTGATCTATGTGGCTCAAGAATCCACCATCACTGAGTTCTACTTGGTCACCGGGTTTGAAATTTGCATGTATCTCCGGTATCAGACTTCCAACTGCAGATATGATGTAGCCATTTTCCGGAATCTTCTGAGGGGGAGGATCAAGAGCCACAGAAACGATTGTATTGTTAACCACAACGAGTTCAATGACCGGTTCACTGTTGGTATTGCCCATACTGGCATTACCCCAGTTTCGATCGAATAAGATTGCCCTATCATATTGCAGGTAGGGTTTGTTTTTATAAGTTATGTCTAAGTTATATCCTGGTTTGGAAAGTTTTGTGGATTCTCCAAGCACTTTGGCTATATAAGCATTCCCGTCTTTCATTTGTAAATAGGTATAAAAGCGGTCATCGTGAATAGATGAAGTTATATACTCTCCATCTTTAACAACCATGCCAAGGGTTGATTTTCCTTGGGTGTCAAAAAAATCTCCATTGATGGCTGCTACTATATCCTTTTCTTGATTCGCTAGATTCAGCAATGTTGATTTTTGAGAAATATACTCAGGTAACAAGACTGTAGATTTTGCTGAAGGATTACTTAAATCAACTCTAATCATATTGACATTAAACCAGCCGGCATCCGTCATACGTTGTTCACTTGTATGTGTGACGCCAGGAGATAAAGTTAATGTTTGGGAATATGTATGGTAAAGCTTGTCATATGCAAAACTGACTTGAGAGGTCATAAGTAAAGAGACAGCAGTGATGACACTTAAAGTTTTTTGGAAATGTTTCATCATTGTATTCACACCTTTCGCTTATAGTATAACCTTCTAGTATTACGAAACGGAGGTTATCCAGTTACAAATAAATTACAAAAAAATTAAACCTCTCTAATATTAGAGAGGTTTATCTTTTGAGTTCGTTCAACTAGTCAATGTCACTATTAGCAGACATATAACCTGATTATAGCAATGGAATTTTTTCGAAAAGAGAAGCAGCGAATGTACTTCCAGCAGTGACAAGAAAAGCAGCTATTAAGTTGCCAATCATTATTGCAAAAAAGCTTCGTTTTATTCTCATACCAAAGAGTGAAGCAGCCATACTTCCTGTCCAAACACCAGTGGTTGGGAGTGGAACAGCAACAAATAACATTAAACCATAGAAGGAATATTTGTCAAAGTTCTTTGCACGTTTAACAGTACGGTTAATGAGCCAATCTAAGAATTTTTCAGCCCATTTAAACCGCCTCATGTATTGAATGACAGGTTTCATGCCAAACAATATAAAAGGGACTGGAAGCATACTTCCGATAAAGGACACAATTGCAGAGGTAAGTGGGTCAAGCCCCATAACCATGCCAGCGGGAATGGCACCTCTTAACTCTATGATTGGAACTGCTGCAAGGAGCATCAGTTTAAATTCTTTTAAAAGTAATTGCATAATATCCATATAATAATCACCTATTTTCCTTAAACTCGTTTGATTATATCAAAGGCCCAGGTGCTTTACAATCCAGTGGCTATGCTTGTAACTAAATTATTATATCTATGAATTAATTGTGAAACTTATGTAGGGAGTAGAAACTCATTGTTTAGACTGATACAATAAGGAAAATAGACGATGTCATAATGATGGGGGTCAATATGATTAGATGTATGATTGTAGATGATGAAAAACCAGCACGGGATGAACTTCGATTTTTACTTGAGGATTTTGATGATATTTTAGTTGTATCCGAAGTAGATAATGGTCGTGATGCATGTGATATTCAAAAGGATGATCCGGTGGATCTGGTATTTTTAGATATTAATATGCCTGTTATAACAGGGATTCGTGTTGCCGAGAAATGGATGGCATTAGAAAAACCACCAATGATCATATTTACCACAGCTTATGATGAATATGCCATAAGGGCATTTGAGTTAAATGCAGTCGACTATATTTTGAAACCAATAAGTAGTGAGAGACTTGCTGCAGCACTGGACAAAGTCCGTGAAAAAAACTACTTACAGCGTAAGAATGAAATTCTCTCCTTAACTGAAAAGATGGCTGCTGACGGTGCATGTGGAATGGACAAAATTTGTCTTGAGTCCCAAGGACGCTTTATTCCCATTCATATTGAAGAAATTGTGTATGCAACCATTGTTGAAAAACACACTATGATTTATACCAAACAAGGAAGTTTTACATATAGGGAATCATTGAGTTACTTGGAGGATCGGTTACATAGTGAACGGTTTTTTAGGTCTCACAGGGCCTTTTTAATGAACATGGAATATGTTGAGGCAATTGAACCTTGGTTTAACAATACTTACATGGTGAAAATGAAAGGGTATGATGAGAAGGTGCCAGTAGCCAGAAATCAAATTAAGACATTTAAAGAGCGTTTTAATTTATAAAGATTTTAATGTGAGATTGATTAAAATCAACATGATTCGACAACATTCCATAAATAAATAGAAGAAATATGATTAAGATGATACAAAAATAGTGTATAAATGTAAAAGAGTTGTTATGGCAAGGCTTTGTTTAATATTTTAAGTCTAAAAAAGTGTTTGACTAAACAAAGTTGCTATGTTACAATCGCTTAGGTAACACAAATGAATACGTTTTTATAACGCCTTATTAAGAGTGACTGAGGGATTGGGCCCGATGACGTCCGGCAACCGGTAATAAATCGGTGCTAAATCCCACAGAGTGATCTGGAAGATGAGGTGCAAATATAAATTTGCAAACAACCTCGTCGACGACGAGGCTTTTTTTATGGGATGATTTGCCCTTATACTGCCTTGCAGTAAATTCATCTTTTGTCATGTGCATTTAAGCACACTCCTACTAGATGATTTTTCTGCCCCTTGTCTAAGAAGGAATTTTCTCCATAAAACGATGGAAAGCATTTATCATTGTAATTCCAGATTCGAGGAACAATGTGAGTATTAGATAACTTTATTTGAAGAGGAGGAACTCCAAAATGAGAAGAAGATTATTTACTTCTGAATCGGTAACTGAAGGACATCCAGATAAAATGTGTGATCAGATTTCTGACGCTATCCTAGATGCCATTTTTGCAGAAGATCCAAATGCACGAGTTGCGTGTGAAACAACTGTTAAAACAGGTATGGTTCTAATCTGTGGTGAAATCACTACAAACTGTTATGTAGACATTCCAAAAGTAGTTCGTAAGACAGTTTGCGAGATTGGCTATACGCGTGCTAAGTTTGGTTTTGATGGTCAAACATGTGCAGTTCTTACTGCAATCGATGAGCAATCATCTGACATCGCTATGGGTGTTGATGAAGCATTAGAATCTAAAGAGGGTTCAATGGATGACGCAATCGAAGCGATTGGTGCAGGAGACCAAGGCCTAATGTTTGGTTTTGCGTGTAATGAAACACCAGAACTTATGCCACTACCAATTTCACTTTCACACAGACTTGCACAAAGGCTTGCTCAAGTTCGTAAAGAAGGTATTCTTGACTATGTACGTCCTGATGGTAAAACACAAGTTACAGTTGAGTACATCGACGACAAACCAGTTGCAGTAGACACAATTGTAATTTCAACACAACATGGTCCTGAAGTAACGCGAGAGCAAATTGAAGCAGACTTGATTGAACACGTTGTTAAGCCAATCGTTCCTGCTGAACTTTTAAACGAAGCTACAAAGTACCTTATTAACCCAACAGGTCGTTTTGTAATTGGTGGCCCACAGGGTGATGCTGGTCTGACTGGTCGTAAAATTATCGTAGATACTTACGGTGGTTACTCACGTCATGGTGGTGGTGCATTCTCTGGTAAAGATCCAACAAAAGTTGACCGTTCTGCTGCTTACGCTGCACGTTACGTTGCTAAGAATATTGTTGCTGCAGGTCTAGCTGACAAGTGTGAAATTGAACTTGCCTATGCAATTGGTGTAGCACATCCAGTTTCAGTACTTGTTGAGACATTTGGTACAGCTAAAGTTGCTGAAGAAAGAATTGAAGAGCTTGTTAAGAAGCATTTCGATCTTCGTCCAGCTGCAATTATTCGTGACCTAGACCTAAGAAAGCCTATCTTCCGTCAAACGGCTGCATATGGTCACTTCGGTAGAACAGATATCGATCTGCCTTGGGAAAGAACTGATAAAGCTGAGATCCTTAAAGAAGAAGCATTTGCATAAGTAAGACCTTTTATTTAATAAACCAAAGCCTCCTATGACTCAGATGAGTTGTTGGAGGCTTTATTATTTTTTATAGGACAGTAATGAGTTAATATAACCATTGTCAAATTTTAACAATTGGTGTATGATGAACACACATCTAAAACCAGAACAAAGGTTCTTTTATATGATATAATTATAATCTGAATGTATGAATAATAGGCGAGTATAGCCTAAGTCTATATAAATGGATGGTGCGAGATGTCTGTTGAAATTCGAGGATCTGTCGAAGAAATTGTATTTAAGAATGAAGAGAATGGATTTGTTATTGCAGTAATTGAATCCGGAGATGAGTTTTTATATGTAAAGGGGTACATCCCAATTATTCACGAAGGGGAAGACATGGTTTTCCGCGGTCGTTTTGTGATGCATCCAACCTATGGTGAACAACTTGAAGTCACGAGTAGTGAAATAGTTATGCCTACAGATTTACATGCAATTGAGAAATACTTAGCGTCTGGAATCATAAAAGGTATTGGTCCTGCGACTGCTGCAAGGATTATCGACAAATTTGGAAAAAACAGCTTAGACATCATTCAGTACGATCCTGAAAGATTAACGGAAGTTACAGGTATTGGTAAGAAAAAAGCTGATGAAATAGCAGGCGCTTTTTTTGAACAAAGAGCGCTTAAAGATATAATGATCTTTTTACAGAAGTACGGTTTGTCAGTGAATTATGCAATGCGGGTCTTTAAATTATATGGACAGGAAACTATTGATGTTGTTTCTGAAAATCCTTACAGGTTGGCTGACGAAGTTTCAGGTATTGGCTTTAAAATGGCAGACCAAATTGCAAAAAAAATGGGTGTTGAACCTGTATCCCCATATAGAATCGCAACAGGAATAAAGTACGTTCTTGGACACCATGTCATGCAAGGACATACATATGCTGAAAAGAGCTGGCTCATAAGAGAAACCTCTGAAGTGCTTTCGATCCCACTTGACCAAATCGAAGGTGTTGTATCAGATATGTTGATCCGTGGTAGTCTACACGTAGAACGAATTGAAGAAAAAGAGCAAATTTATCCTGCACCTTTGTATTATGCTGAGACAAAAGTATGTAAAAAACTCATTGAGCTGGCTTCAGGGGCTTCTGAAATACCCGGTCTAAATATTGAAGAGGAGCTTTTGTCCTTCCAAGACCGTAACGATATAGAACTTGCAGAAAATCAAAAGAAGGCCATTGAAGCTGCTATGAAAAGTGGTCTATTAGTTATCACTGGTGGCCCGGGAACCGGTAAAACAACGATTATAAATGGAATACTAGATATATTTGAAAGAAAATTTTTAAAAGTTCTTTTAGCTGCGCCGACGGGTCGTGCAGCTAAACGTATGAGCGAGGCTACTGACAAAGAAGCAAAAACCATACATAGGTTACTGGAATATGCTTATAGTGAAGGTAATGAAGGTTCGGGATTCATGAAAAATGAAGAGGACCCACTTGCCTGTGATGTAGTCATAATTGACGAAACGTCAATGGTTGACATAATTCTCATGAATCATCTCTTAAACGCAATTACACCAGGAACAAGAGTTATCTTAGTCGGCGATGTAGACCAGCTGCCTTCTGTTGGACCAGGGTGTGTTCTTAGAGATATTATTGATGCTCAAGCAGTCCCAGTAGCGCGGCTTACGGAGATATTTAGGCAATCACAGGAAAGTATGATCGTTGTGAATGCACATAAAATTAATCAAGGAGATATGCCTCAGTTAAATACTAAGAACAAAGATTTCTTTTTTATTGAAGCAAAGCGGGAACAATCTATTGCGAGTACAATCAGTCAGTTGGTTAAGAAGAGACTTCCCGAGTATTATGATTTAGATCCTACACACGACATTCAAGTCTTAACACCTACAAAAAAAGGTCCTATAGGAACCATTCAACTTAATAAACTTCTGCAGGAAGTCATAAACCCACCTAAGCCGGGGCGTGCAGAGAAGCAATTTGGTGATCGTGTTTTTAGATCAGGTGACAAAGTTATGCAAATTAAAAACAATTACCAAATGAAGTGGAAAACAGATGACGACGAACGTGGCGAAGGAGTATTTAATGGAGATATTGGATTTATTGAAGGTATGAATCTGTCAGACCAGAAAATAGTTATACATTTTGACGATGGCAGAATTGTTCACTATGATTTCTCACAATTAGATGAATTAATCCATGCATATGCCGTAACGGTACACAAGAGTCAGGGCAGTGAGTTTCCTGTTCTAGTCATGCCGATAACAAGCGGGCCACCTATGCTGATGAATAGAAATATTTTGTATACCGCAGTAACACGTGCTAAACAATTGGTAGTATTAGTAGGTGAAAAAAAGTATTTAAGTCTCATGGTTAATAACGATAAACAGCAAGAACGGCTTTCGGGTCTTAAATTTAGACTAGAAAGTATTGTTAAAGACGGCTTCATCATGTAAACTAATAGTACTAAAGTCCTTTTGTGGGGTGGTAGAACTATGAGTTCGCAGGAAAAAATTAAATTATTTACAAAAAAATCAATATTAATGTTTGTAATTACCATGCTTTTCTTCAATAATGTGAAGTATTTTGTAGCGGGTATATTCACTGACCGTTTTTGGTATCAATCTTTTTTACTATTAATAATGGTGGGTGTATTTGTTTCTCAATTGATTGAGAGAAATAAAAGCAGAAAAAACACACTTGAAACAGCTTGTTTATTAATTGTTTACATAAGTAGCTGGATTATTTTTGATGTTGTTAATGGCTTTAATAATTTCAGTTTTTTAATGTTACATCCAATTTTGATATACTTGGCCTTTGATTCTGGGAAAAGAAGTATTGGCTACTGGATGTTTGCCATAGGATGTGTAACTGCACTATTTTCTTTCCAGTTAACAGGTGTCGTTAAAAGTTATGTAATATCCTATATGACAGTACTTCTTCTAATGGTCTTTCACACAGAACATATAAGACGTATTGTTGAGAGTAAACGTGACCTACAAAAGAAGGTTAATGAGCTCGAAACATTGTATGCCATAACTAAGGTTCTTGATACATTCCCGGACCTAAAAAGTGTTCTAAGACAAATCACACGTATTATTACTTATGGTATTGGTGTAGATGCCTGTGCAGTTTTATTATACTCACAAGAGACGGGGCATTTGGAACTTGAAGCAAGATATCCAGATGAATCTACAATTGAAAGGTATTCTGTAGATCCTGAAGTTGGTGTGGCGGGTGAGGTTTTTAGAACCGGTGAAGCAATCGTTTGTGGTGACCTCAATCAAAATGTTGAGCTCCTTGAAAGAATAGCCTATAAACACGATGAAAATGCCTTGGGTATTTTCCCACTTGAACATCATGAAAATAGGTTTGGTGTCCTAGTTATAAGTAATAGAACACCAATGAAAATTGATAAAGATGTAGAGCAGATTCTTACAGCAGTTAGTTCTACTGTATCTATGGTGGTTTCTAATGCAATGCATCATGAATCTGTAGCAAAAACAGCTCAAATTGATGAGTTAACAGGACTTTATAACCGTGCGTTTTTCTATAATGCACTTGAACATGAAGTGAAAAAAGCTAAGTTTACAGGGCAAAGTGTCTATGTACTTGTTCTTGATATCGATCGATTTAAATCGGTGAATGACACATATGGACATTTAACAGGTGACCGAATCCTTGAGAAAATTGGTGGAATCATTTCAACAAATACAAGAAAAACAGACGTAGCAGCTCGATATGGTGGAGAAGAGTTTGCCATTGTTTTACCTAATAGCTGTTATACTGCCGCTGAACATCTAGCGGAAAGAATTAGAAGGCATGTGGAAAAAATCACATCCAGTTCAAATCAATTTTCAGAATTTAAGGACAATGTAACTTTAAGTGTTGGGATAGCATGTTATCCACACTGCGCAAATGACCCAGAAAGAATTGTTGATATAGCTGACAAAAGAATGTATGCAGCCAAAAGAACAGGTGGCAATCAGTATATTTATGAGTAGGTAAATTATGATAGAACATGTTGAATATATGGCACAACGTATATTAAATTTAATCTACCCTGAAGGAATAACCTGTGATGGTTGTGGAACTGAACTTACTCAAGAAAAGGTGAGTAGGTATAACTTGTGTGACCGGTGTTTAGATGATGTCGTCTGGGTAAAAGGGCCAACTTGTAAATCCTGCGGTGGGCCGGTTCCATTGGTATCCGAAACAAATATCTGTTACAACTGTATGAAGAGAGAAAGTTATTTATCTGAAACTCAAGCGTGTTTCCTTTATGAGGGAACAGGAAAAAAACTCATAATGGATTTAAAATATAACCGAAAAACATTCTTAGGAGAGCCACTGGGTCAGATGATGTATGATGTTGCATCAGCTAGTTTTGCAGAAGCAATTGACTTGATTTTGTCTGTGCCTCTTCACAAAAGTAGACTATCAGAACGTGGTTTTAACCAAATGGATTTGATGGGAAATCCATTGTCAGAAAAAATGGGAGTTCCATATAGTAATACTGTACTCATTCGAAAAGTAAATACTCCTAAACTCAAAAACCTTAATAGAAATGAACGGAAAAACGTGATGCGGGAAGCTTTTTTAGTTGAAAAAGAAAGCGTTCTAGGCAAACGTATACTTCTAATCGATGATATATTTACTACAGGATCTACCATGAATGCTTGTGCGAAAGTCCTGTTGGAAGCAGGGGCACTAAACGTATATGGCCTTGCACTTTCTGTAAATTTTAGGGACTAACTTTTATATTTCTCTATGTTATAATAGATTAAAGAAGTCTAAATGCTCAGAATAATGGGTATGATTTCATTAGTTATGAGCAAACTTTGGAGGTGCTATAATGTTTTCTAAATTAAAGAATTGTGCAAAATGTGGACGCGTGTTCCAAGCAGAAGAAATTGGTCAAAAACACTGCATGCGTTGTCGTGAAGGTGAAGAAGATTTATTCCTAAGAGCAAGAGAGTTTATATATGACAATCCAGATACCAATGTAATGGAAATTACTGAAGAACTGGAAGTTGAAGAAGAACTTGTATTAAAGTGGCTTCGCCAAGGTCGTCTTGAGCTAAAAGGCGAAGGTGTTGGTTACCCGTGTGATCGTTGTGGTAAGTCAATTAAGTCTGGTAGATTTTGTGATTCCTGTCAAGCGGAACTTAAGAATGGCTTTAACGATGCATTTGGTGTAGGACAATCAAATGGAAAACCTGAAGTTGCTCCTAAAAAGGACAGCAGAGGGATGTATATTAAAAAGTAAGACGACTCTAAGAAAAAAAGAAATAATTTATCAAAAAAGACTAAATAAGCCCCCAATTATGCCGATACTATGTATAGAAAGACGGTGTGATTGGGGGTAATTTTATGAAGATACAAGGTAATCCAAACATCCAAAGCGTTATGAAGGCATATGGGAATACAACCCATAAAGCTAAGAAAACTGAAGGCAAGAAGTTCGAGAAGGACAAAATTGAAATTTCTTCACAAGCTAGAGAAATTCAGGTTGCAATGAAAGCACTTAAGGAAACCCCTGAAGTTCGTGAAGCAAAAGTGAATGAGATTCGAGAACAGATTAAGAATGGCACATACAATCCTTCTGCTGAAGATGTAGCTGAAAAGCTTTTAGGAAGAATTGAAAAGCAGGGGTAAAGGTTACCCCTGCTCTCAAATTGAAGAAAGAAACGAAGTACAAGGAAGTACGGATTTCATTTAAGTGAGCGCAGGGATTTGCGGAAAGCTTGAGTTTATGTTCCGTGCTTTTTTACAGGAATAAAATTGAAGGATTCGTTGTTTTCTTCAGTTTGAGAAGATTCGTTGATGATTAAGATTTGGGCTCGCATATGCGGGCTTTTCTTGAAAGGAGTCAATACATGATGAAAGATTTAGCTGAAAAATTAATTATGGCACTTGATAAAGACTGTGAAATTTATGAAGAAATACTTCGATTGGGTGAAGAAAAAAAGCAAATTATTATTGCTGGTGATATTGAAAAGTTAGAGGAAACAACAAAAAGAGAACATGCTCTTATAGCTAGTTTAATGAAACTAGAAGAAATTAGAGACAAAATCATAAGCGAGATTATTAAAAACACAAGTTTAAGTACTGTAACGGTACTAGATGATGTGTTAGCAGTCCTTAGTTCAGAAAATCAGGAAAAATTGGTTGCTATGAAACGACGCTTAGGTAATTTAATGCAAGATGTTAAAGATGTAAATGAATCAAATGGTGAACTTATAAAACAGTCGCTAGATTTAATCGAGTTTAACGTAAATCTTGTTTCGAGTTTAGGAGACACAGAAACCAATTACAGTGGTAAAGCTGATGTAAATTATGAGAAGAGCCGTTCAGGCTTTGATGTGAAAGTGTAAGGTGATTTTATGGCTGGATCATTTATGGGATTAAATATAGCTGTTTCTGGTTTATTTGCTAACCAAAGAGCTTTAGGAGTAACATCACATAATATTGCAAATGCAAACACTGAAGGTTATAGCCGACAGCGTTTAGATATGGAAGCCTATAGACCTGATAGATTAACTGGTGGTATGGGAACCCTAGGTACAGGTGTTGATGTTAACCCTGTTAAACAGATCAGAGACCGATTTTTAGATTATAAATATCGTGGTGAGTTCAGTGAGTATTCAGAATGGGAATCAAAGTATGAAGTACTCAAAAATGTTGAAGCAATATTAAATGAACCTTCTGATTCTGGTATGCGTCAGTTAATGGATGATTTTTACTCATCTATTCAGGAACTGAATAAAAACCCTGAAAGTTTATCCGTTCGAACTCTAGTTAGAGAACGTGCACTGTCCTTAGTTAAAGGTATAAGTGGGATGTCTTCGTCAATGAAAGATTTGCAGTCCGACTTGAACTTTGAGTTTGAGGTGGCTGTAGCAGATTTGAATGGTTACGCTAAGCAAGTTTCAGATTTGAATAAAGTCATATTTGAAACTGAACTTGAAGGTGGTACTGCCAATGATGCTCGAGATCAGAGATCTTTACTTTTAGATAAAATGTCAGAGTATGCTGATGTAGATTACTTCGAAGATTCACAAAACCGCTTTCATGTAACGATCGGTGGACATTCACTGGTGAGTCATTATCGTGCGGACGAACTGGTAACGACCAAAAGAACTGAACGCAAAAACGATGATGATGTGGATGGACTAGTTGATATTAAATGGGCTGATGGTTCTCCATTCAGACCCAACACTGGAAAACTTAAAGGCATTCTTGAAGTCAGAGATAACAAGACGGGTGAAGATAAAGGTATTCCGTATTATATTGAAAGATTGAATACTTTTATGGATACAATGGTAGCCGAATTTAACCGAGTGCATTCACAAGGTTTCGACCTCCAAGGACGCTCGGGCACGGCATTCTTTACTATTAACGATATGACTACAACAGAGTTTAATACTCACCTTCAAAGTTTTGGCCTCGATGGTGGACCTGCTGTTGATGTCACAGACATTATTGAAACAGGTGTTGATCCTTCAACGATGACGGATAAAGAAGTAACTGAAAAGATCGTAACTAATATCGGTGATTTCTTAGAAAACAACCCACAGTATGAAGGTAAAAATGTTCATTATGTAGATGGACGTTACCTTGTTGTTGACAGACTAAAAGCAGATCAAATTACAATATCTAAAGAAATGGATGATGTAAACTATCTTGCCGCATCTAAAACCCAAACCGGTATACCAGGTGATGGTGATAATGCGCTTGCTTTAGGTGATATTAGACATAACACCAATCTTTATGACTGGGGTAGTCCTGATGATTTCGTTAAGTCACTTATTTCTAACCTTGGTGTTGATGGACAAGCCTCTAAGAACTTAATGGACAACCAAAAATTATTAATGAATAATGTTGAGGTGTCTCGTCAGTCAATTATGGGCGTTTCGCTTGATGAAGAAATGTCTAATATGATTAAGTTTCAACATGCGTATTCAGCAAGTGCAAGAATGATTAATACAATCGATGAAATGTTAGATATTATTGTTAACCGTTTAGGTTTAGTTGGTAGATAAAATAGGTAGGGTGATGATATGCGTGTTACCAATAATATGATGATACTAAACATGATGGAAAACATGAACCGAAATCTTGTTAATATGAGTAAGTATCAGGATCAGCTTGCAACAGGCAAGGCGATTTCGAGTCCAATGGATGATCCTGTTGGCATTGCCAAGGTTCTAAAGTACAAAACCGATTTAACAGAGTTAGACCAGTTTGAAAAAAATACCCGTGATGCTTTGTCTTGGCTTGAGAATACTGAGTCAGCTATGATTGACTTAAATTCTTCTTATCAAAGAATGCGTGAGCTTGCTGTAGCTGCAGGGAATGATACAAACTCAGCTGATGAAACACAAAAAATTAAAGATGAAATATTACAACTTCAAGAACATGTAAAGAACCTTGCTAATGCAACTTTTGCAGGTAGATATATTTTCTCAGGATCTCATACAGATGAAAAGCTGATGAATGAAGATGGAACTTTTAATATTGCAATGACTACAAATGAAGTAAGTTCAACATTTAGTACAAGATATCAGCTTGGTGTGGGTGAGAATATTGAAGTAAGTACAAATGGATTAGATTTGTTTGGTTACGAGTCTTTATCTAATTTAATGACTACATTTTTCCCAAACAGTAATGACGAAGGTACAGCAGCAAAGCCTGGTACAACTTCTGGAATAATGGATCTAGATATTGATCATTCTGCAAATGATTATAACATTCAAATTAATGGTACAGCGCCAAATTATGATGTGGACGAATCTAAGCTTGTTGGTACCGCGCAATATCCACTAAAAAAAGAGGATGTTATATCTGTATTTAAAAGTGCAAGTAATGGTACTAATACTCTGGGTGATGTTGCAGATGTTTATTTTGATAGCAATGGTAAGCTAACCATTACAACAAAAGCTAATGGACTAGGAAATACTGTTACTGAACCAGGGAACGACTTGTTTACAGCTTCAACAGTAGGGGCAGATAATATTAATGCAAGCGTTGCAGGTACTGTTATGACAGATGGTGATGTAAATGCTGAAACGACGTTACAATCTTTCGTTGTAACCTATAATGGGGAATCCAGAGAAATTGAAATTAATATGGGTTCTTATACTACGGTGGCTGGTTTAACTGCTGGACTACAAACGGAAATTGACAATGCCCTTTCAGACGTATTATCTTATACTGCAGGTGACATTAGTGTTACATCTCCAGGTGGAGTATTAACATTTACAACTACTGAAGCTGCAACTTCAACTAAAAAATCTGTACTTGAAGTGAGACCGGTGGTTACGACTAAAAGTACTTTAATGCAGGATATTGACGATTTTACAGCTGCACTCGAGACAAAAGATAATGTAGGTATAGAAAAGTTTCTATCAGATATTGATGTTCACATTAACAACCTGCTTACTGAGAGATCAAATGTTGGAGCAAGAACGAACCGTATGGAGTTAGTTCTTAATCGAATTGCTGAAAATAACGTTAACTTTACAAGATTACTTTCAGATACTGAAGATGCAGATATGTCAGAAGTAATTATGTATTTAAAGAATTCGGAAAATGTGTATAGAGCATCCCTTCAAACAGGTGCACGTGTGATCCAACCTTCACTAATGGATTTCTTAAGATAATTTAAAACGGAGTGATCTTATGAAAATAACCATGCAAAGTCAAATGGCTCGTATTGCTATGCGAACCACACCTGCTCAACAAGAAATTGAGCAACCATCTGCAAACTTTGAGATGAAGACAACACATGCAAAAGTAGAGATTACTTCAACGTTGCCGAAGGTAAATATTGACCAAATAGAAGCATTTAATGAATCTGGTCTCAAAACATTTAAGGCACTTACTGCGGATATGGCAGCTAAGGCTAAGTCGATCATGCAAGAGAATATTGGCAGAATCGTTGAGCAGGGGAATCAAATGGCAGACATTCAAAGTGGAGCAGATGTAGTTGCAGAGACTGCAGACGATAACGCTTTTGGTCAGTTTGCTAAGGAGTTCGGAATGGTGACTATGCCAACGAGCGGACCAGATATTACTTTGCAAGAAGGTCAAGTTGATATACAAGTAAACGAGGGTGATGTTGAAGTAAATTCTTCACCAAATAAACCAATTCATAACTACCAAAGAGGAAAATTAGAAATCTATTTAGAACAGATGAATTCCTTAGAAATTGATGTTGTTGAAGAACATGTTGATCTAAAAGGATGATAATGGAGGGTATATGAAAATATCGACTGAGTATTTAGGTGAAATTGAATTTGATGAAACTGAAATTATAACCATGGAAAAAGGCGTTATTGGATTTGAAGATTATCACAAATATATATTAGTTAACCACCCTGAACCTGAAATGCCTTATATGTGGTATCAATCTGTTGAAGATACCAAGGTGTATTTCATTGTTACAAATCCATTTTACTTTGTTGAGAATTATGATTTTGACCTAAGAGATTCAGTCGTAGAGCGTCTTGAAATTAAGGAAATCGAAGATATATTAACATTGTCTTTGGTTGTTATTCCTGAAAAAGTTAAAGATACTACTTTGAATTTGCAGTCACCAATTATCGTTAATAAGCGGATTGGTATTTCTGAGCAAGTGATTCTTGAAGAAACTTTTCCTTTAAAGCATAAGATATTTGCTGAAGGGAAGGTGGACTAGTGTTAATTCTATCAAGAAGAGAAAAAGAAAGCATTGTTATTAATGGTGAAATTGAAGTATCGGTAATAGAGATCAGCGATGGAAGAGTCCGTTTAGGTATTAACGCGCCTAAGTCTATGGATGTTCATAGAAAAGAAATATATGACAAGATTATTGAAGAAACACGCCAAGCTGCAAAAGGAAAAAATCGATTAAATGAACTGGGCAAAATTCCTGTTAATAAGCAAAATGAAAAGAAATAATCTACATTACACAGATTAAAACAAGACAAAGCAAATTTGCTTTGTCTTATTTTAATTTTGGTAATTGTTTTAAGTACACATATTGGGTATAAGTAATATGGTTAAATGATGTTTTAAGTTTAATGGAGGTGAAAGTGTGATTATTAATACGACCAACTTTGGTGAACTACAAATTGATGAGAAAATGGCCATTCATTTTGACGAAGGTATCGCAGGTTTTCCTGAGGACAAAGATTTTGTTATTTTGAACAATTGGGATACTGAAGAACCAGTTCCGTTTATGTGGCTACAGTCAATAGAAAAGGAGGATCTGGCTCTAGTAATCTCAATTCCGTTTTTACTCAGATCAGATTATGAATTTGAGATTCCGGATGAAATCTGCGAAAAACTTGGATTAAGCTCTCCCGAGAATGTTGGGGTTTACACTGTGTGTAAAATTCAAGATAAAATCGAAAATATGACGTTTAACTTGGTAAGTCCAATTATAGTAAATACTGAAAATCGTAAAGCAATGCAATTCCAACTAATGAATGACGATTATAAAATTAATGAAGTTTTTATTCAAAAATAATAAAAAAAGCTAAAGATTCTTGTGCTCCTTCCGATATTACTTATGAAGCGTAATTGATAAGTCGGGCCGAACTTATCTTTACGATATAAAATGTAATGGCAAGGAAGCCAAAGTATAAAATTCAAGGAGGAAAGATTCATGAGAATTAATAACAATTTAATGGCAATGAACACTCACCGTCAACTAGGTATCAACTCTGGTAATGGTGCAAAATCAATTGAAAAACTATCTTCAGGTTTCAGAATTAACCGTGCTGGCGATGACGCTGCTGGTCTATCAATCTCTGAAAAAATGCGTTCACAGATCCGTGGTCTGAACCAAGCTTCTCGTAACGCTCAAGATGGTATTTCTATGATCCAAACTGCTGAAGGTGCACTTCAAGAAACTGAAGCAATCCTACAGCGTATGCGTGAACTATCTGTTCAGGGTTCAAACGATACTCTAGAAGCAGAAGATAGAACAGCAATTGGTCAGGAACTTAAAGATCTTACATCTGAAATCGATAGAATTTCGAACACTACTGAGTTCAACGGTAAGAAACTTCTTGATGGTTCTCTATCAACAACTCAAAGTACTTCAGGTATCCAAGTTGGTGACGCTGCTGGTTCTTCTACTACTGCTGTAGTATCTGCAATTGATGTTTCTGGTGCTGACGCTGGTGCATCTTACACATTCACAGCTTCTGGTGCTGACCTAATCCTTACTCGTGATTCTGATAGTGTATCTCAACGTTTAACTGTTGCAGCTCTATCTGGTACACAATCTCTTGATTTCTCTGAGCTAGGTGTTAGTATTGAACTTACTGGTACTGGTCCTGCAGCTTCACTTACTGCAGAACTTGCATCTGCTGCTGATTTAGTAACAGCTGCTGGTAACAGTTCAGCTAAATTCATCATCGGTGCTAATGGTACTGCTGCTGAAACTATGACTGTTGCATTTGACGAGTTTAGTGCATCTAACCTTGGTACAACTGGTGATGAACTTGCATCTCTAGTTTCTGGTAAGACTGCTACAAACGTAATCAGTTCTAGTGGTGATGCTACTACGCTAATCAGTTCTATTGATGAAGCGATCAACCAGATTTCGACACAGAGATCTAAACTAGGTGCTGCTCAAAACCGTCTTGAACACTCAATCAAGAACCTTGACACATCTTCAGAAAACTTACAAGCTGCTGAATCTCGTATCCGTGACGTAGACATGGCTGCAGAAATGATGACATTCACTAAGAATAACATCCTACAACAGGCTGCTCAGGCTATGCTTGCTCAAGCTAACCAAGCACCACAGGGTGTACTACAGCTTCTAAGATAATAAATTCGAGTCTAGGTGAATATCGGCCGATACTTTAACAATCTAGATAGAATACTAAAAAACGCTCAGAACACAATGTTTTGGGCGTTTTCCTTAGGATGATTTAATTATTAATCATACAATAGGGTTTAAACTTTTTAGTTATTCATATGTGATTTATGAGTTTTAATATAATATGAGTATAAATTTTTGCGAAGGGATAAGGTTATGAACAATAAACTGGATGTGATTATTGACTCCATATGGAGAGGTGAATTTCAATCTTCAATAAATGAACTAATGGAATATCTTAATAGTATTATCACTGAGATACATGCATTTGATATGGACATCAATGTGTTCAATCAAATATTAACTGAAATCACAAATGCAATCCAAAGGAAGGATTATATTTTTTTAGTTGATTTAATTGAGTTTGAGTTGAAACCCATCGTTAAAACAAAACTGAACTAATTGAGGTGAACATATGTCGTTATATAAAAAAAACATTCAGATATTTGAAGACAGTAACTCATCTGTTATATCAAAACTTAAAGAACCTTCACAGTTCCCTAAATTAGCTGTTGAAGTAATGGAAGATGGTCGAGCAATATGTGAAAATGATGGTGCTCTGGTTCATATTCATAGTGCTTATAGCGTAGAATTTGAAGCAAAAAAATTATTTTCAAATATCACACAAGATACTAATTGTGTTGTATATATTGGATTTGGAGCTGGATTATTAATTGAACACTTGATTAAAATGCATCCTCAAATAACAAGTGTTGTTGTTATTGAACCATCTAAAGAATTATTTAGACTTGCATTAAATACAGTAGACTTAGGAAAATATCTTAAAAAAATTGATACCTTCCAATTCATAATCGAAGCGAGTCCTGAAGTTGTTGGTGAATCCATTGATAGAATCTTAACCCAAAATATCCACGTTGCATTTGTGGAGAGTATTTCATATAGAGCTCTGTTTAAAGAATATGTGGAAAAAGTTAATGCGAGTATCGCTAAACATATGAAAATGCAACGGGGCAATATGATTACACTTAGAAATTCTATTTATATATGGATGGATAATTGTATGAAAAATATAGGTGTCGAGAGTGCTCCTGTTGAGCTTATTAAGGAGATCTTTAAAGATAGGACAATAATATTTGTAGGTGCTGGTCCTTCACTGGACAAAAATGCTCATTTACTTGAACAAGCAAAAGGAAAAGCAGTTATAATAGCGGGTGGTTCAGCCATAACAGCTTTAGATAGAAAAGGAATTAAGCCAGATTTAAGACTTGCAATGGATGCGCATGAACGTGAGGAAAAAATCCTAACGGGAATAGATACGAGTTCAATTCCACTCATTCACGGTGACTTCATTTATCATCCAGTATTAACAAAATATGAAGCACAAAAATTTACATTTGCTGGTCCAAGAACGGGAATCATAAATTCAATATATAAGATGTGTGATTCGAATAAAGATTTTCATGATGCCTTTCCGTCAATATTAGGTGTTGGAATGGGTATGGCAGTAAAATATGGTGCCAAAAGAGTCGTCTTTGTAGGTCAGGATATGTCTTCACTACCGGATAAATATTATGCAGATGGCAGTAATACAGGTGCGTATATCCCAAAAGAAAAGACCAATGCAAAGAACATTTATGGTGAACCTGTAGTAACAAACATTGTAATGTTAAACACAAAAAATTGGATGGAAAAGTACATAGCTTCAAAATCTGAGGTTGAATATATTTATGCGACAGAAGGTGGATTGGGACTTGAAGGTGCGAAAAATCAAGATTTGATTGATTGTATTAAGACACTGGAAGATGAACAAGAGCGTTTTGATATACAAAACGAAATTGACATGATTACTCAAAGTGCTGAACTGGATATTGACGTATATTATAACAATATGAAATCAACGATTAAAGATGTGATTCCTATAAAACATGAGTTGGATGCGCTATACAATGAGCTGAAAGAAGCACTAGATGAAATGCATAAGCTAGTTGGAGCTTCCAGCAAAGCTAATTATAAGAAACTTGTAAGTAAAGTGGATCGTAACTTCAAACTTTACTTAAATAATCAGCTAGTGAGAGACTTTTTACTAAGTGTTGTTCAAATACTGGATGCTTACAACTCTAGGTTGAAAACAAGTGGAACTCAATTTGAAGTTGCATTAAGCCAGTGTGAAGTGAAGGAACTGAAGCTAAGGTTTATTAAAAAGTATTTGGATACCTTTGAAGAAACCGTTAATAAGATGAGTTTGGAGGGCACAAGTGAGCCTAAATTATAAAGAATCTGGTAAAAGTCTAGCTAATGAGATGTTGAGATTACTTGGAAACACAAATGCTTCTGATGTAGATAAATCAATGGTTTTATTGTATGCAAAATTATACTTGGATCAAAGCTTGAATTTACCAACGAAACATGGGGAAATTAAGTTTAATATCGCTAATGAAATGTCACTAAAAAGAGGCCAAACATTATTAACAAAAGAGCCTGAAACAATTGAATGGATTGATTCTTTTGATGAGAACGATACAATGTGGGATATTGGTGCAAATGTAGGTGTGTACTCACTATATGCTGCAGCTCGTGGTATTAAAACCTTATCATTTGAACCTTCTTCAGCAAATTATTATCTGTTGAATAAAAATATAGAGTTAAACAAGTTTGACGATTTGATTTCCGCTTATTGTTTAGCATTAAGTGACGCATCAGAAATTGGAAGCATAAATATGATAAATTTGGCGTATGGTGGTGCACTTCATAGTTTTTCAAACGATGCAGAGTCAGAAAAATTTTCGCATGGCGCTTTTACAAGTTCGATAGATGACTTTATATCTCAATATAACATTTCTGTACCAACACATATTAAAATTGATGTTGACGGTTTAGAAGGGCCTATCGTTAGAGGTGCAACTAAGACGTTTGCTTCAGAAAAATTAAAATCTGTGTTGATTGAACTGGACACAGATAGTAAGGAAGAAATGGACACTGTATTAAGTGTAATGGAGGCATCAGGACTTGAACTCATTCATGTT
>Ga0209272_10000506_pt1 | contig 31553 bp, 26 predicted proteins | sample tdDd002_FD_187125 | JGI IMG/M metagenome (GOLD analysis project Ga0209272, IMG submission 187125) | Marine sediment microbial communities from the Atlantic coast under amendment with organic carbon and nitrate - tdDd00.2 (SPAdes)... | ecosystem: Environmental > Aquatic > Marine > Coastal >... | reverse complement strand
ATTTCAGCCCCAAACGTGGAAAGCCCTAAGTCAACATCCTGTTCATCGCCTATGGAAACGAATATAAAGTCCCTAAGAGAAAGTTTCATGGACTCTGCAGGAACAAATAGTCCCATCTGAGCCAACCACACCAAGATTCCGGTCATTTTTAGTGTGACTGTTTTCCCACCCATGTTTGCCCCTGTAATACAGGTTGCACCTTCGCTAACATCTATGGATACGGGTTTATATCTTTTCTCTTCTCTTTTTAAGCGTTCTTCCACAGCAGGATGTCTTCCATCTACGATTCTTAATTCTTTCCCCACTGAAATTTCAGGTTTTACACAGTTAAACCCAATACCGAAGTAACTCTTGGCGATGATTAAATCGAGGTTACCAACAGCTTGGGTGTTATTTCTAAGTCCTTCTATGTGTGATTGTAACTCAGCTGACAACATTTCACGGACTTTAAAACTTTCAACATCTTCTAGTTGGATCAGTTCTTCCTTCTGTGTTTGAAGTACATCCACACGTTCGTTTTCCCTGATTTTAAAAGTGATGTTCATGTATGTTTCAGCACTATAAGCTAGATCTTCACAAGTTTCGAGTGCTGATATTAGGTCTTTGTTTTCTTTGCTGACCGTCACTTCACCATTTGGCCGAATTTTAATATTCAGCTCATTTTCCAGCTGAAGTCTTTTCTCTTTTTGGATCCGTCTAATGTCGTCTTCTAACTTCTTAAGGGTTTTTCGTATAGAAGCCAGCTCCTCAGAATATGCATCGTATAAATAAAATGTATTTATACCATGATGTTCTGGATCAAGCAAATCTTCTATCGTCTCTTGTCTTTTCACAGCCAACGTGTCAGGAACTTCCCATTTTAATGTTTTCAACGCACTCTCAATTTCAGCAAGAATGAGAACTAAAGACTTCACCTCAAAGAGTTCCGGTACAGATAACGCCTCTCCCGCTTCAATCCGCGCAAAAGATCCAGATAAATCCTTCACCTTTTTAAACTGATTACGGATTTCAACAAATGTATATCGGTGTTTAGCAATCAGTTGACTCAACACCTCTATTATTTGCAAATGCATCTCTAAAGCTTCTTCTTCACCACGTCTAAATGGCTTCATCTGCTTTTTAGCCAGATGACCATATGGGGTCTGGGTCTGAATACGTTCCATAACAAATCTGGCACCTATTTTTTCAAGTCCATCTTCATTAATAAACATCATAAGACACCACCTTCCATAACGTCGATTACAGGAATAGGCTCAACGAATGATTGCAGTCTTTCTTTAAACGTTACTGGATCAAAGTAGTATCCAGCTGGTGCAAATGGATTTATGGTTACAGCAAGTAGGTTAATTTCCTCCATGACTACAACTTTTAATCCTTTTCTAATAAGCAGTTGCCACTCTCTCGGTTCTATAAACAAACGGGTCGCATCTTGAACAATAAATGTTATGTTCTTAAAATGCTTCGAGCTGTTTGCAACATCAAAAAGTGTTTTAGATACTAAGGAGCCTGGAAGAATCACATATAAAGTGTCTTCACAAAGTGCATCTGCAATTTTTCGCCCTGCACCTAAGGCTGTTTTTATAGGAATATGATCCACTATTAGCGCATCATTTTTGCTTCTAATAACTTGAATTTCTTTAAGTGCGATCGCCTCTTTTGCCATGGCTTTAATGTCAGCTTCATAAAGACTAGGTAATCTGAACAAAGAAACCTGATGGATGCTCTGTTCAATAACTTTATCCATGTCTCTACTGATCACCGCGCCGGTTGCCAGAACAGATGCGTCACTTATTGCAGGAGAAGCACTACTGACTCTATCCAGAGCACCATCAACGATTACAAGGTCTGCGCCATAAGCCAACATACGCTCAGAAACGCGTCGAATGTCTGCATTTGTACACGGCCCTGCCAGTTGTATGTAGCCTGGACTGAGTGCCTTTGCAATCATAATTGTTCCCATTGACGTCTGGAAGTTTGTCATTTCAACAATCTCAAGTCGTGCATCCGAACAGTTATAAAGACTTTCTGCTGTTGCAATCAAAGTGCCAGCATCTACATAAATAGATGGTTTTTGGGTGCAAGTAACTATATCCTGGGTTTCTCCATCTCGTCCGATTGAAGTCAGACCCAGAACAGTTCCTGTTTCCATACTTTGATTGATAAGTTCATTTAGCGTTACAGTCTTCCCAGCATTCTTGGCCATGCCCACAACGGACACAACCTGATGCCGGCGGTTGCGGATCAGGTCAATTAATTGCATGTGTTCCTCCCTCTAGATTGTAGAGAGATTCCGTGATACGTCGTTGTCGTATTTGCTCTGACAGTCATGTACGTGAGTACATTCCTTAGTCAGATCAAATACGCCGCCTAGCCTCACGAAATTCTCTTCAATCTATAGACTAATGGATTAGTCTATTTATGTCGAAATCAATATTTTCTATTTAGTGGTTAGATCTATTCTCACGGTCTAGATTAGCCAGCTCTAAGTTTATCTGATTTCCTTGCAGAAGACCACCAACACCTGTGATTTTATGCGATTTTTCTTGGCACTCTGGACATTGGCACTCATGCTTGTATGGCTCTGGCTCAGAGTACGTAGTTACAACGCCTTCATAGTTTCTTAGAACAACACGTTCTGGAGACTGTGAAATCACGTATTGAGGCATTACAGGTGTTTTACCACCACCACCTGGTGCATCCACAACAAATGTTGGAACAGCGTAACCAGATGTATGGCCACGTAGACCTTCAATGATTTCAATACCTTTTGATACAGGTGTTCTAAAGTGTTCAATACCTGTAGAAAGGTCACATTGGTAAATGTAGTATGGACGTACACGGATCTTAACAAGGTCATGCATTAGGTGACGCATGATATGTGTACAATCGTTAATACCACGTAGAAGTACAGACTGGTTTCCTAGAGGTACACCAGCGTTAGCTAGCTTTTCACAAGCAAGTTTAGCTTCCGGTGTAATCTCTTTTGAGTGGTTAAAGTGCGTGTTTAACCAGATTGGGTGATACTTCTTTAGCATGTTACAGAAGTCATCCGTAATACGCTGTGGCATAACAACTGGTGTTCTTGAACCGATACGAATAATTTCAACGTGTTCGATTTCTCTTAGTTTGCTGATGATGTACTCAAGTTTTTCGTCAGATACTAGAAGCGCATCGCCACCTGATAGTAAAACGTCACGAACTTCTTTAGCACCACGGATGTACTCGATAGCTGCATCGATTCTATCCATTGGTGTACCTGCATCTTGCGCACCGGCAAAACGTCTTCTTGTACAGTGTCTACAGTACATAGAGCACATATCTGTAATTAGAAGTAGAACACGGTCTGGATATCTATGTGTAAGACCAGGAACTGGTGAGTCATGATCTTCATGTAGTGGATCATCCATATCGTTAGCGCTCTTATGCGTTTCATGAATTGTCGGTACAGCCTGCATACGAACTGGACACGTTGGATCTTCTTTGTCCATTAGCATTGCGTAGTAAGGCGTTATGCCCATACGCAAGATTTCTAGAGATTTCTTTACGCCTTCTTCTTCTTCCGTTGTTAGCGTAATAACCTTCTTAAGGTCTTCAAGTGTCGTGATGCGGTTTCTTGTTTGCCAAGACCAGTCATCCCACTGCTCTTGAGTAACGTCTTTCCACATTTCTATCTCTGTATAGTGTCGCATTCCTTGTATCCTCCTAATGATCGGGTACTTAGGGTGTCTTCTTTTCTTTGCGGTCAATTGGTCGGTAAGGTCGGTTTGTTTAAATACGGCGATATTGCCGCTACCGCAGAAAGATTAGAGTTCACCCGTAACCCTCCCTCTATACAATCCACGAGCCGAACTTTGGTCGGAGTTCGGCTACGGTGGCTTGTTTTAAATGAATCAAGACTTATAACCACCCAATGTAGTTACGTCACGTTATTTTAAATCAGTAATAATATTGGAATTCGAGGTGAGATGTTTTCCGTGGTCGGTCGGATAACATCTCGGTCGCGTTCCACTGTTTAACAAAATTAATTTGGTCGGATTAAAATCATTAAACAGGTATATCCGGTTGCAATCTAGTCCGAATTGGTCAGGTCGGTTACGAGCTGGACTATTTGCAATTAGACTCTTTAATTAAGGGTTACTTTCAATGATCCACTTTCATGAATTGTTGAAAGTATAACTTTCTTAATAGATAGTTCTTGTTTTTTAATATATTAAGCGTATAGATCTGTGTAGATCTTTCTAATTTCTTCACTTTCACGCATGATGTTTAGTGAGATATCAGCATGGTTCTTAGTGTAACCATTACCGATGATCATTGTTGTATCCATACCAACACCTTCAGCACCTAGAGCAGCAGCAGTAAAGCTCGTTGCCATAGAGAAGAAGTAAATTACACCATCATCTTTAGTAGAAAGGATAGAACCCATTTCAGTGTTAGGGATGTTTACGCAGTTGATTGTAACGTCAGCCATTTCGCCACCAGTAGCTTCACGCATCTTGTCCAGTACTTCTACTGAATTTGTTGCGTCTGCAATGATGAACTCGTCAGCTAGACCAGCGTCCATAACAAGTTTCTTCATTTTGTCTGAGTGGTTTAGGCAGATTACTTTACCCTTTGGTCCAGCAATTTTCTTTGCTTCGTATAGGCAAAGCATACCCGACTTACCAGCACCACCGATTACTAGAACTGTGTCACCTTCTTTAACAAGCTTACGCGTCTGAGCAGGTGCACCAGCAACGTCAAGTACAGAAAGTGCTAGGTTTTGAGGTAGATCTTCTGGAAGCTTAGCATAGATACCTGATTCAAATAGGATCGCTTGGCCTTCAATATCTACTTGGTCAATATCTTTACGTACTTCTTTAATAGCGTTAATTTGAAGTGGTGTTAGAGATAGTGAAACTAGAGTTGCTAGTTTGTCACCCACTTTAAGGTCAGTTTTACCTTCTAGTGCTGGGCCTACTTCTTTAACAGTTCCAATTAACATACCGCCAGAACCTGTTACAGGGTTGTGGTGTTTGCCACGAGTTGTAACGATTTCTTGCATGATTTCTTTGATCTTTTCTACATCGCTACCCGCTTGTGTCTTAATTTGCGTGAAGCTTGCAGAGTCAATATTTAGCGTTTGAACATCAATTAGAATCTCGTTGTCATAGATTTCCATTGTGTTGTCGATCTTTTGTGCTGGTTGAGGCAGAGCACCCTTTGGCTCGATTACGCGGTGCGTACCGAATTTGCATCCTTTTTTCATAATTAAATCCCTCCATCTTTTCGATTATTCACGTTGATATATATTGCAAACCACGTGCCAACTTTGATAAATAAATAACCTAGTATTTTAGTAGGATTTCTACTTTGTCCCTATTTTCCAACGCTTTCATACATTTTAAGAAAAACGTTTTCCTGATTCCAAGGCCCTTTTATACCACGATTAACGAACTTTAATCACAATTTGCTTTGAAAACGGTCAAAAAATACAGAAAAACCGCCGAAAATTCGGCGGTTCTATTTTATTCTCATATAATTACTTGTAAAAACAGACTAACATCACAAACTTATAAACTTATATTTATCTTAAATCTAACTAACTCTAAACATTCACATCATACTTCTTCAGTTTGTATTGTAAGGTTTGGCGAGGCACTTTTAGGAACTTAGACGCTTGAGTAATGTTTCCTCCCGCTGAACGCATAGCCTGTTCCACAGCATGTTTTTCCGCTAAAGCCATCGACTCTTTTAAAGAATAAACTTCGGTTTGTATCCCACCTACAATGGACTGTTCAAGGTCTTTATGAAGCTCTCTTAACTTAATCGGCAAATCTAACACTTCAATGCGTTCAGAGTCCATAACACTGATGGCACCTTCAATCACGTGTTCTAACTCTCTAACATTTCCGGGCCAATCATACTGTTTTAACAGGCCCATAACATCGTCACTAACACCACTGATGTTTTTATATAATTTATTGTTATACTTTTTTATAAAGTGACGCACCAAATGTGCTAAATCTCCAGTTCTTTCTCTTAAAGGAGGAAGATTTAAGGTAATTGTATTTAGCCTATAAAATAAATCTTGTCTTAGATGTCCCATTTTCACAGCATCTTCAGGACTCACATTCACAGCGGTTATAACGCGGACGTTGGCATACCTAGGTTTCATATCACCAATTCGTCTAAAAACGCCTTCTTGTAATACACGGAGCAACTTAGCTTGTAACTCCATAGGCATTGAATTAATCTCATCAAGAAAAAGTGTGCCTCCATCAGCTAGTTCAAAAAGGCCTGGTCTATCAACAGAACCGGTAAAACTCCCTTTCATAGTACCAAAGAGTATCCCTTCAAGCAGGCTTGTTGGAAGAGCTGCACAGTTTTGAGCTATAAAGGGTGCTCCTGCGCGTCTGCTACTATTATGAATGGCTTGGACAAATAGTTCTTTCCCAGTACCAGTTTCTCCACAAACCAATATCGGTGCATCTGTTTGTGCACCTTTAGTTGAAAGGGATTTAAGTTCTAACATACGTACATCATCGGTAACAATATCAGCAAATGTGAATCGCGCTTCATCTTGTGGGCTGGTTTTCATGGAACCAATCACCTTGTTTTGAAGATCAACGACCTTTTCGCTGAGTGCCTTAACCTCTGTAATATTATTAGAAAACTCAATCGCGCCTACTATACGTCCTTCTTCACGAATCGGAAGGGTTGAGTTTAGTGTAGTTATTTGTTTTCCTTTATATGTTGTATACGTTTGTTGCATGTCAAATATAGGCATACCAACACGTAGAACCTTTAAAAGAGTACTGGTTTCCCTAGTTAAAGATGGATAAATTTCAAGTATGTTTTTACCTATCGATGTTTCAATATTTATGTCATCTAACATGGCTGAGCGCCTGTTACAGTAGACAAGGTTACCCTCTGAATCAAATACCTGGACACCATCGCTGATGTGATCCATGATGGTTCTGAAGTTTTTCATAGAAAAGAATCGTTCCATATGCCCTCCAACTCTAGTATGGCACTTGAAAATAATGCCCGCTTCTTAACATAAAAGGAATGTGCTGATTTTTCGGCACAACCGCCGAATTTTCAGCGCAACATCAGTATATCATGAATTATTCCAGTCGACAATTTCACTTTCATCTAACAAGGATTTATACGTTTCATGTGTATTAAGCGTGTTTTTATCACCAACCATGATTCTTAACTTCTTAGCACGAGTTAAGGCAACATTAAGACGGCGTACATCATTTAAGAACCCCATCGTTCCAGTCTCATTCGAACGAACGAATGAAAGAATAATTACGTCTTTCTCTTGCCCTTGGAAGCCATCCACAGTATCAATTTGTATCGCTGAGCCATAATCGCTAAGTTGCAATTTCATCTGCTTAACCTGGGCTTTATAAGGTGAAATAATACCTATTGATGCTTCTGGTACACCTAAGTGAAGTAGGCCCTTAGCAATTTTTACAACCACATTAACTTCCGCTTTATTTGTGAGTGAAGGCCCATCACCTTGTTTAGCTTCTTTACCTTTAATGTCTACGAAAGCAGAAGATCCTTTAACGAGTCTTCCAATTGACCCAAGACTTCGACCTCCTAAGTCTTCGACTTCTTCTAGACGCCATTTTCCATTTTCCTCTCCTGATTTAAGCATCCCATTATAAAATGCATTGTTTGAAAACTGGGCAATTTCGTCATGCATCCTATATTGGGTGTCCAACATGGTTAACAGGCCATCCCCATAACGCTCCGCTAATCTTTCTAATAAACTTATCGAAAACCCAGCTCCGATCGCCTCTAAACTGATCACTGTTGGCGGCAGTTGTTTATGGTCACCAAGTAGAATCAGACGTTTACCTTTAACTGCTGGAATAAGCGCAGAAGTCTCCGTACTTTGTGTTGCTTCGTCTATTAATACCAAGTCAAATTCCCAACCTTCAAGCAAAGCTTGGCCAGCTCCAGAGTTTGTTGACAAAACAACATCAGCCTCTCGTAAGATCTCTTGAGTCAGGTCTCTTTCTAGGTCATCTGCTTTTTTAAATAGTCCATCAATTTCCTCACGAATATAAATCCATTTGGACATAGACTTCATATCACTGGCTGAAACACCCCGGCTTCCCGTTCCTTTTCTTGCAAGTTTATGGATTTCGTTATGTCTAAGACCCCTGGTCCATCTAGGGCTCGGATGTTTTAACCCCTCTTGGTCTTTCATCTTTATAAAGGCTTGTTCTCTGAGACTTTCAATTTGATTATATTTAGGATGCATCATTAATTGTGCATCTAAAGTCATTGCTTTTAAGGCTTCATGTACTTTGAACGGTCGACCTATACGTACAACTTTCACATCATATTCAAGCAAACCTTGGGCAATATTGTCCACTGCACCATTAGAATCTGCTGTAGCTAACACCTTCTTATATTTATCTTTACTTTGACAAAGTATTTCTACTCCGGTCTTTGTTTTACCCGTTCCAGGTGGTCCATGTACTATATAAAAATCCTGAGCCCTTACTGCATTTACAACAGCTACTTTCTGGCTCCTATTCAATTTTTCATTATAAAACTCAAAACTTGAAAACCTATCATCCATAGATGTTTCATTCAGGCTTTTGCTATTAGGCACATACTTATCTTTTTCACCAATTATCCAGTCCATCAACCTAGGGGACTGTTCACGTCCATACATCATGGTATCTAAGGCTTCCTGCATACGTCTATAGGTGACATCATTGACATATAAGTCAATTCTAAGATTTTTCTTATACATCCATTTATCTGGGTAGCCATCATAAAGAACGACTAAACTATGTCGTGATTTTTCGACAATCGTTCCAAGGGGATTTCCCTTTTTTAAAGGTTGCCCCTGACTGACCACAACAACATCCCCTACATTCATATCGAGATCAGGTAGAGGCATGCCAATCTCCATTTTCATGTATTTTATTAAGTGTTGATTTCCGTACAAGCGACCAGCACGTTTTCCACGCATATTCATTAAAGCACGGCCCTTTTTCTCACGTTTTGTCCCTGTTAACTTCTTTATCTCATCTTCATGCCGTTTTATATCAGCCTCGCGCTCTAAATTGATGAGTCTTCTAAAATGATTTATATAATGTGTTCTACTCTTGAACATGTTTAAACTCCTTCATCTGACAGCTCGTAAAGTTTACTATTTTTTTAACTATCATAGTCTTGACATTACCGAACTGGAACGATACAATCCAAGTAACATAAAACTTTTTTTAACGATATAAGACTGTACAATTCATTATACAACTATGCAGAATTTATACAAACTATCCTTGTAGTTTCAACACATTAGGACTTAACAGTATAAAAACTATGACATAAAATAAATGAAATATATTCTTGAATTTTAATTGGGAGGCCCAAATGAAACATGATTTACCTGTAAATGACAATGCAATACGACTCACATCTTTAAACGATATCAAAACTTTTTCTGACCCATATAGAATGATGATCTACAAAACTTTTAGTAATGCCGAAGAAGCCATCACAATTAAACGTGTGGCAGACATTATGGGTGAGGTTCCAGCTAAGGTTTATTACCACGCTAAAAAGCTAATTAAACTTGGCGTTCTAGAACTTGATCACGAAGAAAACATCAACGGCATCATTGCAAAGTATTACAGAGCTACTGATAGACGTATTATTATGTCTCATGACTCCTTAGATGAAAAACATATCCCATCTGTACTTACAGAAACGGAAAAAATGATTTCCAACGTGATTGATGATGCTAAAACGGAGTTTATAAAATCAATGCAGCACCTTGCTCAAACGGAACACAAAGAAAATGAATGTGATGCAAGTGATGGTGGATTAATCGTTTCTAGAATTTATCTAACTAAACATGAAGTTGAAGATTTATATAAATATCTGCTGGATATTTCAGAGAAAAAGAAAAACGAAAAAGCAGACGATGCAACAAAACACTTATTCTTTACTGGACTCATTGAAGTGCCTCAAGAAGAAGAAAAATAAACCCTCTGCATGAGGTCACTTTTTATTGTTTTTAACTTGCACCTTCAGAAGTTAGATCTGTTTAATGTGATATCAGCAACTCAATTGAATACAATAGTAAAAGCCGCTTCGAATAAATTCGGAGCGGCTTATTTTATGCTTTTGTTTCTTTTATTGTAATTTTAAGCACATTGGTTGACTCTGATAAGTCTTTGATCGACAACCTGTAAACGAGATCAACGATTCCTTTATCTAAGTTAAACTCTAACTTACTTGCTAAAGTCGTCATTTCAAAATTTCCATAAGGTGTACGGTAGAGAGATTCAATTTTTACACCCTCTTCAAAAGCCAACTCCGATTTATGTACTCCAAACCGGTGCATGGTTAGGCGATTGTCTTTAAATTTTAAGACCGTTTTGTCCCCTTGCATACCAGAAAGTTCTGACTCTGTATACTTTATATAGTCTGCACCATCTTTGTGATACATTTTCCCCTCAGATTCAAACCCAAACTCTTCAACAGGTTGACCGGGTTTATGAATTTCTGAGTGAATAGATAACCAAACTTGACCTTCCATTTATAGACCGTTCTCCTTCTCATTTTTTTGAGATTCCTTCCAAGCAACTACACTCTTTTGAATCTCTCTAATATGTGCTTCTGCATGTTCACGTGCAGCATTTTCATCACGGTCTTTAATGGCATCAAAAATTCTTTGGTGCCAGTCTCTTAGATCGTAAAAATTATCAAACTCGTTAAAGTATATAAGTCTAAAACGTTGGAACTGATCGTGTAAATCTTGTACGATTTCAATGAGTTTGTTATTTCGTGTAGCATCGAAAATCATATCATGGAACTGATTATCCTTTTCGATCATGCCTGGACGGTCCAAGTCTTCTAGATATTCGTTGAAATCAACTAATGTCTGCTCAAGATCATTAATTTCATCATCTGTCATTCTGCTTGCTGCAAGGCTAGATGCAAACCCTTCTAAAATCGTTCTGATTTCTAACACATCTAATATATCTTTAGCAGTTAAGTCTGCAACGTAAGCCCCTTTTCTAGGGATCATTTCTACAAACTTTTCTTTTTCAAGTTTTCTAATTGCTTCACGAACCGGAGTACGACTTACACCTAACTGTTCAGCTAGTTGGATCTCCATTAGACGTTCTCCAGGTTTTAAATCTCCATTTAAAATGGATGACCTTAAATATTCAAAGACCACTTCACCTAGTGGTTTGTAATTCCTAATTTCGAGCTGATTCATTTTTTTATTCATTGTCCTGTCCCCCATTGATGGTCTTCGTAACAAACGTTTGTTTGTACGAACGCTTTAGCCGTTTTGCTGCTGTACATGCTTTTTCATATGTCTTAAACAAACCAAAGACGCTTGGCCCGCTGCCACTCATGAGTACACCGCATGCACCGTACTCTTTCATTTTAGATTTTAAGACACCGACCGATGGGTAAAGGGACAACGTCACCGGTTCAAGTACATTTCCCAGCAGCACACTGATCTCGCTAATGTCCCCACTTTTCACAGCGCTGATCATAGATCTTGTCTCTGGGTGATCTTCAATTTTGTTTACATCAAGAGCTTCATAAATTTTCTTTGTTGATACACCAACACTTGGTTTTGAAAGTACCATCCAAAGCGGTTTTCCAGTCTCTATTGGTGAAAGTTCTTCACCAATGCCCTCAGCAAGAGCTGTTCCACCCATTATACAAAATGGTACATCAGCGCCGATAGTGACACCAATTTCCATCATTTCTTCAAGAGAGAGTTGTAGATTGTATAGTATGTTCATTCCTCGAATCACAGCAGCTGCATCTGTACTTCCACCAGCGAGTCCGGCTGCAACAGGAATTTTCTTATTTATAGTTATATGAACACCTAAATTCTTATTTACGTGTTTTGCCACAGCGGATGCTGCTTTCCAGGCAATATTGGTATTGTCTGTAGGTAAAAATGAACTGTCTGATTCCAGTGAAATTCCATCTTCTTTTTTCTTTAAGGTCACAGTATCATGCAGGTCAATTTGTTGCATGACCATACATACATCGTGATACCCATTTGCACGCTTGCCAGTCACATCAAGAGTCAAATTGATCTTTGCATATGCTTTTAGCGATAATGTTTCCATACGCGCACCTTTAATGAAATCCAGTGGATTTCTAAACCTTTCTCTTCTAACTGGCTTTACGACTTGCTTGTAGCATGTATTTCGCATGTTCAATACATACATTATACAAAATACATTACTTATACATTATAGATGATTTCATGAAAAATAGCCAGTTTTCGAGACGTTTTATCCTTAAATATTAATGATATCTTACATACCCTTTAGAAATAGACTTCTGATATTAACTTTGTACCTTTTCTATGATAGACAAAAGTCCTGTTTCGTTTCAGAAAAATATAAAGATTGTCGCAAAAACGAGAATCTTGTCGAACTTTACTTAAATTTAATTGCATTTTTTACCCAATACTGATAACCTTAAACAAGAAATTTATTTTTTTCTTAATTTATCACACAATCGACTTTTCGATGAAAGGGCAAACTTGCTGAAAGGCAAGGACGCAAAGCTTTAGGGCCTGTGAAATGGCAGCCAGCTATCAAGTGAGGAGTTTTTTTGTTGCACTGTGTTTGATTAATACTGAATAATAACAATACATACCAAGTCTACAACATACTACATTTGTTCATTGCGTCAGTTGAATACAGTTATTAAATATCTAGAGCGAGGTCCAAAAATGCAAGATATAAATAATATTGTTTCAATTTTATCATCTGACTTTCTTTATATTGCTACATTTATTAGTCTCAGCTACACAATAGGAGGCTTCTTTCATATTCGTGGCATAAAATATCCATACTTCAACTCCATGGCTGTCGGTATCCCATGGTTTATTGTGCTTTTTGTTTTTATCTCACCGACTTTATCAGAAATTGCTGATATACAGGCTGAGCAGTTTATTATGACCCCATTTTTGATCTTATGTTTAGCGTCTTTGACCTTTGCTTACATTAAAAGAAACGATCCACTGGGAAAATACTATATTGAAACAGTTAAACTCGCAATTTTGAAACCACTCATAAGCTTGAGTGTAATGTTTGTCCTACGAGATGTGGTTCAACTTTCATTCTTGGCAGTGACATGCCTTACAATATTCACTTACATTCTTATGCTGATATTAGAAACATTCAGGCATAGGTTAAACGTTTCACCGTCTGGTGTCCTTTACAATCTAGCTGCCCTATTTATGTATACCCTTGGATTTTCAATGTTAAGTGGTCAAACAGGGTCCGCTATAGTACCTCTTTTAGGTGGTGCTGGACTTGGAATATTCTCTGTCCTGCTATATAACACATCAAAAAATCCTAATTCAATTACGGAAGATGAAATCGATTTATTTTCTAGATTTGAAGAACTCGTTGCTGAAGGTCAGTTCCAAACTGCTGTTGATATGTCCGAAGACGGCTTATGGGAGTTCCAACTCGAGTCGGACACCATGACAGTATCAAAACCTTTACAAGACTGGCTAGAGTTAGAGAAAAGCGAAATTGAACACGCTGCAGATTTCTGGATTAGTCGCGTACACCAACAAGACTGGAACAAACTGCCTGAAAGTTGGATTCCTGAAGACTTCAGCTCCCTAAGAAATATGATTCGTTCACTGAGCTCTAAAAATAAAGAGTTTGAAATCCGAGTTAAGTGTGGTGCGGGTGGATTCAAATGGGTTCGAGTTCGTTTCCAGGTTGTAGTTGAAGGCTCTTCTACACATATCCATGGCTCATTTAAAGATGTAGATGTTGCAAAACATGCACAAGCACAAATTACTCAGCTATCTTTATATGATTTAACAACAGGTTTACCGAACTTCTCGTCACTTGTTAACCATTTACACGAAGCCATCGATGAGAAAGATGCCCACGCAATTTTATCCCTTAATATTGATAACTTTAAAATCATCAATGATTTAATGGGTTTCTTCACAGGAGATGAAGTACTGGCTAAGATCAGTAAACGTTTAATGACTATGTTACCAGACTATGCAGACCTGTACCGCTTTGGTGGAGACGAGTTTGTCATTATTACACATAAACCAGAACAAGCAACTGCCCTAGCCGAACTTATTCTTTCAGAGTTTAACGGTAAAATGGACTGGAAGGAAACACACTTAAGAATTACATGTAGTATTGGAATTAGTAACTTCCCAACAGCTTATGCACACGACGTTGAGAGTATTCTCAAATGTTCAGATATCGCCCTTGAACAAGCTAAAAACAATGGTAAAAATCAGTATGCAATATTCAACAACTCTATGATGGACGAACTTGAGCAGCGTCACTACTTAATTAATGCTTTAGAAAGTTCACATATGCGTGAGAACTTCGAAATCCATTACCAACCCCTCATTACATGTGAACAAACAGATAAAGTTCATGTAGAGGCACTCCTACGCTGGACTTGGTTAGGTAAACGCATTTCACCAGGAGAATTTATACCTGTCGCTGAAGAAACAGGACTTATTATACCCATTGGAAAAATGGTCTTTGACCAAGTTTGTATGGACATTGCGTACATGCAAGCACATGGCAAAACACTATGTACCTCTGTTAATGTGTCTGCTGTTCAGCTTTTACACCCTGAGTTTATCCCCTCCATTGTTCAGGCCATAGAGGCCCACTGCATTGATGCTAAGCAGATTACTATAGAAATAACAGAAACATCACTCATACATGACACTAAATCTGTTGGAGCCATTTTGGAACGTTTAAGCAAAATGGGACTACGAATAAGTCTTGATGATTTTGGAACTGGATTCTCGTCACTCAGTCATATTATTGATTTACCGATTGATGAACTTAAGTTAGATCGTACTTTCATACACAACTTCCATAAAGACGCCAAACGCCAAAATGTCATTCAAAATATTATTCAACTTGCACATGGAATGGGACTTGTGGTTGTTGCTGAAGGGGTAGAAGTCGAAGCTGAATGTATACTTCTTAAGCAATATGGCTGTGATGTTTGCCAAGGGTATTACTATGCATATCCAATGCCTTTAAACACGCTGGTTGATCATGGAACACAAACTGCATAAAACGTCATTTCCCCAGTATTACTTACACAACAAAGCCTGAATTCAATTAAGAATTCAGGCTTTTCTTATATTCTATTTAGTTATTAGGGTACCTGTCTGACCCATAATACCTTCTTTAGCTTTTTCAAGTGATGTAATCAGGGCTTTTCTACCAGCTTTAGAGTCTGCAAATTGCATAGCGGCTTTTACCTTAGGTAACATTGAACCTGGTGCAAAGTGACCTTCACCAACTAGTTTTTCAGCGGTTGGGATGTCCAGTTGACTTAACCACTCTTCATTTTCCTTACCAAAGTTAATTGCAACTTTTTCAACAGCTGTTAAGATGATTAAATAATCTGCATCTAGTATTTCAGCAATCTTTGCTGAAGCAAAATCCTTGTCAATAACAGCAGGTACACCTACCAGTCCATGACCTTCTTGAACCACTGGAATACCACCACCACCTACAGTTATAACTACATGACCTGCATCAACTAGGGTACTTACTGTTTCTTTTTCAGCTACGTCTACAGGAATTGGACTCGGAACAACACGTCTCCAGCCACGACCGGCATCTTCTACCATTTTATAACCTTTGGCAGAAGCCAGTTTATCCGCTTCTTCTTTTGAATAGAACGAACCGATTGGTTTTGTTGGATTTGTGAAAGCAGGGTCATCTTTATCTACAATAACCTGTGTCACTACAGTTGCTACAGGTGTTTTCATCTCACGAGATAAGAGTTCTTCTCTAATGGCATTTTGTAGATGGAAGCCAATGTAGCCCTGACTCATTGCACCACACTCTGGGAATGGCATTTCTGGTGTCCCAGCGCCTTCATGTGTGCTAGCCGTTTCCATAGCTAGGTTTATCATGCCAACTTGGGGGCCATTTCCATGCGCTAAAACCACTTCGTGACCATCTTGAATAAGATCGACAATTGGTTTAGCTGTATTTTTAACTAGACCCAGTTGCTCCTTTGGTGTTTTACCTAAAGCGTTTCCACCTAATGCTACTACAATTTTTTGCTTCATATTCATTCCCTCCACTAACCTAATCAGGGCAAACTACTACACATTGTAGGAATGCCAAGTTGTACGCGTACACTATACTCATTAACTAAACTTAGAAGAAATAGGGCATCTGGAGATCCAGATGCCCGCAGTTATTATATTCATTTGGATCATACACATTGATTTATGTTCAGGACACCTAAAAAACACAAGGAGCCGTCTTTACATAAAATTGACTGAAGAGTTGTGAACTCTACTTTTATAAGTAAGTGCATAGATTTTTGTATATCGAGGTGCAGACGATTGTGAACACCACAGCGTGCTTAAGGCACGTGAGGATTTCTCAATTGGCTGCAACGAAGAGATACGACAATCTAGGTGCTTACAGTAAGTGCTGAGATTCTTTCAAATCAAGGCGTAACAAATTTTGAACACCGCAGCGTGCTTAAGGCACGTGAGGATTTCTAAATTTGTTACAACGAAGAGATACGACAATCTAGGTGCTTACAGTAAGTGCTGAGATTCTTTCAAATCGAGGCGTAACAAATTTTGAACACCACAGCGTGCTTAAGGCACGTGAGGATTTCTAAATTTGTTACAACGAAGAGTTGGAAGAACTCTCAGTGCTTATAGCTTGCCTGCAGTTGCACACATGACCGCCTTAATAGTATGCATTCTATTTTCAGCTTCATCAAAGACTACTGAATGTTTACTTCTAAATACTTCATCAGAAACTTCCATAGCACTTAGACCAAACTTTTCTTTAATTTCTTGACCAATCACAGTCTTTTCATCATGGAATGCAGGTAGACAGTGCATAAATATCACGTCATTATTTTCTGTTTTCTTAACCATATCCATATTGACTTGGTAAGGTGTTAATAGTTCAATACGTTCTGCAAACTGGTCTTCTTCACCCATAGATACCCATACATCTGTATATAGGACATCTGCGTTTTTAACATCATCTACATTTTCTGTAAGCTCAATTATTGCACCAGTTTCCTTTGCAACTTCATTCATTTCAGCCACTAAATCTTCAGCTGGCCAAAGTGCTTTTGGTGCAAGAGCAACAAAATGCATACCCATTTTAGCTGCTCCGATCATGAGAGAATTACCCATGTTATTTCGAGCATCGCCAACATAAACAAACTTTACTTGGTTTAGGGGCTTATTAACGTGTTCCATTACCGTTAAGAAGTCTGCTAGTATTTGAGTTGGATGGTACATATCTGTTAGACCGTTCCATACAGGAACACCAGCGTTTGCTGCTAGATCTTCAACTGTAGCTTGTTTAAAGCCTCGGAACTCAATACCATCATAGTAACGGCCAAGTACTTTAGCCGTATCTTCAATAGATTCTTTTTTACCCATTTGGCTATTCGATAGGAAGGTTACTTGAGCACCTTCGTCAAATGCTGCAACTTCGAAAGCACAACGCGTTCTTGTTGATGTCTTTTCAAATAGAAGTACAATATTTTTGCCCTCTAATAGGTCGCCTTTGATGCCTGCGCGCTTCTTCGCTTTCAGGTCAGCAGACAGATTTAGCAGATAGCGGATCTCTTCTGGTGTATAGTCTTTCAGTGTTATTAGATGTCTACCTCTCATGTTTACTGGCATTGCAGTTCCTCCTTAAAATACGCGAACTCAGTCATTATCCCGGTCATTCACAGAGTTTTTATGTAAGGTGCAATTGAACATCCGGGCTTTCTCACTAGTCTGTTGTTATGAATACTTGTATTATTATACAAATATATTAATATTTAATCAATTGTATTTTTAAGTTATTCAATTGATTGTTATCTTTATAATAATTCCCTGTATAACGGCATTGACATACAACGTGGGCCACCACGACCTCTGGACAATTCTGAAGATGGCATTACATGAAGTTTCACACCTGCATCTTCTAAAAGGCGATTGGTAACATGATTTCTTGAATACACAATGACTTCACCCGGTGCAATCGCTAGGGTATTTGAACCGTCGTTCCACTGCTCACGACCTGCATCTACACCACGCTTGCCACCACAACGAATCAACTGAACATCATCTAGCTCAAGATACTTCATCAGTAAATCTCTTAATACCATTGACTCCTGTTCAATGATTATTTCACCTTTTTCTTTGCCTTTTCTAATAGAATACACAGTTAATGGACCTTCGATTTCAGGATGAATTGTAAACTTGTCACGATCCACCATAGTAAATACTGTGTCAAGATGCATAAAAGCGCGACGTTTCGGAATATCTAGAGCCAATATAACTTCAAACTCCTGACCATCAGCAAATATTTTGCGAGCTAGCTGGTCAATTGAAGCAGCTTCTGTTCTTTCAGATACACCAATTGCCAGTACTTTTTCAGAAAGCACTAAAATATCGCCACCTTCAATGGCATAATCTTCATCTCTGTCATACCAGAATGGCGTATTAAACTTACCAAACTCTGGGTGGTGATCAAATATGTATTTAGCAAAAATTGTTTCTCTACATCTTGTGATGGTTCTCATTTTGTTTAGACAAACACCAGTGCCTATTGTTGCAAATGGGTCACGGGTAAAGTATAAGTTTGGCATTGGGTCTACTAAGAATGGATAATATGAATCTACCAAATCCGCCAATGTACTCTTACCAATAATGGAAACTTCACCTTTACGGATACCTGCCATCATCTTGTCTATCATGTCACGATTCGTTGCAAACGAATTGAAGTACTCAGTTAGTGCTGCTGTTTTTTTAACGCCTTGCACACCTGCTTCAGTAATGAACTGACTGATGAACTGCTTTTTGATATCCCCATTTTCCAACGTTTGTGCAATTAGATCTTCTAAGTATGATACTTCTACGTCGTTGTCTCTAAATATTTGAGCAAATGCATCATGCTCTTCACGAGCAACTTTTAAATATGGAATATCGTCAAACAAGAGTCTATCCATTAAATCCGGTGTCAAGTTTTCGATTTCTTCGCCAGGTCTATGAAGTAAAACACGTTTTAGTTTTCCAATTTCAGAGTAGACCTGTAACCTTTTATCTTGACTCATATAGACACCCTTTCACCGTAGATTTTCTTGTATGTTGTCATTTGTTTCCAATTTATTCATTTTATTTCCTTGTGCGTTCTAGTATACATTTTGTGCATAAGCATTGCAAATCAATAGGTGTAGCTAATCTTTGAATTTTCTAAACATTTAGGTTATTTATCGAATATTCATCCGTTGAATATTTTTCCGTTTTTTTACACATACTCGAACTATTCGGGCTTTTAGTGGCTCAGAGGACGCTTTAGCTTTTTACATTTTATGGATTTGATGTATACATATTATTCTATTTGAATATTAATTTTTTATAATTTTTTGAATATTTTAATTTTTGGAACTATTTCAATCAAACTGGAACACATCATTGTTATTAAAAGCACACATCCTAGTTGTACATGTACAACTAGGGCATTTCGCTGTTTATCGCAGCATTTGCAAAACAGTATTTTTCATTAAAAAACCGACCTCATGAAAATTAGATTTTAGTCTAATCTTTTAGGGTCGGTTCACTTAAGCTAAGGTGTAATGTGTCCTTATTTAACTTTGAAACTACTGGCTGATCCAACAGATTGTTTTCCAATTGTAGGTTGTCCAAGCAGTACAATATCTGATCCCCCAGATGCGGTAACTTCCGCATACTTGAGAACCTTTAATTTCACACTCGAAGCACCACTTAAGTTTATGAATGCAGAATTTGTCATTAGTTCTTTTCCTTTGATGGAGCTTGCACCACTGGCCTTTAAGTCAAAGGATTCAACCTGACCAGTACCTCTAAACTCTGATGCACCAGAAAGTTTCAGATTAAAAGATTTTGAGTCTGTGTGCACTTTACAATTTGCTGCTCCAGAACTTTGAAAGACTACTTCTTCAGAAACTATAGAACCTGTAAAATCACATGCGCCTGTAATTTTAACGTCAAACTGTAATGGATCAACAACTTTCGGTGCTAAAGATATTTCGGTCGCACCTGTACCACGAATCGATTTAAGACCTTTAGCCGTAGCCTTTGCATGAATACGACCTCTTTTTATTATCACATCAGGTTGGATTCCCAAGTGTAAACAACCTGATTCAGTATATACATTTAAATACTCTACAATATTTTCATCCGCTTCAATCACAAGGGTGTTGGAGTCACCATGGACCACATCCAGTTTAATGCTATGATGAACACTTACGCGCTGATACGGGTCAACAGTTTCAGCTACTTCAACTATTCTGCCATTGCCATACACCCATTTGTAACCACCCGATTTTTTAAAAGCATAGTAAACGGCTGCTATGCCTAACACAACTATAGAAAACACAAATCGCATCATAAAATCTCCTCCTAACACCATCATACAGACTGTATCCATAATATTCCTTAGAACAAGATTAAAATTCACTAATTATGCGAAGGATAGTAAGACCCATTTAGAGTTAATGCAAAACCCTCCAACCCCTACCCCCTCAGAATTCGGAGTTTGTTCTTAATCAAGGCGCCAATTCTTTTGAACACCGCAGCGTGCTACACGCACGTGAGGATTTCAGAATAATTGAGCAACGCAGAGTAAGGACAAACTCCGAATTCTGAGCAGAAAAAAGCACCTATATTTATATATAGGCGCAACTCTTTTTCTTCTCACAATTTCAAGAACTGTTTACGTGTATAATTAATTACGATGCTTCGATTCGTTGCTCTGTTGAGCATACCATAATTTCTACGGTCTCAGTTAGTATGTCAGAATAACTATAAGATACACGTCGCTGGCGATCCAGCCCTTCATCGACAGTTACGATAAAGATACTCGGATAAACTTCTTCTACCACGCCTTCACTTTCTTTGGCGTTACGTTTACCCATGTTCGTGCGTAGGACAACCCTTTGTCCTATACAGTTCTCAACGCATTGTTTGATTTCTGTAAGCGTCTGCTTCGTTGCCAAATGCATCACCATCCTAATCAGTCACTTATATCAGTATATCACCTTAACAGAGTAAAGTCAAATATTATACACTAAAGCAAAAGAACTTGTCAACTGCATGACGCAAAATTTTATTTTGTCAATATTTTAAATTTTAGGCGCTAGGCTTTTCAACGCTTTTCTAAGGGTTTTTGACGTACCGTTTTCCAGAATTTCTTGACTAATCTGAATTCTCATATCGCCTGCGTCGTCTTCATCATAGGCCATAAATGCAAACCAATGAATGAGGGTCATGTTTATCATTTCTGGGTCAAGAATACCACTCATTAAGAACCTTGAGTCCAGACCAAAAAGGACATCTGAGTAGTCCAATCTTTCATCTGTCCCAATTGTTCTTTCAGGCACAAAATCTGTACAGAATGGTACTTTATATTCAACAACAGCATCTGGTAAAACCATATTAAATGCGTTTTTATAATATTTTTTGACTTCTCGGTTGCCTTTTTCAACAGCTTTTAAGTTATCTTCATACTCTTCGTAGGATGAGAAACCAAAAAGTCTGCAAGGCAGTGGACGTACCGCATATATGCTACATCTGTCTTGTTCATCTAAGAAGGGACATCCTTTTTTCTCAGTGAGTTCTGTAAAATAGAAGTCCATTAGTTTCGGCCACAATTCTTCAAATAATCTTTTATCATCTTTGAAGTAGTTAACTATATTAATATATTCAATGAAAAAAGTAGGTACAGATTCCCTACAACAGGCCGTACAGCCTCCGCACTGACCTTCAGGTAAGTTGTCATACATTTGATTTAATGCATCAAACAGATCAGATTTTTCAGCCATTGTAATGGCTCTATTTATATCTTTAATGTGCATATAAGCCTCCATCAACCAGTAAAAGCAGGTATTTAGGTTAACATAATCCCGCATATTCGATTATATAGAAGTTTCAAGATACCATCAAGGGGTATAAACAATTCAAAGCGCAAAGGTATATTTATTTTGAATGGAGACTGTCTAATGAAAAAAATCGTTCTATTCACAACGACAGCCTGTCCTCATTGCGCCACAGCTCGCAATTATTTAGAATCAAGCGGTGTACCGTTTGAGGAAAAGAATGTTCGAGAAGATAAGGATGCGCGTAAAGAACTCATAGACAAGCGTATTCTAGGCGTACCGACCTTTTTCATCGATGAGGATATCATCGTCGGTTTTAACAAAAGAAAGCTCGAAAGAGCCCTAAAGAACTAATACAACCTATACATCACCCGCGGATAAAACCCAAAGGTGATTTTTTGTGTAATCTATTCTAAAAGTGTTAGCTTCTAATAACCCCAATACCCTTTTGAGCCTTAGATTTTGTCTAGATCAAGGCGGAGATAATTTTTGCGCAGGGCGCGTGCTAAACGCACGTAACCGTAGCTAAAATTGTCGACAACGCAATCTATTCTAAACACCTTTACTTCTAATAATCCCAAAACCCTTTTGAGCCTTAGATTTTGCCTAGATCAAGGCGGAGATAATTTTTGCGCAGGGCGCGTGCTAAACGCACGTAACCGTAGCAAAAATTGTCGACAACGCCGAGCTAGGCAAAATATAAGAGCTCAAAAAAAAAGAAGAAGATGAATGATTAAAGTTAGGGGGGAGGGGGATAACCCAATCATCAGTCTTCTACTCTTTCTTGTAGTGCATATGCATCTGTCATATTATTCGGTTGATCCAGTAGCTTATAGAGCACGATCAAACCAATAACGCCGATTACTTCCATGAAGCCACCGTCCTTCCGTTAAAAATTTTATTCTTTGCTTTAACTTTTCTCTGTCTTAAGTTGTTTTCATTATATCCACCTTTCATTTATATAAAAAGAAAACAAGTCCATGTGTCATGGACTTGTCTCATTCTGTAATCGTTCGTTAACATTCGTAATCACTCAGTAATATTTCTCTGGATTTTCGAAATATTTTTTCCTTCATGCCTACTTAGCTTATTTTTTCAATTAAGGATTTTATACCATCATAGAAATAAGTTTGACCTTTATAAAGGGTAGATGCTTCTATGATGATGGGTTTGTCTTCCCTAACTAAACGCATGAGCACTTGTTCTGTATCAAAGGCCCAAGAGTCGATTTTTAATTGCTCAATATGAGGAACGATGTGATGGTACTTCTTATAATAGTCTGACTCAGCATAGGCTTTGTCACCTTTTGTGGTCCAAAAATGAAATGCATCAGAAACTGCAGATAGTTTATCCAATGCCTGCATGTAGTCAAATCCATGAATCAAACTTGCAAAATATAAGTGCCCTGTATCTGTAATTATGCCTACGTTCGAAAGTGTTGACACAGCTTCTATCCACTGCGAATAGTCACTGAACCAAATATTAGAACCCATATATTCAATGAGTATTTTAGTATCATACTGGGTCGCTAACTTATTAATACGGTTTAAGGCATCCACAAGAACTGTTTTAAAATCATTGTATGGTTCTAGTTTTTCTCTATACACACCTGCAAAATGTAAGACACAATAATCGGGTTGTATGTTCTTCATTTCTTTCAGGTTATACTCCAAAAGTTCATAAGACGCTTCCCGCTTCTTTGGATTAGGATCTAAGAAGAAAACATCTAAATAATCTCCTTCAAAACCTTCATTCAGAAACATGGGCAAATGTATACTAAAAGGAATTTTCATAGTTTTAGCTTGCTGTATATCTGATAGCATCTTCTTAAGACGGCTTTCATAGGTGCCCATCCTACCTAAACACATTTCCATACGATGAAGTCCAAGGCTACCCAAATTATCTATATCTACATGTACTGTATTTATTCCAAGATTTTTTAGCATAAAGTTCCTTTCTAACTAACCAAATCTATACCATATCATGTTTACAACAACCAACATCATTGATGAAAAGAACATATAAAACCAAGCCAGTGTACGGTTGACACCAAGTATATGTGTTTTCATTCCCATAAGAAGTACATACATGGCTACGATATTGCTCATCATATGGTTAAGGGGAAGGCTATCAGGGTTTAACATATAAGCTCCTAATATCACAATCCCACCAAGTGCTACAATCAATCTGCCTATATCCAGGCGTTTTATCCATTTGTTATCAGACTTATCCACGTTTATTCCACCTTGTTTAAATGTTTTTTAGGATGGCCCATAAAAAATATCCTTGGATTGTTATGTGACCGATAAAGTGTCACCAGAAGATACAAACATATAGCAAAACTGCCACTGGTTAGGATGAAAAGGGTCCATGTAGTCTTCCAAATCCAATTTGATTCTCTATACAAAATCCATATGATGAATACACCAAAGGAAAGATACAAATCAATCATGGTAACACGGCCCCAAACTAGGTTTAGGAACATCCTTCCTTCACCACTAAAATCTCCATATAAAAAACCATATATTATTGCAGCTGACATAAGTGCCAGCCCAAACCACGCAAACGCTTTTATGGGTTTCATTTTAACGCCTCCAACTCTATTACCTTATTACTATTCTACCCCATTCCAAGCCAAACAGAAACTGGATTACATGAAGTTCATCAAAATCATTTTGGTAACATTTAAAGTAATACGCCTGGTGGGTGTTTCAAAAAATAAAAAAGCCGCTAAACAAGATTCCCCCTGTCTAACAGCTTATATTATGTTTGATTATATACTATCTATTTAGGACTGCGTTTAAGCCTACACCTACGATCGCTGCAAAGCTTAGACCAGAGATGCTTACTGTTGATGTTACAGGAATTGCTAGTGTGATACCTGTCCACGACTGGATGTATGATGCACCAAATCCAAGTACTAAAATCGTGCCCATTACTACGATGTTTTTCCCGTTAAACTCAACTTTGTTATCTCTTACCGTTCTAACACCAATCAGTGCAATCATTGAGAATAACATTAAGCTGATGCCACCCATTACTGGAACAGGGATTGTTTTAAGTACTGCACCTAACTTAGCTACCATACCAAGGACAATTGCAAACATTGCTGCGATTCTCAGAATTTTAGGATCGTAGTTCTTAGTGATTGCAAGTACACCTGTGTTTTCACCGTATGTTGTATTTGCTGGACCACCAATCATACCTGCAAACATTGTTGCTAGACCATCACCTAGAAGTGTTCTGTTAAGACCAGGATCTTTTATGAAGTCTTCACCAACAACCATGCCGTTTGTCTTAACATCACCAATGTGTTCCATGAATACTGCAATTACTACTGGAGCAATCGTCATGACTGCACCTAAACTAAACTTAGGTAGTGTAAACGCCGGAACTGCTAGTAGTGCTGCTTCAGAAACAACTGTTGTATCTACTAAACCCAGTACCGATGCTACAGCGTATCCTGAAAGCACACCGATTAGGATTGAAAGTTGCTTTGTAAAACCTTTAGCAAAGAATGTCACACCTAATGCAACCGCTAGAGTAATACCCGCTACCATGTAGTGACCAGAAGCCATACCAACTGCTACTGGAACTAGATTTAAACCGATTACCATGATCATTGGGCCTACAACTTGAGGTGGAAGGAACTTGTTGATTCTTTCTACACCGATCTTACCAATGAATAGTGATAAAAGTACATATAACATACCCGCTACCATGATACCGCCTTGTGCGTATGCTAGGTCACCGCCGTGCATGTCTTTAACTGCTAGTATAAGTGGAATAAATGCGAATGATGATCCTAAGAATACTGGAACTTTTCTCTTTGTACAAACGTGGAAGATTAAAGTACCACAGCCTGCAGCAACAAGTGCTACGGATGGATCAAAACCTGTAAGAATTGGAACTAGAACTGTTGCACCGAACATCGCTACAAGGTGTTGAAGCCCTAGGATGAACTGCTTGATTTGGTCAAAACCAGTGCTTTTAGAAGCACCGTTCGTCATTACTTTCGTCGTCATTATATTTACCCTCCTATTTCGGCCTCTCGGGACCAATTAAATGTGAGACGCTGCTGTCCTACTCAAGACAACACAAAAAAGCTTCCTGCGGCTGCAAGAAGCTTATAATAAACTCGTACGAAGAACACACCTAACCCAAGTGTGTTTGTACATAAACGATCTTGCAGGCCTCTCGGACCCAGTTAAAGATATCCATGTGCAGTTGCTCATTTGAAGCAATATTAACACGAACAAAATCTTTATGCAAGCGTTTTTGAGTCGATACTATTCGAATTTCAAATTAAAAAATAAGTCTGAATTGTTAGAAAACTTAAATCATTTACCGTAGAGTTATATCTCCTGATACAGTTGAAACTTCTATGTCATAACTTCCTGATCCCATAACACCATTTAGTTTACGTTTTTCAGATGACATATTGTCTAAGCTTTTTAAACTTCTTAATCCACCAGACGTTGACCTGAAATCGACTTGGAAATTTTCCGTGTCAGGTACCATAATTTTCACTTCACCTGAAGTGGTTTGAACATCTATATCATCTGTGAGTTTTACAAACCTAAGGTCCACATCACCGGATACACTTTCAGCAGATACTTTCCCAGACCCGTTTTCAAGATCAATCTCACCTGATGTAGTATCAACACTAAGGTCATCAACCTTCACATTATCTACCTTTACATCTCCAGATACCGTGTTAATATTCAGCCACTCATACTCACCTTGAACGATGTCAACATCACTTGAAACCGACTCTACCTGAAGTCCAGAAGTATAAGCCTGAGGCACAGTTACAAGTAAATCTAATGAGACTTTCGTGAAGTTTGTAAGCTGTTTTGTATGTTTAACTTCAATAAAAACAGTAGATCCCGATGACGTTACAATCAATTCAGGTGGAATATAACTACCACTAGCAACATAGTATCCGTTTAAATCTACTTGCATATTGTCTCGATCTTCACTAACAATACGCATATCGGAACTGATCCCTTTTATTTCTATTCTTTTAACATCGCTTATTTCAGCAAACTGGGTATCATCGATGTTTGACCGATCCCCATCTGAAAATAAAACAATACCGTCATTTATTACAAGACCGCTATCATCATCCCATGAAATATGCATATCTCTTACAGCACCATATGCTATGGAATAAGACACAATCATTATTAGAAACAACCACATAGCTGCTCTTCTCATTTTTGTCCCTCCTAGTCATTTTTTCCTTTAATGATTTTAATGTTTAATCCTAAGTATTTAATCGTCATAGTCATAAATCCTTTCGTTAAACCAACCGTTCCAAGCCCCAACAAACCACCTAAACAAATTGTTCCAACGCCTCCAAACAACAGACCAGCTGTTAGGCTCCCCTGCATTCCTGTTGCAACAACCTGCATGTCAATTCCTTGAATGAGTTGAGGAAACATACCACCTATTACAAGGCCCGCTCCAGCAATCATGACGCCAACAGATGATATTCCAAAGGCTAATAAAACACCACATATGGCAAGAAATGGCCCTAGAATAAACACAATATTAAAGAAACCAAGGCCTAAGGTAGCTAGAATTGCTCTGAAAGCACTGGTCGTACTCCCTGTAGATTCAGCTTTTGTAATATACTGCTTCACACGGTACTGTTTAGCTATAGATTCAGGTGAGCCAAGTGATGATATGACTTTCTCTTCATCTAATCCGTTATTTACTGCTATTTCAATATGTTCATGATAATCATATATAATGTCATTTCGGTCTTCTTCAGGTATTGACCTAAGAAGTTTTTCAAGTCTACTTATGAATTCTTCTCTAAGCATATATCTTCACCCCCAAGGATTTTGCTGACGCCCAGTATAAGTCTGTTCCATTCCTTTTTTTGAGACTCCAGTTGTAATAGTCCCGCTTGAGTAATTTGGTAAACCTTACGTTTCTCATCTTGAATTTCTTTAAAGTTAACTTGTATCACATCTTCATCTACCATACGTCTTAAGGTTGGATATATTGTCCCCTCTACAACCTGTACCCTTTTATCAAGCATGGATTGCAGATCAAATCCCGTACTTTCATTATGGGACAATATGGACAACAAACACATTTCTAGCAGTCCGCTTTTGCATTGTATGTTCATATGAATTCCCTTCTTTCTATCCAGATTCCTTTATTCTAAATCAAGAATATCATTTGGTAACTCAAGCAAAAAGGAAGTACAAATTAAGACTTTCTTAGAATTGCATTAGAGGACCTTAAATATATTACCCAAGTCCCTAGAAGTATTACATTTATTCCCTGCATTTGTTGACCAAAAAGGGGTATAATGATAGTAGGTGGTCTGTGCCTATGAAGGAGGTGACGATATGATTCAAAATATGTATGCATATAACAACATTTACAAGTTGTTCAACATCAGTCGTAAAGATCTGAGTCGAAACAACGCTTTGAAGACGTCGTCAACATCTCCTGCAAGCGTGGCAACTTCTATGTTGTTTGGGACGAGTTTAAACAAAACTTATACTCAAATGATTAATTATGATGCTTATTCGGATCAAGCGTCCTTCTCAGAGGACTTTAGAACAAAACTAAAAGATCTACACGACAGTGCCAATGACCTGACTGATCCAAGCGGAGATGCTTATGCCTCAAGGTCTGCAGACTTTTCATCTGATGCAGTTTCTATCACAGTAGAAGATGATGCTGACATTGCTGAGTATTCCATAGACGTCCAGCAAATCGCTACGGTTCAGACAAATGCTACTGATGCGGTGGATGCAGATGCAGTCACCCAACTTTCCGATGCACTGAATCATATTGAACTTATAGTAGACGGCGAAGTCACTGACTTACTGATTGAAAGAAGTCCCGATCAAAGCAACCTAGAACTATTCACTGCTGTTGCAGATGCGATAAACGCACAAGATGTAGATTTCACTGCCGATGTTGTAACAACAGATGCTGGTCAAGCCTCATTACAAGTGACAGGCAATGCCAGTGGGGATGGACAGGACTTCCAAATCAGTGGTAGCCTTGCAGATGCAATTGATTTATCGACGGTTGACATTCAGGCTCAAGATGCGATTTTGAGAGTGGATGACCAAGTCATTACCAGTGCGTCAAACTTAGTTGAACTGGATAACGGAAAAATTGGTATTCAAGTGAATGCCGAAACGACTGTTCCATTTGACCTTCACATTGATGTATCTGGAACTGGAGCTCTTGCGGCTGCAAAACGTTTTGCTAACAAGTTTAGCCAGTCCATGATTTATTTGAGCACACTTAACAGCATCGAAGCCAACTTACTTCAAAAACAGTTTGTAAATACCGTGACAGAACATGAAGCTGAATTTGAAGAGTTAGGTATTCACCTTAATGAAAATAAAGAACTTACTATAGATGAACAAAAGTTTGAAGCCCAATTTGAGCAAAATAGCGAACAAGCAACACAGGTGCTTAAGGAGTTCAAAACAGCGGTTGGGAAAGTGGAAAAAAAGGCCGCCCAAGCCTTAAAAATTCCAACTGGAAGTTTTAGACCCGCACCTAAGTTACCTGCTAATGTAAAAGCATATAACTTAAGCTATAATCAAAACTTAAGACCTGTTCCAGTAAATAACTTGTTCACCCGCGGGTCCATCATTGACGTGTTCTTCTAATTGATGTTTCAGACCTTCATATTCCTATGGAGGTCTTTTTTATGTCTATTATGAGTCTACATCATCCACTCAGTTAATCGTCTTAATCCAAATACTTTATCACTAAAACGATTGACTACACTTGCTAAGGAGGCAGCATGAATATCTTATTCCATAGTGGTACCATACTCACACTTTCTGATACCAATCCAACGACTGAGGCCATTCTTATTAAAGATAACACCATTGTAGCCGTTGGAAATAAAAGGGACATTACATCATCATTTAGAGTTGATAAAGAAGTAAACTTAGATGGCAAAACCTTGGTTCCAGGTTTTAATGATTCCCACATGCATTTACTAGGATTTGGGGAATCCTTACGACTTTGTAGGTTAGAAGGTGTAGAGTCCATTACAGATCTACAGAAACGCTTAGAAGCTTACGCTCATTCAACCCATGCTTCATGGATTCGAGGCAGAGGATGGAATCAAGACCATTTTCAAGTCCCAAACCTGCCCACCGCGTCAGACCTAGATCAAATTGTTTCTGATCGCCCTGTTGTACTCAACAGAGCGTGTGGACACATATTGGTTTGTAATTCAAAAGCACTTGAAATAGCAGGCATACATAAAGACTCTCCCCAACCTGACGGGGGTGCCTTCGATGTGGATGAAAAAGGTTACCCAACAGGTATTTTAAGAGAAAATGCAATGAACTTATTACAGCCATATTACCCTGAACCTTCAGAGGACAGTATGGAAGAAGCTATTATCGCTGGAGCTAAATACGCACTTAGCCACGGCATTACATCTGTTCAATCAGATGACTTATGTGTACATCCTGAACATTTAACATTAAAAATTCTTACTACATTAGAAAACATGGACAAGAAGGGGACACTCCCAATTCGAGTTAATGAGCAGGCCCTGTTTAGGACCCCTGAAAATTTCAAGAAGTTTATTGATAGGGGCTACAAAACAGGACGTGGCAGTCAGTTCTATACGGATGGCCCTCTTAAGATATTAGCTGATGGATCCCTCGGAGCACGAACAGCCTTTCTTTCAAAAGGTTATGAAGATGCTCCTGAAATCTTGGGCATTTCCATGTATGACCAAAACACCCTAGATGAACTGGTGGAAATGGCTCAAAAAAATGGGATTTCTACAGCCATTCACGGCATAGGGGATGGTACCATTGACATGGCTCTTGACGCCATTGAAAAAGCCCAAACCAAGTACCCAAATCTATCCCTACGCAACAGCATAGTCCACTGTCAAATTACTCGACCTGAACATTTTGAGCGCATGAAAAAACTAGGTGTGTTAGCTCATGTCCAGCCTATTTTTATAGACTATGACATGCAAATTGTAGAGGCCCGTATTGGTGCTGAGCGAATGAAAAGTACTTATGCGTGGAAAACCATGTTAGACGCAGGTGTTCAAATGGCATTTGGTTCAGACTGTCCTGTTGAACCCCTGGATATAATGCCTAACATTTATAGTGCTGTTACCCGTAAAAATTTAAAAGGTCAGCCAACAAACGGGTGGATGCCCCATGAAAAGTTAGATGTGCTTACTGTCTTAAAAGGATTTACCCTTTGGTCAGCTTTCGCATCAGGTGAAGATCATATTAAAGGGTCTATTGAAGTTGGCAAACTTGCTGACTTTGCAGTCCTAGATAAAAATCCTCTTGATATCAACCCTGATGAAATTCTCAACCTTAAAGTGATGGAAACATGGCTAGATGGGAAGAAAGTGTTCGAACGGCCTTAAGAGACTAACAGGCAAATACGTTTTGGCGTAACGTATTGTTGCTCGTCTTAACATTTCTCAACTGTACAAATACAATAAAAGGACTTAGCCACCACAGCTAAGTCCTTAATATATTGCTACTATTAAACAGGTTATTTTATTGGATTTATTCCTTAATCAAATGAATGCCAATTCTATTTTCTAAAGATCCAATCTAACTTCAAATTACTCAACGAAA
>Ga0209272_10000503_pt1 | contig 31678 bp, 28 predicted proteins | sample tdDd002_FD_187125 | JGI IMG/M metagenome (GOLD analysis project Ga0209272, IMG submission 187125) | Marine sediment microbial communities from the Atlantic coast under amendment with organic carbon and nitrate - tdDd00.2 (SPAdes)... | ecosystem: Environmental > Aquatic > Marine > Coastal >... | reverse complement strand
GCGGATCGTGTTGAAATGAGCTGATGTATAGCTTGTTGTAATGTGTTCTTTGGTGATTGATTAAGTATTTGACAATTATGGAAATAAATCGATAAATAACTCTGATCGAGATTTGTTGTTTTATAGACATGTGTTGAAAACGCAACTAAATTTGATGGCATACGTCAAACTAATAAATGCATATTGAAATACACTTGAGATGAAAAATTTGATATTATTAGTTCTTTTTATTGGTCTTTTTTATTCGTGTTCCGTTGATCATGAACATCATATATTCGTACCAGATATAACAGGACATTGGAAATGGGTCCAATCTATTGGAGGTATTGATGGACGAACTGAAACTCCAGCCTCAACAGGGAATGAAATTGAACTTGAATTTCTCGCCGGATTCTATAAAAAATATGTGAATGGCGAGTTGGAGGAAGAAATGACTTATGAAATAAAAGTTGGCGAATCATTATTATTTGGTAAGCAGACGCTCATGATTATTTATGAAAATGGATCGAAACAGTCTATAAACCTTATGGGTAACAAGCTGTTTTTGATTGATGAATGTCTAGATTGTTTCCATAATGAATATATCCGTTTCTAACTTGAGATAAACGAAATGAAGTGAGCATGTTTATATAATGTATGTATTTAAGTACTTACTCAAAGCTTATCATATTGAGAATTTTCTTTCTGGTAACAGCATAATTATTTTGTCACTTATTGAAATGATTTAACTACTTTAAAGAATCGTTTTGATTTTCAATAATTAATGAATTGGTAAATGAGATTCTTATGAAAGCTATACAAGATTATTATCCCGACCATTTTGCACAATGCTATGGCTGTGGTCGTCTGAATGAACACGGTCATCAATTAAAAACCATTTGGGAAGGAGAGGAGACCGTGAGTCAATTTACACCTTTAGAATATCATACCGCCATTCCAGGTTCGGTATATGGTGGTTTGCTGGCTTCATTAATTGATTGCCACGGCACAGGTTCGGCAGCTTTAGCACTTGCGAAAGAAAAGGGAATTGAGTTGAATGAATATAATGCACCACGTTGTGTTACGGGATCTTTGCAAGTGAGTTATAAAAAGCCAACACCTATCGATAGCGATTTGGAAATTAGAGGATTAATAAAAGAAGTTAAAGGCAAAAAAGTTGTGGTGGATATTCGCCTAATTTCTAAGGGAGAAGTTTGTGTAACAGGTGAGGTTATTGCCATTCAAGTTCCTGATGATTTTGGAAAATAAATTTTGTGCCGATGCGATTTAAATAAAATAAGAGACACGTAGATATTTAATCCCGATAGGAGCCTTCAAATTTTATTAAAACAGTTAATTATCAAACTTATAGGTGTTGGTCTTGTGAGTGAGTTTGTTCATAAGATGGTGTAATACCTAGTATATGAAAAATCCTGACAAGCATTAGGCTGTCAGGATTTTTATATTGTATTTGGATAAGCCCAAGTGAGCCTATTACCAGGCTGTCATAAACACGTTTATAAAGATATAAATCTATTTAATCGGTTTAACATTCTCCTTTAGCGATTCTGAAATCAACTTTTTCAAACGTAAGGTTTGCGCCTCCATTGAGCCTTGTTTTTTAGGATTGTAAAGGTGCTTGTATTGACAAGAAACAAGTTTATATTTCAATTCATCCATTGTACCACTTACATCTAAGCCTAATCTAACGGGTAGTGGCGTATCTGTTACCGATATGTGATAATTAAAGTGATTATCCATATTATGACGTCCCGAGATAACGGCTTTATAATTGTCCATCACAATAAGGAAAGGATATAAATCAATTTCATCCTTGAATAGAGTCATCTCAACACTTAGGCTATCTATAACATTCTCTGTTTTCTTCTTAAACAGGAGTTTACTTGCTATCATGTCGAATGTTTCGGTATCCATAAGTGTAAGTTCTTGCCCTTGGAAAGCTGCCGCACCACGAATTGTTGATTGTTTAAGAGAATAATCGCTTTTAAGATAGGTTTCTCCAGCCAAATGAAATTCACCTTTCCCTTTAAATGATTTTAGCATTGGAATCATCGTGTTAACCGAAGGAATCAAATTGATGAGTTCTGCAACATCAATATCTAACAAGTGAAAATCGATACCACTAAAAAGGTGATTTTTTCTGTCAGAACGGTACATGGCTGTTAACTGCATATTGGCAGCCTTACTTGTAAAACCCATTTGATCCAGAATAAGCGTACCATCTTTAACGGTTAGTCCACCTTTAATGTTTTCGATCATATTATCATTTACGATAGTCTGATCAATACTTGTATTTAAACGAATTTCCACACCTTTGGGTACCATAAACGGATCGTCTGCAGTTGCAACAGTCTCATTACTGGCAGGCGTTGAATCTTCACTGCCCATGCCGTTAAAAATAGCCATCAGCTCATAAACATCGGTGCTTTTAGAGGCTAAATTAAACTTCCCTTTAAGTAATGCTTGCTTGTTTAAATACTTAGAAATGTCGGTCAGTTCACCATTAAGGCTAAAGTCGGAATTTCCCAAAATTAAATCGGCTTTCTTAATGGCCATTGTGTCGGGATTAAGTGTAAACGATATGTTTGGAATCTGTCCTTTCAGTTGCTTACCTAGGTCATAAATTGCATCGGAGAAACGGATATCCACCTCAGGCTGCCATTTAAGGATAAGCTTGTTTTTAGAATCGTCGTATTTTAGATTTGTTTTGGCATATAGTTCATTAGCATTAAATAGAACTGAGTCTTTACCAGTGATTACAATTTCTTTACTATTAACCGTAGAATTGATAAGAGCAATCTCTTGTTTCGCTTTAAGTTCCGGAGCATATTCAAATTGTCCTGTCGCATTATTGGCGATAACAGATAAAGTATCGGCTGTAGCATTAAAGCTGCCAAATTTGAAATGACATGCCGTTATGGGTGCTGAAAGATCTTTGGATAATTGATTGATATCAACCGAAAGCTCAAGCTTTTCAGTTGCTGCACGCATAGAAGGTGACATGTTGATATTCAAATTTGGTGCATCAAGTTTGATGTTAGCAAACCTAAGGTGTTTATCTGCTCTTCTTTGACTAGGTAAATCAAGCTTCAGCTTTGCCAAAGGAAGATCCACCTTTATACTGTCATCGTAAACTGCATAAAAGTTCTGGGTTTCGAAATCGCCCGTTAAAAAGATACGGTGATAAGCGGCCTTATCTATATTCGACTGAGTGAATCGAGTATGTAACTTACCATTAAGCGAGCCCTTTATGCTGATGTTTTGGTCTTTAGGAATAAAGGGTTTAAAATCGGCTAAGTTAAAATCACCCTTCGAATAAATATCGTAAGCTGGTGCTTCCAAAATGTCTTTAATTTCTCCCTTAAGCGTAAGGTTGCTGTGCGCTATGTTGGCAGAACTACTATTGATTGTAATCGTAGAACTCTGCTTTTTATTCAGATCTACCAAGGTCGACATCGATAATTGAATATCCTTCACTCTAGGATAAGTTGTGTATTTAAGTTCGCCCTTTTTGTATTCTATATTTGTTGATAATAGGGGAGTACTTGTGTCAGACATAAGCCCTTTTACCGATCCTGAAATTTTTGCATAACCTTTAGCTTTTATATCTTTTAGCGGCTCAGAATAGGCTTTAGGAACAAGAGTAAGAAGTTTTTCAATATTCAATTCCTTGGTTGAGTATTTCATATCGGTAGATATAGAAGAATCTTTTAAAATGCTTACAAGACCATTGAATGAAATGGCATGCTCATCCTCAACCAGAAGTTCTGACTTTTTAAAATCATAACTGTTCTCAGATAAGTTGATATTAAAAGGCAAGTGGGTGTCGATTTTCATCTGAGATAATAGAGTATCACCAGTCATAGCAAGTGACATGGCCTGACAGACAAGTTTTACATCGGAATGAAATAGATTTTTGTCCTTAGCTTTCGATTTAATCTTTAAATCACAGTTCTCAGCATCAAGATAAAGAGCCATTGAATCGGATGTTGTAAACAGCAATCGATTTAACTGCATATCCAAATCAAACGATTGTTTCTTCTCGTTGTATTTAAGTCCGAGTTTAGCATTTAAGTTGCTAAGCTTAGCCTTCATAAGAGTTGACTCATCCGTGTAATTAAGATTACAGTTCTTAAACGTCACATTGTTAATATCCATTTCACCTAATGCTGATGCGGAATCAGCTTCGGTAGAATCGGAACTACTCTTTAAAATGTCGAAGTTATTATGCCCCGATGCGTTTATTTTGAAATTCAAATAAGCATCTTCAACAAGAAAGGGATCGAGTTTTATATTACCGTCCCATAAGTATGATATTACATTTAAAGAAGCAAATAATTTGGGAGAATATATGAGTGTATCAGTTTTCGAGGCATCTGTATTCTCTGTTAAACAAAGATTCGTGAGTTCAAGCCCAAAAAATGGATAGCTACTAAAAAAAGTTGGTTCAACTTTTTCGATCATCGTGTTGCAGACTAAATAATCTTTTGCCTGTTTATTAACTATTGGAGTTAATTTTTCTGGTGTAAGAATATACCACATGCCTATTGCCGCAGCTATTATCATTACCAAAACGAATCCCAGTAAAGCGATTCCAACTTTTTTTAATATTCGCATTTTACTCTTGTTTGCTAAATGATTCTATTTTTCCGTATTTGTCTTTATATTCCATTGATGTTGCGGTTAAATTCGTAATGGTATATACTTTTGGAACATTACCACCATTTACAATGATATGAATTTGCTCTAACTGATCTTTATCTATAGACCAAGTAAATTCCTGTGCCTCCTCTTCTGTAACATCATCAGCCGTATCCCACGTGGCACCTGATTTATTAGCGTCGTATCTTTCGAATAAAGTCCCACTTTTCCATTTTCCAATTATTAATGACTCATCAAAAGTGGGTTGAGTCTCTTCGTCTTCAGAACACGAGGTTGAGAATAGCGCTATTAAAGCAAGGCTTAGAAAAATTAATGCGAACCGTTTCATATTTTTTTTATTTGTTTATGAATACACCTATTTCTTACTGTGAAATAGGATGCAAAAATAATACTTTATTGTAGTAAATGAGTGAAGCTTCAGCATTTAGATTTTTTTTATTGTTTTAAGTTCTAGCTTGTGGGCATTTCAGGAAATAAAATCAATCTTTTATCATTATATTTAATACTCATAATATAAGTTATTAGTGGATGTTAAAATTGAAAATGATGAAAAAAAGTAATTTGAGAATCTTTATTTTGCTCGCATTGACCTTATTTTTTATTGCATGCGACAAAGATGAGCATCAACCTGAGCTTGTTACAAATGAAATCGTTGAATCATTCCGCATAGAAACAGGACTTCAAGCTGTATTTGTTTCAGATACCGCTTTGTTAAATTCGGTTACGGCTTGGCAAGGTCAGGGCGATTATCCTGGTGTTGATCAATGGTCCACTGCCAAAATACCCAATAATTTTGATTTATACGGCGGCTTGCCAGGCCAATCAGAATATTACACCATTAGCAGCACCTTAACGCTTGCTGACACCTTACAGCAGAATTATTGGGAGAGTTTGCAGGTGAAAGAAAATGTGCAGTTTGGTTACAGACCCATGGTTGGTGTGTTCGAAATGAAAGATACTTTGGTGGTTGCTCTTGCGAAAACTTTAGCCAATCCGCAATATGGTAGTGGAGGCGCTTGGCAGATTTACGTTAAGGATTTTGCTAAAGATCTTACAGTTCTTGATACCGTTTACCTTAAGGATTGATATGCAGGTTTAATAAATAGTCAGCCCATCCAGGTTTAATAAACAAACTATTAAATGAACCTGAATGGGCTTGTTCTTGTTTCCATTCTATTTTAAATTAAGTATCATTTATCAGATGAATTTTATGCATCAAGATAATTCATCTGATAAATAGTGAAATGCCACGTGCAGTAAGCCTGCGACTTGATATCAATCTTTTTAGCATTTTTAGGTTAACAGTTCAAAAGTAATCTTCTTAGTTATTCTAAGCTAGCAAAGTAATGTTGGTGCGTGCGTTTTGCTCTTTGGCTTCGCTATCTCCCTCTGAAAACTGAGAATAAAAATTCAACTAATTGAATCTGCGATAATCAGTTTTATCTGCGGGGAAATTATGAATTTTAGACATCACGATAATTCATTTTATAAATAGAGGAAACCCGCCAACCCTACATACCTATTTTAAAAGCTTCTTAGATTTCGCCTTTTTCTGAGGATACTTCCCTGGTAAAATAACATTCAGTAGTTTCTTGCCAATTAGTCCCAAAATAACTGCGAAAGCTAATCCGATTGAGCTGATTAGAAGGGGTAATATTTTTTGTTCTTCTATGTCTTGCATGAAAAAAAGAGCGATGGACACAAGAATAATTAAGCCTCCAAAAATGAGCTTATTCCGAAGTAGGGGAGGCTTTAAACTTTTAAAACGAGTGATACCATCAACAATACCTGTTGCAAAAGCCAGTAACATACTAAAAGGGAGTAGGGCGATACAAAATTTGATGACAACCTTAGACTCTTCGTAGAAGAAATTAGGGAATAGTAACTGATTAAGAATAAGAAGTGGAATCAATACCATAAAACTTTGCGAGAGATGAATAGCAATGGGATGCAAATCCAAATTCAGAATCATTAATCGATTTAAAGATACTTTTTCCCGATAGGGTTCAAATACCTTATGAGGTAAGCCACATGCTGGACACACATCGCCAAGCTTGTCTTTTTCCATGACATATCCGCAGGGACGGCAACGAACGAGTTCTTTCATAAAGGGGGATTTTGTTTGCAAGCTTAAGGTATAATAAATTGTTTAATAATAGCTGTTTAAGTATCAGGATATTTAAGTTTTAAATACGAGTATGGTATCTGTTTATTTTAAAAGAAATCGTTTTTATGAGTTTATTAACATTTAGAAGGTGTCAACTTTCCAAATTTCGAATTAGTTTTGGATATTAATATCTTAAAATCGATAAAGCTGAATTCTTTAGAAATAGAGTGGTTTAAGCTTGGAATCTAATTGTAATATTTAAATAAATATAATGAAGCACTTAATTATTTACTGTCATTTTAATGCTGATAGTTTTACAAAAGCAGTAACTGAAAAGATTGTTGATGTCGCTAAGACAAAAGATCATGAAATTAAAATTATTGACCTTTATGCAGATCAATTTGACCCTGTATTAAAGGCTTCCGATATGTCACCTGATTCGGGAACACCTGAAAACATACTAGCTTATCAGGAACTCATTAAATGGGCGGATCATTATAGTGTGGTTTACCCTTTATGGTGGGGACAAATGCCTGCGATTTTAAAGGGCTTTATCGATCGTGTATTTGCCAATGGTGTTGCATATCGATACGAAGATCAGGGACCAGTAGGTATCTTAAACGGACGTACTGCGAGAGTGATTATCAATACGGGAACACCAGATGCATATTACGCTCAAGATGGTATGCACGAAGCTCAGGTGCGTGTAAATGATGGCGGTTTGTTTGGCTTTTGTGGTATCGATACCGAGGTAACTTTCTTTGGCGATGTGCCTATGGGAAGTGATGAATTGCGTAAAGGTTATTTGGAGCAGGTTTCTGATTTAGTACCTTAATCTTAGATGAAAAATAATAATGAGCAAGTGAATTTTTAATGATTTGCTTGCTCATTTTTTTTGATCAAGATTTCCAAAAACCAACTTTAAAGGTCAAATAATATAATTGTAAGATTGTACACTTAAAAATTAAACGCAAAGTCCGCAAAGAGTTTCGCAAAGGTTAAATGGTTAATCTGTGAAAATCTGAGTCATCTGTGGTTTATTAATACAGATGATATTGTCAATAATGTGGGAGCGCAAAGCTCTTGATCTCGCAAAAGATAGCTTAGGGCGAAGCTCCAATTTTCTAGTGCCGGATTGTTTTCTAAGCATATAAATCTTTAACTTTATATAAGCAGATTTTTTAATGAGTCATTCTGTTTAAAATAAAGTGTATATGAAAAAAGCAATTATAATTGGTGGAACTTCAGGTATTGGCAAAGAACTGGCCCAATTACTCGTAGGGAACAATTATAAAGTGGGTGCAATTGGCTTAAAAAATGGACAAGAAGAACTTTCTTATGCTCAGTCAGATTGTTTAGAGTACCGATATTTTGATTGCACAAAAGAGAATAATTCAATAAGGATAGCTGATTTAGTGGAATCGCTAGGAGGTTTGGACCTATTGATATTTAGTGCAGGAATCGGAAATTTGAATAATAATTTGGGCTTTGAAGTCGAGAATCGTGCCAATAAATTAAATGTTTTAGTTTTTACTGAAATTGCAGATTGGTCATACCGGTTTTTCAAAAAACAAGGGAATGGCCATTTTGTAGCCATTAGCTCTATTGCTGGACTAAGGGGGTATCGAGTAGCACCAGCTTACCATGCTGCTAAATCGTATCAAATACGATATTTAGAAGCCTTAAGACAGAAAGCTTACAGAACGGGTAAGCCCATTTATGTGACAGACATTAGACCAGGCTTTGTAAAAACAGAAATGTCAGCGGGGAAAAAACAATTCTGGGTTGCACCAACAAAGAAGGCAGCGAAACAAATATTTGACCTAATACTACGAAAAAAAGATGTTGGCTATGTTACAAAGCGTTGGCAAATAGTAGCCATCATTATGAAATTATTACCAAGCTGGATTCATAAAAGGATGTGAAGTAACAATTTGTTATTATTAAAAATAAAAAAGGCTGTTCTCAGATTAAGCATTAAGCTTTCTGAAACAGCCTTTTTTCGTTAATGGATTTAGAAGAATCGATCAAGCTTAACTTCATCATCAATTTTAGCCTCTGGATTTTCTAATAATTGAAGCATTTGTTCAGAAAAATGGGGTGCAAGCATAACACCTTTGGTTCCTAGCCCGTTGAAAATGGCCAAACGGTCGTTTTGTGGGTGTATACCTAAAATGGGACGTCGATCTTTTACGGTTGGTCGCACACCTGCCCAATGATTAAGAATCGCATAATCCGTATCAATCAATTTGTCTAATTTGGTGAGAAGTTCAGACTTCCCTTTCTCGCTGGTTTCTTCATCTATAGTATCCCACTGGTAAGTTGCTCCTACCTTAAAGTGATGCTTGCCTGTAGGCAAAACAAAAAGGTTTTTATTGAGGATATAATCCTCACATAAGCTCTTGGCCTCAATCTCAATGAGCTCGCCCTTTGTCAAGTAAAAACTATCGGAAGGGAAAAGTGAGTTTTTGGCATCCTGATAACCTCTGCAGAAGATAATTCTCTCGGCCGAAAGATCTTTCCAATTTACATATTTGTCTGTAAATGTAACATCTTCAATCTTGAGATGATCTTCAACAAGATGATGATGCTTTTTAAAGAACCGACGCATGCTTTGAATTAAGACATTCAAATTGCATGAACCTGTTTGCATTAAGGCACCATAATGCTCAATATTCTTAAAGCCATCCAGTTTTAGATCCTTATCGATTCGATCGATATAATGATTCATTTTTCCCTGCTTGATTCTTTTTTGCCACATGGGAAGATCTTGTTCAGCCAGAGGTTTAATCATTTCTTTTTGTTGAATGAATTTTACCGAAAGCAACTTTTCCATCTCAGCATAGGTCTCATACATTTTAGGAAACAAGTCGTCAACCATCCAACTTTTGGTCAAACGTTTAAACACGAGTGGATTTATTAATCCTGCTGCAACTTCTGAAGCTGACTTTTGTTTTGGATCTACAACGATTTTAAAAGGGATGTTATTCTTGTGCATTTGGTAGGCCAAAAGTGTCCCAGCTAAACCTTGTCCTACGATTATATATTTGATCATTTTTTTAAGCTTGATTTATTCAAATATAAGGAATATGATTTTTGATTAGTCCTTAATGACTTGCTACAGGCTTATTTAGAATGGGAGATCCTTTGTTTTCCTATCTCGGGAATATTCGTGTTTTACAGCAATTGCTCAATTATTCACCCTTTTTGAAAAAAATATCCTCCTTGTTTTTTTAGATTGAAGATATCTTTGAGCATCAAGTTAAGATACTTGTAAGCTTTGATAGGAAAGTATTCTGATAGAAGGAATTTTAATTGGATTCCATCTAAAATAGAAAATTAGTAATATAGAGGTATTAAACAATAGAATTTTGAGACAGGCATTTTATAGCAAATGAACTGAATGACGATTTTCTTTTTTACCTCCGAATAAAATATTAAAAAGAATATAAAATTAGAATTATGGCAACCACCCGAAGATCATTTCTAGGTAATCTGGCTCTAGGAGCAGGAGTTATTGCAGCAGCCCCTTTAGCAGCTTGTTCAAGTACTAAAGACGAAAGTAACTTAGCTTACATCAAAGCTGCAGCTTCTAGAAACCCAAGCATGAATTTTAATATGTGCGGCTATGCGGCACCGAAACTCGATACGGTTCGTGTGGGTTTTGTCGGAATTGGAGATCGTGGTTCGGGGGCGGTTAAACGGATGACATATATCGAGGGGGTTGAGGTTACGGCTCTTTGCGATACAAGACAAGCAGCGGTTGATGGAGGACAAAAAATCCTAGCTGATGCAGGACTTCCTAAAGCGAAGGAGTTTGTTAATGGTGATTTAGGTTTCAAGGAGTTGTGTGAGAGTGGTTTGGTTGATCTGGTATATATTGCGACACCATGGGAATGGCACGTTCCTGTTGCTATTGCTGCAATGGAAGCTGATAGCCATACCGCAGTTGAGGTTTCTACAGCTAAAACAATGGATGAGTGTTGGCAAATGGTAGAAACTTCGGAACGGACTCGCAAGCACTGTGTTATTCTGGAAAACTGTTGTTACGATTTCTTCGAGATGTTAACCATTAGTATGGCTCAGCAAGGTGCTTTTGGAGATCTTGTTCATGGTGAAGGAGCCTATATTCACGATTTAGATTATTGGCATTTTAATAAGCCCAAAGATGATAAAATGTCGGATGGTGCCTATACAAAAATGTGGCGTTTGCACGAAAACAAACGTAAGGCAAATGTTTATCCAACTCATGGTTTGGGCCCAATTTGTCAGGCGATGAATATCAACCGTGGTGATAAAATGGATTATTTGACTTCTATGATGTCGGATGATTTTACCTTGAAGCATCGTATTGCTGAGATGGCAAAAGAAGATCCATTCTTCGAGCAATTTGTAGGATGGGAGATGCGTGGTAATATGGATATGCAGATGATTCGTACAAATATGGGACGAACCATTATGATTCAGCATGACATTAGTTCTCCAAGACCTTACTCAAGAATTCACATGCTGAGCGGAACCAAGTGTTTTGCACAAAAATGGCCTAAGCAACATATTGCTTTCGGACACAATGTGATTGATGATGCTAAGTTTAAAGAGTTGGAAGATAAGTACACTCCTGAAATCATTCGCAGAGTGGGTGAAATGGCCAAACAAGTTGGTGGTCATGGTGGAATGGACTTCGTGATGGATTGGCGTTTAATTGATTGCTTACGTAATGGTTTACCAATGGATATGGACGTATACGATGCTGCAGCATGGAGTTGTATCACACCATTGAGTGAGTGGTCTATTGCCAATAAGTCGAACTCAATTGAAATTCCTGACTTTACACGAGGCGCCTGGAAAACCAATAAGCCAATTGATTTAACTCTAAATGGAGGTGGAACAACAGGCGTACGTAACTTAAAGAAAGCTGATTCGAAAGGACAGTTAGAAGTACATTAAAAAAGATAACTTACAACTATTCCGGCTATAAGCCTTGCATTTAAAATCGGTAAGATTTATAATGTGAGGTTTATCGTCTTTTTTGTTGGTTACTGTGGGGTTTTATAGAAAGGTGATGAAGTGCTAGCTATTAAAATGAAATTCCCGGTAAATATCCCAAAACGTCCCATTATGCTTTAGAAGGAATAGACTTTTGCTTACAAAGGAGGCTTCGAATTCGCGCTCATTAAATAGGCTCCACGCTTTCTTAAAGGCTTTTTCTCTTAAATCTCTTGTTGCAATGGTCATGTGAGGGTGGAGTTTTTGAGTCAGAACCGTTTCTTTAAGCTCAATTTTCTCTTTAAAAATCTTTTTAAAGTCTGAATGAACCGAAACGATGGGTTCATGGTCGGCAACTTTTACAAAAATCACTCGGGGCGAAAAACAGTCAAAACCCGATAATTGAACTTTAAATGCATTTTGATTTGATGCAAATTCCCGCAAGCTATTGATCAAGTGTAGCTCAAATTCATCACTGCCTCTAAAAGGCATTTGCATCGTAATATGTGCAGGCGATTTTAAGGCATGTTTTGCATCAAACTGTTCTTTCATTTCTTCTTTAAACGCCTTCATTTGCTCCCTCAATTCCAAGTGGGGTATAAGGGCAATAAAGTAAAGGTTCTGCTGCTGATCAGACATATGCGTAGTTGTTGTGCACTGTTTTCTATTTCTAATTCAAAATCGTTATCCATACTGGTACAAAAACGGCTACTAAAACTGCAATCGTCATTTGCCAATAATAATTAACCACGAATAAGCCACTCAATAAGAGCAATTCATCATCTATATTTGAATCAATTTGTCCGCTTGTAGATGAACCAGAGTATTTAATAATACCCCCTTCTGAATTAAAAATGCTCCATTTTGTATTCCATAAATTGTCATATTGCCAACATATCGTTTCATTATTAGCTAATATTAAAGCTTTCGTCATCCAATTATTATAAGTTATTACTCCCATAACTCTATTTTCTAAGCTGTTAATAATTTCAGTACGTTGCTTAAAAGCACCTTTTGTCTTAAATGTATATGCCTTACCATTTAATTGGCCATTTGCAGTTTGTGAAAACGTCTTATCTTTTAATATCCCAATCTGTTAACCATTCGAATAAATGTTATATGAGTTTGAAAAAAGATGCTTTTTCCATCTGAGCTTAGTTTGCATATTCTGTCATTTTTTCTATTAAACCGCCAAGTAAATAAGCCGACTAAATTTATGTTTTAAGCAAATTCATTTAGTTGGATTTCTGGTGTTTATTAATTGCACTAAGCTTTCATGCTGCGTATCATTGCCCTTGAGGTCTAGCTTTTGTTAGCAAACGTATTACCTACTTTTCAACTTTAATTCAACATTCTCTTTCTTACAAGCATCCATTATAACAAGTAACTTATCCATTTTTACATTTTTGTCAACTTCCAACTGAATTTTCATATAGCTTTTTGCTTCTTTCAATTCCTTTATTTTTACAGCTAAATCTTCGAAAGAGATTTGAACTTTGTCTAAGTAATAAGTTTCTGTGCTATCAATAAAGATAAAATGGTCAAACTGGATTGTTGTATCCTGTTTTGGCAAAAGAGTTCTCAACGAGTTTGCAGCCCCTTTGTCCTTTCTTTCTATGTTACAGGAAAATAGAGAAATAAATAATAAGAGAATTGGAATTAGTTTCATTTTAAATATTTTGTGTTAATTGTTCTAAACTTTTCCTCATAATTAGTATTCCTGTTTCATTCAAACGAGAACTATTCACTAATTCAAATCCATTGTCAGTAAGTGGATACTTTTCCCAAATTTTATAATCAAATTATTATTAAGCAACCATTTTATCGACGATTGCATCTCTTTTTTAATTCGCTTGCTTGTGTTTCTTAATTGATCTAAACTTTCAAACAGCTAATCAACGCCCATAGAATTTAGCTTTTGTGGCTGTTGCACAACTCAAAAAACACAAAAAAACTATAATACACCATTTTCAAACAATCTTAACGGATTGATTTGCAAGGCTACTTGTTATCATGTATTGTAACAAAGCGGTGAATTATTCAATTTATGGGGTTGTGCAACGGTTACTTTTGTTGTGTTTTCGTGTTTATACTTCTTTCTATTTAGATGTTATTTGTTTTAAATTCTAAAGTGTTTTTAGTTATCAAGTTTGAAACCTTTGCCCTTTTCTCTAATAAGTCTTTAATCAACTGATAGTCTATGCTAATTGGTTTATTAAAATAAAATTTTAATCTTTCTATAAATTTTAAATCAATTTGGTAGAAGATAGTTTCAGCACTTCCCGTTCTAAGATCTTCATTTCTGTAATTATAAAAGTTTCCAATCATACCGAATCCTTCTGTTAAACCTAATGTCCTAATTACCCAACTTCCTATTACATCTGTAACCCTTGAAGTCATATAGAAAGTGAGAACTAAATAATTACTTTTCAATAAACCATTACCTGCACCAGTCTCATAAACATTGTTTATTTTCCGATAATGCTGAAACTTAAATTTGATTTTATTCGATTTCTGATTGAATTTATAAATTTCGATAGAATCTCCTTCTTCTCCAATAAATGACGTTATCCAAAAACCATTAATTGAAGTGTTCTTTGTTTTATAATGGTAGTCTTTAATTTTTCTTTTAAGTATTTCTAAAATTTTAAATAGTAAACCAACTAAAATAGAAGCAAAAACCCCTTGCCAGAAAGTTATATTATTAAAAGCAAAAATGTCATTTAGAGAGCTCATAATTTTTAAAATTGTTTGTTATCAATCATATTATTGAAACATATTACACCCAGTTCCATTTTACATGTATGTACAGTGAGATAGTTTACAGTTGTACAAGTCAATAATTAAAGAAAAAAAGATACTTAGCCATTTTCATGAGCGACTAACTACTTGATTTGCAGGCTTAGAGATTGTTGTGTTCATCGAGGAAATAGCTAATTATTAAATTTATGGGGTTGTGCGACGGTTACGTATGTTAGCAAGCGCATTTATTCATTTACTATTATTTTTAATTCATCTTCAAATGGCTCTGGTAAATTCTTCCCAAATACTTTAACTCTTAAAACTATTTCATCGTTAATACAATTTTGACCTGCAACAAATCGAATAGGCACTTTAAACACAGCTACTGGAATTTTATGTTTTACATCTCCAATATTTTCAAAAATTAAATAGTCTTTTTCAGATTCAGTGACTTTGGGGTAATGCATTTCATCCCAAGAAGGACTGACAGGCGTATAATTAAGGTTGTCCAGCCAGCTTCCATTATCTGGTTTTCTACATACTGAATTCGCAATTAAAAATTTTTCATTCTTGGATATTCGTATTTCTATCGATGAATCTTCTATGTATTCATCTCCATTATTTGTAATTGTTAAATTAATTTTATTCGCATTTTCTTCAAAAAGGTAATACAAGTCGTCTTCTTCATAGGTCTCCTTAACTGATTCAAGATTTTTCTTTAAAGTTGAAATACTTCTATTTTTATATGGAGTTCCTCCAATCATAGGTATTTCTTGATTCATCAACATGATTCCCAGAGCATCTGATTGTTTTAATTTCTCTTCTTTTTCAGTTATGATTTTTTTAATTTTACTTTCTGCTTTATCTGAAGGATAATTTAAATTATTAACAGGTTTCAGAATCAATGTTTTGCTGTCAGAATCACCAAATTTTAAGTCAATTGATCCAGTAAAATTCCTGGCACTAATTTTTTGCGAAATAAAATAATCAATGTCTTTCCTAGTTACTCTCGTTTGGTGAGAACCTTTTCTTATAAAGCAATCTCCTTTCTTTAACTTTCCAAACTCCTTTTTTAACATGTAGGGAGGGTTAGAACAGTTTTTAATTTGAAAAACACCTAATTTTGTAGAATTCAAATCATATGGATAATATTTGAATTCAATTTCAGGCTCTACATTTTCATTGATTAATTGTTGATAAATGGCTTCATCAACAAAATCTTCATTTATTCCTATAATGTCTCTTTCCCCATTAGCTTTATGGTTCACTCCAGTAATAATATACTTATCCTCACTTGTTTTGGAGTTAGCCATAGAGATTATGTCTTTAAGGAGATTTTCAAACTTATTTTTCTGGTATTGAATAGCCTTAAAGTCTAAAATGGTATTCTCGTTCTCAAATTGTATGATATCTTCTAGGTCTTTCATAATATGCTTGCTAACGTATGGCTAAAGTGCATTGCACTTTAGCCCACTTATCTGTTGTTTGTTGTAAGTAGTTGTTATTACTGCCCTTACACTCTAATTCTCTTGATGAAAAACATTTGAAATTTTGCAAAACATTAAGTGCTATAATCAGTTGATATAGATAGTAAGGCTCCTAAAACTACAAAACAATAGACTAAACAGTATTTTTAAGCATGGTAAACTTTGTAATCGAAATCAATATAGAATCGATTTGCATAACAAACCACTTTGTTTCGAAATATAGGTCGCTAAAACGCGAGAAGCTCTTTTGCTGTAAAAAATGAGCAATCCATTTTGCATATTCGTTTTTTAGTCTAAAAAACAAGTCGCATTTCTGGAGGAACGATTTTAGCCCTCAAAAATACTTACTTAAAAAACGAGAAGCCTTTTTTTCAAAAAAAAGCCTCCTGTAATTCAGAGTGCACCTTTTACACAAATAAGGGTGCTCAAACCAAAAAAAAGAGGGCTTAAAAAAAGCCATTATAGCCTGTGTTTCTCCAGTTGAGATAGAGATTTTGTCAATGGGAGGCACAACAATAGGAAGGAGAGATTCCTTTTTCCAATTGGAGACGAACTTTGATTCAGGGGCGACATAAAAGAGGCAATTATCGAGTCATTTTCTGAAATTGAGATAGAGAATTCGGCCAGGGGCTGGTGATTTAAGTCAGGGAGATCAACTTTTGACCAATTGGAATAGGAAAAAAACCGAGGGAAGGGGTATTCCTTCTCGGGGCTAGTGCCCATAGGGGATTCAATTATTCATCTAAGTTTTCTAGAAGTTGGGGTAAAAAAAAACTCACCAGTTTTCTGATGAGTTTTATGTGAACATGGAGGGATTATTCTTCGCTTCGCTCATCATGAACATGTTACGACCCCCAAAGGGTTCTCATCCCAAAATCTGGTGCAATAAAAAAGAGATCAATCAAATTAATGAAAGATCTCTTTTTAGGTGAACATGGAGGGATTCGAACCCCCAACCTCCTCGGCCGTAACGAGGTGCACTATCCAGTTATGCTACACGTCCGTTTTTGTCTCAAAGACCCTGCAAATATAGGCATTCTAAGCATTATAAAACAAATGTTTTTTGAAGTTTTTTTATTTTAATTTTTCTACTCTTAAAGAAATGGAGCTTAATTGAAGATTAACAAGTGCTTAACAAATATTACTTTTTCTTCGATCAGAATAGAGTTATATTTAAAATCAGTTTAAATAAAGATCGCACCAATTAATTCAGATACTATGAAAACGAAAAGAATATTAGTCGGACTAGCATTTGTGATGAGTACATTATTTGTAAGTACCACAACCAATGCCCAAAAGAGTTTAGATTTAAAGCTTGATAAAAGCAAGCTTGAATGGACCGGTAAAAAAGTAACTGGTGAGCATCATGGCCATGTGACCTTTAAATTTGGTAAACTTGTAATGAAGGGTACTAAAATTGTTGGAGGAGAATTTGTAATGGATATGACGACCATCAAAAATACAGATATTAAGAGTGATAAGTATCGTGGAGACTTGGAGAAGCATCTAAGATCGGATGATTTTTTTGGTGTTCAGAAATTTCCTGAATCAAAGTTTGTTATAAAAGAAAGTAAGTACTTAACGAATGGCTCTATTCTCGTAAAGGGAGAGATTACCATTAAAGGCATTACAAAGCCATTGGAGTTTGAAGTAGATTCTCATAAGCATGGAGAGTCGGTTCATGTAAGTGGTTTGATGATGATTGACCGTACTCAGTTCGATATTCGATATGGCTCAGGTTCATTCTTCGATAATTTAGGAGACAGAACGATAAACAATGATTTTGAAATAAAATTCGACCTCATGTTTTAGATCGAGGGAATTAAATACAAAAAACGCCACATTTAAATGTGGCGTTTTTTATGCTTTGAGATTGGTTATCTCAAATAAATATCCATTAGAATGAATAAGCAATTTCGAACTCGAACTGACTCATTTTAATTTCAATTGTTTGATTAGGAACGAAATTTCCTTGCATGGCTTGCTCAGCATCAAAATCCATCGGATTAAAGCCTTTAACCGAAGTTTCAGGAGCGTAAACAATTGCAAAATGAAGAGCGTTCCCTTTTTCGCTAAGTTCTTTAGAACAACCTAAAGTAAAATGATTGCATACAACGCCAGGAGCAAGGATATTAAACATCACTTCTGATTTCTTAATAGGTTGGTCACAGTGAGAATAACCGGCTCTTAAAGTCCAGGTATCGATTCCTGCATATTCAGCACCCAGTTTGAATACATTGATGTCCTCCCATCCAAATCCAGAACCTTTATCAGTTCCCAAAGGAGAAAAAGCTGGATCCATCGGCGTTTTCATTTTATTCGATACAGAAGGAACATCAGTATAATCGATACGCTTAAAATCTGCCGCAAATACCCAATCTTCATTAGCTTGATAAGCCAAACCAACAGTCCATGTTGATGGGATATTGAAATCACCTTGTTCAGCAAAAAGACCAGCATAGTCATCGAACTCACTCATATAAAGCATCGTTTGGTAACTCGCACCAACACTTAAATTTTCAGATAGTTGACCCAAGTACCCTAATTTGAATCCCATACCAAAGGCATTGTCATGACCATTGTCAGATAATTTTGTAGGATCACTAGACATTCCTGCAAAACCAGCGATACCACTAGCTTCAAAATATTGGTAAGCAGCAATAGCAGTGACACCAAAGCTGTGTTTCTCGCTAACTTGGTAGGCATAACTCAAGTTTAAGAACATTTGTCCCAGATCAACACCCGTTCTTTTATCAGGAGCTCCAAATGTTCCAAAACCATTTTTAGGAGCATAGTCTGTATTCATTCCACCATTACCGTACATGGCTACAGAGAAACTACTTTTGTCATTAATTAGCCAGTTGGCAGCAAAATTTGGTATAAAGAAAGTCTTGCTATCACTTTCGACAGTTCCTGGGGCTAAGCCAAAAGTATTAGGCATGCCAGATGGGTTTCCTGTAACAGTGTAGTTGCGGTCTGGTCTAAATACAGTTACACCAAATTGGTATTGGTTACCTAGTTTTACTAAGGAAGCTGGGTTACCATTAATAAGTGAATTTTTGTACCATGCGATACCCGCACCAGCCATACCTTTATTCTGTGTTCCATAGGCAAGACTAAAATAGCCATCAGTCGCACTTGCTGTTTGATTTGAAACTATTCCAGCCAAAAGTAGGGAAGCCGAAATAAGTAGTTTAGATCTCATTTTCATAGGTCAATGATATTTGAATATTAGTTGTTATACCAGTTTAATTTCAAAATCATCTTATAAGATCAATTTTGATGTTAATTCGGTATTGTCTATTGCACTAACAAAATAGTAACTATAAACCTATGTAAGTATGTTGTATATCACATATGTACATATGGAGACTTGTATAGAGCAAGATAAGGGTGTGATAATTAGAGGAATAGTGTTTAAGGATTTTTTTCAATAATAGACTTATACTTATTTGGAACAAATAAAGGAGGTTTTGAGAGGCAATTGATACTGTTAATCTGTTAAAATTCACCTTTTTCTCTAAGGCTTATGAGAGTAGCTTTTCGTTGAATTTTATTCGTTAAAGTTCGTTCAAATTTTGAAATGAGATAAATAGCACGAGGACGTTGGAATTTTTCTAAATAAGAGTTGATTTTAGCATGAATCTGCTTTTTTTCGTCTTCATTTTTCTTTTTTGATTCAATTAGAAGAATCATCTTTTCACCCAGATGTTCATCAGGAATACCAATTAGAAAAAATGCCTGATTTATGAATGATGCAAGTTTTTCTTCTATTTGTTCAGGGAATAATTTAAGGCCTCCTGAGTTAATGACATTGTCGAATCGTCCTAACCACTCAAATTCAGAATCTGATATAAGACGAACAATATCATTGGTTATTATTGCCTTATCTAATAGTTTTGGAGCCCTGATTTTTAAACAATTTCTTTCGTCAGTTGAAAGCCTAACGCCATTGAGTGCTTTATAGCTATTTGATTTGTTCAAGCCATTTAAAGTCTTTATCGCGATATGAGAAAGCGTTTCTGTCATACCGAAACTGGCAAAACATTTCGGTTTAATATTTTGAATCTGCTCGCAGAGCTTAATGTCTACAGCACCACCACCAATTAGTATCGTTTTTACTTTTCCGAGTTGAGTTTTATTATGTATGCTATTTTTGACTTGAAGAGGAATCATCGCTGCAAAATCAACAATCTGACTGAGTCCTTCTATTGGGTGTCCATCTGGTTTAACACAGACCAAATTCATTTGCCAAATTATAGCACGAACGATCATCATTTTACCTGCGATAAATTGTGGGGAAAGACAGAGTAGGGCAGTGTCCTTTTCTTTGAAATTAAAGAATTTTCCTGTCATTAAGGCCGACTGGGCCATCTTTGCTTTTTCAAGCAGAATCTTTTTGGGATTTCCGGTAGAGCCTGATGTTTTGGCTGGCACATCCATTTTCTCATCAAACCATTCAAGGATAAAACAATAAATATCCTCTTGCCATTGCTCCGAAGCATTTTTAATTTGCTCGTGGCAAAAAACGATAAGTTGATTTGTATTAAGTTGAGAAAAATTAAGCTTTAAGCTGTTCATTGAGTTCCCAGTTTTTAGATTGACTGTAATTTAGTAAACCATTTTTAACCTCAAGTGGTGATTCTATATTATTTGTGAAAAGTTGACCGGTACCCAAGCCTTGTGGCATGGGATTATTCAAAGTGTAAGCCCACTGTGCTATTGCATTCAGGCCAATGTTCGATTCAAGTGCCGAGGTCATCCACCATGGAATATTTTGTTTATTGGCAATATCGATCCATTCCTGACTGCCTTTAAAACCACCCACTAAACTCGGTTTTAGAATAATATACTGCGGTTGTATTTGTTTAATGAGCTTTATTTTATCTTCTAGTTTGTAAATACCAATGAGTTCTTCATCTAAAGCAATAGCTAAGGGTGTTTCTTTACAAAGCTTGGCCATAGCTTCCCAGTTTCCTGCACGAATGGGTTGCTCTATGGAATGAATCTCTAGCTTGGCAAGTGTTTTTAATTTGTTTAGGGCTTCATCAGGGTGAAAGGCACCGTTGGCATCGACTCTAATTTCAATTTTATCAGAACTGAATTTTTCTCGAATTGATTTTAAAATAGCAATCTCTTCGTCAAAATTGATCGCTCCAATTTTTAGTTTAATGCAATTGAAACCAGCATCAATTTTTTCTTGCACCTGATTTTGCATATAGGTTTTATCACCCATCCAAACTAAGCCATTAATGGGGATACTGGCTTTAGCATCGGTAAAATCAGAATGGAATAAAAGGCGTTTTCCACCATTTTTAAGATCTTTTAAAGCCATTTCAAATCCAAAATGAATCGATGGCCACTCCATCAAATCCGTATCGAAATACGTCTCTAAACGGTTGATGTTTTCACAGACTTCTTTAATCTTATCCTCATAGTTTATTCTATCATCAGGGCTTAATCCTCTTATTATGGAACATTCTCCAATTCCTCTTATATTAGGATTAGAATCATCCCAAATGCGAACAAACCAAGCCTCTTTTTTTGTAAGAATACCTCGTGATGTCCCACTTGGTCTTTTAAAATCTAAGGGGTAATAATGAAAATCGGAAACAAGCATATTTAAAAAGATAGAGGATTATTTATAAGAGTGTGCCAATACCAAAACTCAAACTGAAAAAGAAACACGACAAAGCCAGTTTCTTTAATTCTGGATCTAAAAGACGAGGCTCACTATTTTTTAATACGATACTCAAATGACGTAAAATAAGTGGGAAGCTCAATATGTAGATGAATTGGTAGATATTACTATAGTTGAGAGTTGTATAAGAAATGGCGAAAAGCATGGCTAAACTTAGAATGATAAGATGGTAATTTTTTGCTGCTTTCGATCCTATTTTTACAACTAAGGTTCGTTTCCCTGTTTGTGCGTCATTTTCAATATCGCGCATATTATTTAGATTGAGAACCCCTGCACTTAAAAGACCAACAGAACTCGCTGGAAGCAAGATATCCCAGTGAAGAAAACCTGTATGGAGGAAATAAGAACCCATGACACCAACTAAGCCAAAGAAAAGGAATACGAATAAATCGCCAAAGCCCATATAACCATAAGGATTTTTCCCCATAGTATAATTGATAGCCGCTAAAATGGCTAGAATTCCAATTGCAAAGATAACAAGAGCCTCTTGTAAATTAATAATCTTAGCGGCTTCATAAATCAGGAAAGAGCCACTTATAAATGAGAGCGCTATAAATACAAAAAGCATATGCTTCATTTCCTTTTTACTGATATCACCACTTTGCACAGCTCTTTCTGGTCCAATACGGTTTTCGTTATCCGCACCAGAAATAGAATCACCCAAATCATTGGCCAAATTCGAAAGAATTTGTAAAAAAAGTGTCGTTGTAATCGCTAAAACAAAGATGTAAATATTGAATTTATCATGAGATGCAGCAATTAAACTTCCCAATAAAATACTCGAAAGAGCTAAAGGGAGTGTTCTAAGTCTAAAGGCATGTATCCATGCTTTTGTTTTACTCATAGTCCGTTTTTATTTTTTGAAATACAAATTTAACCAATTTAAAATAATGGCTTAAGTTTATTTGTATCATTTTTAGCTCTCAACTCTAATGTGCTCATGTAAAAGCTCTTGTTCTAGGATTTTTTATTTTGTAACTTCTAATTCACTTATAAGGATATAAGTGATGGAAGCGTATTCTTATTGATGCGATCAACTTTTAATGTGTATTTAAAATGAAAATTTTTAGAAATTTTGATGAAATTATCGATTTTGCTATTGAGAGTGAAATGGATGAAATAAAGTTCTATTCAGATTTAGCTGAAGAAATGGAGAGGAAGAATGTGAAGCTTTTGTTTAGAAATATAGCTCTGGAAAAAACAGCTCGAATGTTGCAACTAGAGAATATGAAAGACATTGGTGTTTTATTGGATATTGAGAATATCCAGGATCTAAAAATTGCAGGTTCGTTTTGTAAAATCGATTTTTCAAAGAAAAATCTATCTTATCAAGAAGCCTTGATTATGGCAATGAATAAAGAAAAAGAAAAATTTATTTTATACCAAGAGCTGGCTGATTGCGCTACTAATAAGGAGTGTAAGCAAACATTTTTGAGTCTTGCTAATCAAGAAGCACGTCAAAAACTTAAGTTGGAAATTGAATATGATGAATATGTTCTTCACGATAATTAGGACGTTGCATTTTATGGAAAATTGAACTGTTGTAAGTTAAACCTGATGTTATGGAAAAATATAATAGTATAGATGAGGTTTTAAATTTTGCTATAGAGCAAGAGCAAAGTGAGGTGGATTTTTATAACGAGTTAGCGGATAAAATGAGTAAACCCAAAGTGGAACATTTGTTTCGTGATATTGCACTTGAAAAACAAAATCACATTCTCAAGTTAGAGGCAATACGCATCAGTGGCACTTTTGATCATGACTCCTACGATCAAATTAAAGAACTAAAAACGGATCATTATATTGCTGATGTCGATTACTCCAACGAGGATCCCAACTATCATGATGCTTTAATCATGGCAATGGAGAAAGAAAAAGCAACTTTTATGTTTTATTGGGATTTGGCAGAAAGAGTATCTTCAAATGATTTGCAAGATTTATTCTACATGCTTGCTTTACATGAGGCAAAGCAGAAAGTAAAGATGGAAATAGAGTTTGATAGAGATTCTCAGATAGAATACGAAGAATAAATTTATTGTTTTAAGGATAAATAGCCTCACGATGAGTGAGGCTTTTTTTGTTTGTGTTTGCTGAAGTTATGATAAAAATTGTTAATTTTATCGGCCTATCAACCTATTATCAAATACCCAAATATGCGATTTAAATACCTAAGCATTATTAGTCTTATCATTTTTCTTCTATCAGCAACAAATTCATTTGCTCAAATTTCTCATGGTGGTTACCCTCACTTTAAGGATAATGCCAGTCGAATGAAGTTTAAAACGGTTTTGATGCCTGTTGAAAACATGCTTTTAATCAAATCTGAGAAAGCAGGTGAACAAAAATCTAGAGTGAAGATTGCCAAGTTTGCGCATGAATTTGTAGTGAATAAGACAACGGACAATTCTGGTAGCTGGACCACTTTACCAAACGGACAACGTGTATGGAATTTAGCTATTTCTTCGCCAGGAGCTTATTCACTCAATTTAGTGTTTGATAGGTTTCGTTTGCCAAAGGGTGGACGATTGTTTGTTTATAATTATACCAGTGATCGAATTCTTGGCGCCTATACAGACAAAAACAATAAGCCTTCCGGACGATTTGCAATTGAACCCCTGGCAGGTGACGATCTCATAATTGAATATATCGAACCGATAAATCCAGAATTTAAAGTGGAACTTAATTTAGGTAAAGTTTATCATGCTTATAAAAATATATTTAAAATTTTAGATTCTAAAAGCTCATCTACAAAAGCTGGATCAGGCAGTTGTAATGTGAATATCAATTGTCCTGAAGGTTTAAATTGGCAAGTAGAAAAACGCGCAGTTTGTCATATTACTTACGCTGGATGGATTGGGACAGGTACACTAATGAATAATTCAAAAAAAGATGGTCGTCCCTATATTTTAACAGCTTACCATGTTATACACGAGCAAGAATTAGCTGAGCAAGCTATTTTTTATTTTAATTATGAAGCAGAATCTTGCGAAGGGACTTCAGGTACAAAGAGTCAAACTATTTCAGGATCGAATTTGAGAGCAACAACGGATCGTTTGGATTTTAGTTTATTGGAAATGAGTTCGGTGCCGCCATCTATTTACCAACCATACTATGCAGGCTGGGATCGATCGGGAGATGTTCCAAGACAAACAGTTTGTATTCACCATCCTAATGGTGATGTTAAGAAAATTTCAATGGACGAGAATTCTCCTTTAACAGATACTTATATTGACTCCAAGTACACATTTGATTCTAATACACACTGGCATATACCTAATTGGGAATTGGGTACGACTGAAGGAGGGTCATCAGGATCTCCCTTATTTGATACAAATCATAGAGTTATTGGTGATCTCACGGGAGGAGATGCCAATTGTTCAAATTCTGTTGATGATTATTTTGCTAAATTTTCTGCCAGTTGGGATGCTTATCCTGCAAAAGAAAACCAACTTAAATATTGGTTGGATCCCGATAATTCAGGACTTCTCGTTTTGGATGGATATAATCCTTCTATCCAGACGGATAAAACGATCGTTTGTGTAGAGTCGGAAGTTGAAGTTTTCTTCGATTTTGATAAGAATTACGACACTTATTTGTGGGATTTTGGTCCTGATGCAACACCATCAACGTCAACGACTAAAGGTCCGCACAGCGTTCAATATTCGACATCGGGCGTTAAAGAAATAAGTTTAATATACACATTAGGAGAGCTAAGTAATAAGGAGTTTTCTAGTGTGACTGTTGTCAATGAAACGGAGCCTGATTTTAGCTATTTATTTAAGGGGAAAAACTTTAGTTTTAGCGATGCGTCTAAAAATTCAGAAAGGTATTTATGGGATTTTGGTGATGGGCAGACATCAGAATTAATGAATCCTAGGCATGAGTACGATCGTTCGGGTAAATATTTGGTGAATTTAACAGCCTCTAATGTTTGTGGTAGCAATAGTTTGAAAAAAACGGTGAATACAAGTTATGATTCTGAACTGATAATTTACCCTAATCCGAGTAAGAATGAAATAACAAGAGTTGATTTGCAAGCCATTTTATTTGAACGCATTAATTGGCACCTTTACGATAGTAAGGGAGCAGAGCGTTCTGCAGGTTTTGTTTCAAGATATAATTCTTTTATCGATTTGGATTTAAGATCGTTCCCTGCAGGTATTTATATATTAAAAATGGACATTGATGATTCAATTGTGAATCGAAAGGTCATTGTTTTGTAGAAAAATATAAAAAGAAGGCTATTTCTCTAATTGAGAAATAGCCTTTATATATTTTATAGATGCTTTAATAAATCTAAAGCTTCAGAAATAATAACTTTTGCGCCATTAGTTTTCAATTCTTCAGCTTCTCGGAACCCCCATAATACGCCTACTGCAAACATACCTGCATTGTTTGCAGTTTTCATGTCAACATCAGTATCGCCTACAAACATCAGTTCGCTTGGAGATATTCCCATTTCTTTAGCTGCCATTAATGCACCTTGTGGATCTGGTTTTCTAGCGACATCGCCACCTGCACCAACAGCAAATGCAACATCCCATTTTGCTAGCAGTACTTTTACGACCTTTTGGGTTAAGTCATTGGCTTTATTTGAAAATATACCAATTTTGATATTCTTCTGCTGAAGTTGGTCAAGAAGATCTGATATACCTGGATAGAGCTTGGTTTTGTTGATGCAATTAGAACTATAAATTTCCAGCATCCTATCAAAATGCTTAGCGAAAATTTCGTCTGTTCTTAAATGCTCTGGTAAAGCGTTTTTTACTAATTTACTGATTCCATTACCAGCAAATATTTTATAAGTTTCAGTACTGTGAACAGCTAAGTTTTGTTCTTTTAACACTTGATTCATTGATTCTGCAATATCCTCTACCGAATCGGCAAGTGTACCATCTAAATCAAATACAACTCCTTTTATATTCATTTTATATGTTTTTTGTGTTTGCTAACTGCTATCCATAAGTAGTGAATAGCACGTACAAATATCGCAACGAACATTTTACTTGCAAAAGATTGTTTGTTAAATTTAATCCTTTATTTTTTTCGATTACGTGTATGATATTCATTTCCCAATAAACAACTACCTTTGCCGTCTATGCGCTAATTGACTCTTAAAAATCAACAAAAGAGATCTTACATTGGTACAGATGATCGTTTATTCTTAGTTAATGAATTTATCGTAAGGCGTATTGTTGAATTCAGCTTTCTAACATACTGATTCCATATAAAGGGTATATCGTCACAAAAAAAGCAAATAATGTCACAGAAAATATATTTAGTAAGTGCCTGTTTAATTGGAATCAATTGCAGGTACAATGGTGGTAGTAGTCGAATTCCTGAACTTGAGTCTTTGGTTGATTCTGGACGAATGATTCCTATTTGCCCAGAGGTTTTAGGAGGCCTGTCGACACCACGCAAGGCTTGCGAGATTGTTAGTCAGGATGATGGAAGTCCTAAGGTCGTAACGAAAGACGGGATTGATTGTTCTCAGGAGTTTCTAATTGGAGCACAAAAAGTGTTGAAAATATGCAAAGTATGTGATGTCGACAAAGTGATTTTGAAAGCCAATAGCCCTTCCTGTGGGTGTGGATTAATTTATGATGGAACATTTTCTGGTAAATTGAGAGAGGGTAATGGTCTGACTTCTCAACTTCTTATTGAAAATGGGATAGAGGTTTATAACGAGAATAATTGGAGTTCGAGTGATTTTATTTAGTTTTTGTTGAATTCTCATTTACCTTTGCAGCCCATAAAATCATTATAATATTCCATTGTAATGATTTATTACTTTACAATTCTCTTCTCATGATTAGTCAATCTATCGGTTTATATTTTCAATCTTATCAAGAACACTATAAGGGTTTAATAAAATTAGGAATACCCGTAATTCTAGCTCAATTGGGGCAAGTTACAGTTGGCGTGATCGATAATATGATGATTGGTCATGTTGGTACTCAAGAGCTTGCAGCAGCTTCTTTTGCAAATACAATTTTCTGGTTAGTGATTGTTTTTGGAACGGGTTTTTCATATGCAATTACACCTCTTGTGGGTAAAGCAAGAGGGAATTTTGAAATGAATCAGGTAGGCGCATGGTTTAAATCGTCTATGTGGGCCGTGTTGAGCATGGGCATCTTTTTAAGTATTTTGATTTTCGTTATAAGTCTGTTTATGGATAAAATGGGACAGGCTGAAGATGTTATTATTCCTGGAAGAGAATACCTATGGATTATCAGTTTCTCTATAATTCCGATGATGATGTTTATGGGTTATAAGCAGTTTTGTGAAGGTTTAGCCAATACCAAAGTTGCGATGAATATCGTTTTAATTGCCAATCTGGTAAATGTCATTTTCAATTATATTCTTATAAATGGAAAATTAGGATTACCTGCATTAGGTCTGAATGGAGCTGGATACGGAACTTTAATCTCTAGAATATTTATGGCGATTGCTTTCTTTTTAGTCTTTAGAAAAGGAAAAAGCTTTAAGTCATATGGTGAAATTATAGCCAAAGCTGAATTTGCAATTAAGGATTTCATGAAAATTTGGAAAATGGGAGTCCCAATTGGAGCACAGTTGGTAATGGAAGCTTCGGCCTTTATGCTGAGTACAATCATGATGGGGTGGATAAGTGTTGCAGGACTCGCTGCTCATCAAGTGGTTTTGAGTATCTCTACAATTAGCTTCATGGTTTATTTGGGTATTGCTTCAAGTACCACAATTCGAGTGTCTTCTCTTTTAGGAGAGAATAAGATAGAAGAAATGAAGCAAGCTGGTTGGGCTGCTATTCATCTTGTTATACTGATGGTCATAATTATTGGGTTAGGTTTTCTTCTATTTAGAAATCAATTACCAACCTTATTCTCTGAAGATCCACTTGTTATAGCACTTGCAGCACAGTTTATAGTTGTGATGCTGATTTACCAGCTGTTCGATGGTTTACAAATTGTGTTTGGTAGTATTCTGCGTGGTATGTCTGATGTTAATATTCCAACTATTTACACTTTTATAGCTTATTTCTTAGTCTCACTTCCAACAGGTTATTTGTGTGCTTTCACCTTAGGTTTAGGAGAAGTCGGAATATGGTGGGGCTTACCAGTTGGATTAGGAACAGCCTCAGTATTGTTTATGTTTCGATTTATTAGATTAACGAGAATAAAATTGGCTAAAACCAGAAGCCTAGATTAATAAAACCACGTACTTTCTTTTCAACATCGGAAAGACTTAAAGTAACTTCTATTGGGCCAATTAAAGAATTGTATGAATAAGTAAGACCTATTCCTTTAATCCAACGTCCCTTCGTAAGAGCACTATTTACATCTTCAACGACTTTACCAACATTAGGCTTAAGAATCAAGTAATTATTCTTTAATAATTCAAATTGAATATCAGATCTAAAAATAAAAGAGTTAGATGAGGCCAGTTCCATACGTCGTAGGCCGATAAATGGTACTTGTATGTCCAGATAATTTGACTCATCTTGTCCTCCAGTATAGGTTTGGAATACCTCTGGTACTGATTTTCCCCAAACTACGCGACCATAGAACTTAGGGTACAAAGTGAATCTTTGACTAAGAGATATGGCTTTCTGTGCTTTAAAATAGGCAACAGAACTAGGCTTGTTATTATCTTTTAGAGTCGTTCCATTGTCTGTAATTAATTTGTATTCACCATACAAGCTAAAACCAGTTTTAGGGTAGTAACCTTTTTCATGAGAATCCATATTAATGAATGCGTAGTAGGTAAAGTAATAATCTTCAGCTGAATCTTCAATTTCAGGTGTTGCAATATTAGTTGATAATCGATACAACTCCATTTTTCCTCCAAATCCCATGGAATATGATTCTTTGAATGTTGAATGCAGATTGGCATCGAGTTTCAAATATTTCAAATCGAAACTGCCAATTTTTTTACCATCATCAAATGCAAAAACTTCCGAATCATTTAAATCTAACTTAAACTGATACCCAGGTTTTATACCATTGTCCATATTATAAGTGGCAGTAAAACGGGGGTTCTCAGATAATTTTAAATCCAATGACAGACTGGATCCATCCTGAATTTTATTTTGAAATGTGGTGTTAAGTAAAACGGATGCTTTGTTGTTATCATCGTAGTGTATACCAACATTAAAGCGATTTGATCGACGCTCTTTAACGTCAATGACCAATGTTTTCTCATTTTCACCAATGAGTTGAAAGTTTATTCTATCGAAATATTTACTTCCATAGGCGCGGTTAATTCCCTTTCTGATTTCTTTAATACTAGACCAGTTTCGTTCCTCAATATCTAGTTTACCCAGCAATGTTGTTTGTCTGACATGTTTAAGGCCATTAATTTGAATTCTGTCTATGAAAAACTGACTAGAATCGGTAGTCATTGGGTAGTTCTGCTTTTGGGTTTTAACGAGCTGATGTTTTTCAATGAGTTCTTTTAAACGTTCCAATTGTTGTCGAGCACCTTCTTCACCCTGATGAATTAAACTATCTGCTTTAGCAAAATCAGCCATTGAATATTTTAAGATATCTGGTTTTATGTAGATGTCACAATATTTCCTGTTTTCTTCAAACTCTTTTTTTGCCATCAAACTGATTGTCTGATTTATGATATCATCAATAGAATTGAGTTCGCTTTTATCTCTTGGACCAGTTTGAACGTCAACACCAATGACGATATCTGCACCCATTTTCACAACCTCCTCAACGGGGAAATTATTTATCATACCACCGTCAGCCAATAAATGTCCGTCAATTTCGACAGGAGTAAACACGGTAGGAATAGCCATACTTGCTCTTAAAGCTTGCGAGATATTCCCTTTATCTAAAACGACCGCATCACCAGTTTCCAAATCGGTGGCAATGCATACAAATGGTATTGGAAATTTTCTGAAATCATTCTGATTATGAAATTCAATCGTCGACCTCTCAAAGAGGTTGATAATGTTCTGTCCTTGTACTATACCAGCTGGAATTTGAATGCCTTTGGGTTTTATAGGAAATGAGATTACATAACGGTCTAGATTACTTTTATCTTTCACGTGAATGTACCTTCTCGAAATTTTATCGCTTAAAACGGTTTCCCAGTTTTGTGATAAAACAAGTCTCTCTATTTCGGTAGCAGAATAGCCCATTGCATAAAAAGCGCCAATAATACTTCCCATACTCGTTCCCGAAATATAGTCAATAGGCATATTTAGTTCTTCTAACACTTTAAGAACACCTATATGTGCAAATCCTTTTGCGCCACCACCACTCAAAACCAATCCTATTTTAGGCTGTGAATGTACAATTAAGCTATCCTTTATGTTTTGAGCCGATAGGTTTAAACTAAGTAATAAAATTGATAGAGAGAGAATGTGTCTGGACATATAAACTATAATGGTTAATTCAAGAGTTGTTTTTATTAAAATTTAACCATTAAGGCCAATTTCTTGAGCAAGTTCTGTGATATTATCTTGATTTTTTTCACCTTCTTTAATGGTAACACGTAAGGCGCGTAGACCATATACACCTTGCAAGTCATCTAACACTAAATTTTCAATATTATCTTCGAAATAGCCTTTAGCTATTAAGTATTCCAAATAACGCTGATACTCAAACATATCGTTTCCTTGAGAAAAAATGATCGATAATTTTCCTGGTTGAGTTAGACGTTCTTGAGTTCCTTTTATAAGAGCTTTATCAATTCTCTTTTTAACAATTTCATACCTAATGTTATATGCACCGTCAACATCGAATTTCTTTTCATCCTGTCGGAATTGGATCGATAACTTTTGAGAATGAACAAGAATTAAAGCTGTTGTATCTAAAGGAATTGGTAAAGAGGATTTTAATTTAGCTGCTTTACGACTCATTTCACATGAGATAATGAGTTGCCACAATCGTAAATTTTTTAAATACATAGGACTATAATCTTGGTTTTGCGTGATCGCTTCTCCAAGATATATATTGTGTTCTACGCCATCTGTTCTGTATTTCTCAAAGTAGTGAGGAT
>Ga0209272_10000502_pt1 | contig 31679 bp, 27 predicted proteins | sample tdDd002_FD_187125 | JGI IMG/M metagenome (GOLD analysis project Ga0209272, IMG submission 187125) | Marine sediment microbial communities from the Atlantic coast under amendment with organic carbon and nitrate - tdDd00.2 (SPAdes)... | ecosystem: Environmental > Aquatic > Marine > Coastal >... | reverse complement strand
TTGGAAATATGAACATACACAAGATGACACAGAGCACACGATTTTACCTGATGCTTGTTTTGACTTAATAGTCGACTTTAAAAATGGCATTTTACAAGACATCAGCCTTACGGGAGTTTGGGCAAACCCCATAAATGTAACAGTAACGAAAGGTACCACATTTTTCGCTATTCGGTTTAAAATAATAGCTGCAGAATACATCTTTAAAAGGGAGATAAAATCAATACTAAATACAATGGTTTCATTACCATCTGACTTTTGGAATCTAAACACGATTAGTTGTAATGAGTTTGAAAAATTCATAAACACACTATCTCGCCAAATGGCTTTAAGTTTGAAACATTTAAAAGTTATTGACGATAGAAAACTGAAACTTTTCAATCTTATTTATAACAAGGGATACTATAATGTTAAAAACATTTCCGAAAATGTTCATTGGAGTAGCCGGCAAATAAATCGCTATTTCGACCAACAATATGGTTTCCCATTAAAAACACTACTAAATATTGTGCGCTGCAATACTTCATACAAAAATATAGCACAAGGAAAACTGTATCCGACAAAAGAATATACAGATCAAGCACACTTTATAAAAGAAATAAAAAAATATACCGAAAACACGCCAAGTCAGCTATCAAAAAACAAAAACGACCGATTTTTACAATTATCAACCATCAGCGAAAAGTAATTTTGTGTTATTAAATCATTTAAAAGAAAACAAATGAAAATAACCAGTTTAACACCCAATTTCGAAGTTTCTGACATTAGAAAAACTGTACAATTTTATCAAGATATTTTAGATTTCAAACTTGTAATGGCGGTTTCAGCAACACAGGATGAAATAGAGACTAGCTTATTAGAAAACAAAGCATACAAGTTTGCCATAATGCAACGAGATGAAGTCACATTTATGTTTGAAGTAAAAGATACCTATTTAGGCGGTATGGACTCTTTCAAGACTAAGACTATTGGTGCCAGTGTATCATTTTATATGCAAATTGATGGGATTGATGATTTTTATGAGTTAATAAAGAGTAAAAAACTAAAGCCTTCAGAGTTAAAAACAATGTGGTATGGGATGCGTGAGTTTTATATACAGGATATAAATGGATACGTTTTGGGCTTTGCCGAGAAAATTGAATAACAATACAACTATCAAAATTTCAACTGTTCTTGAGAACACTTAAATTAACACACTCAACAACATAGGAACCCACTAAAAAGTGGGTTTCAATCTCTAAACTCTTTTCGTTACTTTAATCAATGCACTTATAGCAGTACAATTATATATTTGATCAAATGACTAGGAATAACCTTTAAATTTTCAAACAAGCTATAAAACATAAGCTCGATAAATGCCCTAGAAATCGCATATCCAATTAAAAGTAAAGCTCAAAAAACTAAGAATCGTCCCAAATTAGGTAAAAAAAGCCCATCCAGTAGTAAATTTATTTTTTTTGCACATTTTTTTTCTACACATTTGTAGAATAATAATCAAAAACTCATGGTGGTAAATTACCTTAACATCATAAAAGGATATCGCTGTTTGTATGAATGCTTAATGTATTACATACGAACTAACTCCTAGTTGCAATTTTTCCTACCTCAAATTGCAAGCTTTCAATCTGTGAAAGCCTAAACAAAATCAAGAACAAAACATATTCTTCGCACCTATAGAATGCTGGCTCGTAACCGCTATTCTCATGCGCAATATTGAATATTCTATTATCTCGAACAATAACACAAACAACATAATGACAACAAAAACAAACACCAAAGGTCAAGTAGATCCTAATGGAGCGAACATGCCTTCTATCAAGGAATTATTGGGAAAAGAAGATGTAAACAAAACTGCTGAAAGAACAGCTTCAGCAGAAGGGAACTTCTACGAACCACTTGGAGACAAAATTGGTCCAGGTATGAACCCTAGAATCCAACGCCTACGTAAATTAAGTTTTGATGCACAGCCAAGTATCTCTATTGAAAGAGCTATGCACCAAACGGCTTACTACAAAGAGTACTATGGGAAACACTCAATTCCTGTCTTAAGAGCTTTAACTTTTCTAGATCACTGCCAGAAGAAAACCTTATACTTTGGCGATGACGAATTAATCGTTGGTGAAAGAGGTCCTCTTCCTAAGGCAGTTCCTACATTTCCTGAATTGACTTGCCATAGTGTTGAAGATTTTCATGTATTAAACACAAGAGATCAGCAAAAATACACGATTAGTCAGGAAGATATCGACACTTTCGAAAGAGAAGTAATTCCTTACTGGGAAGGTAGAACGCAACGCGAACGTATTTTCAACCATGTACCAATTGAGTGGAAACGCGCTTACGAGGCTGGTTTATTTACCGAGTTTATGGAACAACGTGCTCCTGGGCACACCACTCTCGACGGAAAGATCTATAAAAAAGGGATGCTTGATTTCAAAAAAGATATCAAAGATCATCTTGACTCTTTAGATTACATGAACGATGTTGACGCAAACAACAAAGCAGAGCAACTAAAAGCAATGGACATCTCTTGTGATGCTGCAATTGTATTTGCTGAACGTCATGCTGAAATGGCTGAAGAAAAAGCCAAAACAGAAAAAGATCCTCAAAGAAAAGCTGAATTATTAAAAATTGCTGAAATTTGTCGTTGGGTACCTGCAAATGCACCACGTACTTTCTACGAAGCGGTTCAAATGTACTGGTTTGTTCACTTGGGAACCGTTACCGAATTGAATGGATGGGATGCTATGAACCCTGGTCATTTCGATCAGCACTTAACCCCTTTCTACGAAAAAGAAATTGCTGAAGGAACTTTAACTCGCGAAGAGGCTAAAGAAATCATCAGCTGTATGTGGATTAAAGTAAACAACCAAACAGCTCCTCCTAAAGTTGGTATTACAGCTAAAGAGAGTGGAACTTATAATGACTTTACTAACATTAATATTGGTGGTTTAAAATCTGATGGTTCTGATGGTGTTAGTGCTGTTTCTTACGTTATGCTTGAAGTTGTTGAAGAACTTCACCTACTTCAACCAGGTTCATCGGTACACATTAGCCACAAAACTCCAGATAAATTTTTAAATGCAGCCTGTAAGGTTATCCGTCAAGGACACGGTTACCCATCTGTATTTAGCCCTGAAACCTATATCACAGAAATGTTGAGTCAGGGAAAATCGCTAACTGATGCACGTGAAGGTGGATGTAGCGGTTGTATCGAAGTTGGAGCTTTTGGTAAAGAAGCCTACGTACTAACTGGATATTTGAACGTACCAAAAGTATTTGAAATTACTTTGAATAATGGTATTGACCCTGTTACAGGTAAAGTGGCTGGTTGTGAATCAGGTGACCCAAGAACCTTTAAAACTTACGACGATTTATACAATGCATTTCTTATTCAGATGAATTACATTGTTGACCAAAAAGTTAGAGTGAGTAATTACATCGATACGATGTTTGCTAAATATGCACCTGCTCCTTTCCTTTCGGTTGTTATCGAAGATTGTATTTCTACAGGTAGAGATTATTACAACGGTGGTCCTCGTTACAATACCAATTACATACAGTGTACTGGATTAGCAACGGTAACTGACAGTTTATCTACCCTTAAATATCATGTTTTCGAGAATAAAACATTTGATATGGATCGTATCCTAAAAACTGTTGCCAATAACTTTGAAGGTGATGAAATCATGCGTCAAACGATTGTTAACAGAACACCATTCTTTGGTAACGATGATGAATATGCTGATGAAATTGCACTTAAAGTATATGACGATTTAATTAAAGCGATTGATGGTAAGCCAAACGTAAAAGGTGGTAAATATCACTTAAATATGCTATCGACAACTTGCCATGTTTACTTTGGTAAGATTATGGGTGCTACGCCTAATGGTCGTTTAGCTGCCAAGTCGATTTCTGATGGAACATCACCATCACACGGTTGTGATATCAAAGGACCATCAGCAGTTGTTCGTTCATTAACTAAATTGGATCATACTCGTTCTGGTGGTACACTATTGAACCAACGTTTTCTTCCAAGTTTATTAAAACGAGATGAAGATGTTGCCAAATTAGGGAAACTAATCAGAAGTTACTTTACGCTTGGTGGTCATCATATTCAATTTAATATTGTGGATACGGCTACTTTACGTGCAGCACAGGAAACTCCAGAAGATTATAAGGACTTACTAGTACGTATGGCAGGTTATAGCGACTATTTCAACGATATGAACGCCGATCTTCAGCAAGAAGTTATCGACCGTACCGAAAATGAGTCGTTTTAGGCTTTAACTGAATAATTAAAACTTAAAATTGTCTGACTCTTCATTTTTAGTCTTGTAGAGTCAGACTTTTTTTATCATTATACGTAACAGATGGAACAACCTACACTGATATTCGATGTTAAGCGATATGCCATTAATGATGGCCCTGGAATTCGAATCACCATATTCTTAAAAGGCTGTCCGCTCAGTTGTAAATGGTGTCACAATCCTGAAAGTCAAAAAGTACATAGGCAAAAAATGTATTCTAATACAAAGTGTATTGGAAGTCAGGAATGTATTAAGGCATGTCCGCATGATGCCCTTACTTTTACACCACAAGGTGTTGTAACCAATGCCGATTTGTGCACCATGTGTGGAAAATGCGCAGAGGTCTGTCCAACCAAAGCAATGGAAATGACGGGAGATCTCATGACCGTTGATCAGGTGATGACACAAATTAAAAAAGAAACCATGTTCATGGATCAATCAGAGGGTGGCGTAACTTTCTCTGGTGGAGAACCCCTTTTACACCATGAATTCTTAACTAAACTGTTAGATGCTTGTGGCGAAGAAGAAATTCACAGATGTATCGACACAACTGGTTTTGCGAGTACAGATATACTCTTGGAAGTAGCCAAAAAAGCAGATCATTTTTTATATGATTTAAAAATGATCGATTCTGAAAAGCATAAAAAATGGACTGGTGTTCCCAATGAATTAATCTTGAAGAATCTTAAGATTCTAGCGGCTACAGGAGCCAATATGAACATTCGTATCCCTTTAATAAAAGGTGTTAACGACGACGATAAAAACATCCACGACTCTGCTAAATTCATAGCTGCTTTAGAAGGTAAAAAGCCTCTTGTTAACATTCTTCCTTTTCACAATATCGCTGAGAAAAAATATGAAAAATTAGGAAACGAATATGACAAAGGCGACATGGATGCTCCAAGTCAGAAACGTCAGGACGAAATTCTGGATATCTTTAAATCATACGATGTTAATGCCATGATTGGAGGATAAACATATCCTAATTCTGAAAAAACGCACCTCACAAAGAGAAGATAATCAATAATATTAAACGCCATTCTTGGCGTTTTTTTTATTTCTATATTTTTTAGACACTTTTTATTCTCCACTCCTATCGCACGGCTACATTTATACAGTTAGTTTTAACTAGCTTAATTAATAGTCTCAAATCCAATAATTAAATTGATTTGAACAAGACAAACGACCTTTCTTCTTGCAGTAGCTATATTGCGCTTGATCGTGAATACTTCATATGACTATATTCATACAAGACAGATGTAATACTAAATTACAAGCGGTTGACGAGTTCCGTTGTATCATATGTTTTTTTGTTTATTTCATTCTTGTTGTAACAAGGTCGCTTTATTTATAAATACACACAACATAGCCAATACCACTACAGGGAATTGCCTTTGCAACACAATTATTAATTTTTAAAAGCTAACAATTGAAACATGACAGTTTATTTAAAAGTTACAAATCTACCATTAGACCGAATTGAAAAACAAAGGAGTACAACCTTATGGAAATCTAATATATGAAAATTATAGTTATGGATAAAAATCAAAAAGTAATTTTAATTACTTGAGCTTCTTCTGGCTTTGATGAAATTTGTGCTGAATATTTAAGCCCAAAGGGGCATCGTGTTTACGAGACAAGTCGAAAATTAGTAACAGAAACGAAACCGTATGAAATGATTCAAATGGATGTCAATAATAATTCATCCGTAAAGCAAGGCATAAAACACATAGTAACTAAAGAAGGACACTTAAATGTTGTGATTAACAATGCCAGTTTTGGAATAGCAGGCACTTTAGAAGACACATCAATAGAAGATGCTAGATTTCAATTTGAAACTAATTTTTTCGGTGTTTTAAGAGTTTGTCATGAAGTGCTTCCCATTATGCGAAAAGCAAAGCATGGCAACATTATTAATATTGGATCGATTACAGGCTCGATAGGTGCACCCTTTAATGGAGCGTACAGTGCAAGTAAATCAGAACTACAACGTTTCACTGAAGTATTACGTATGGAAATTAAACCATCTGGTATTCATGCTTTGTTAATAGAACCAGGTGATTTTAATACAGGAATAACAGATAGAAGGATATACACAAAACAATCACAGACCACTCTTGAATATAAAGAACGTTGCAATAGAGCCGTTCAAAATTAGAACTTCTTGTAGATAAAATTATTAATACCCTCACCACGGCTTAAATATACAATTGGTCCAAGATTAGAGCTACTTGAAGTTCATCTCAAGAAATTTATACCTTCAAAGCTTTTTGAACAAATCATTATGAAAACTTACAAGATATAACACAAATACTAATATCAAAGATGACAACACCCTAATATCAGTGTTCCTAGCTAGGAAAACACCTAGTGAGGAACCCAAAAAAAACGACCTGCAATTATAATATACACTATTGTAAAACCCGACAAATTTTCATTTCTTATGCTAAGTCAAACTTATTACAACTAAAACTTTTCTATTTATCAGAACATTAAAAACAAGGCAAAACAAGTAACAATAACCCACTCTCCTTCTATAAAAGATCTGGAATATAAACATCTTTCATCAATTGTTACAACCTAACAAAAACAACTACATCACTCACGAAACAAATAACACACAACAACCTTCACATCAATACTATCTCCCACAACTAAATCCCATAATAACAATAAACAAGTAAATATCTCAAGTTATCAAGGCAAAAAAAAATTTACATCCACAAAAACAGTCTCTTTACATAAGTAATGTTTATAGAAGTTTATCCACCTCAATATCTCAAGAAAAAATACAACAAGCAAACACGCCTCCACCGGAGACTGCCAATATGCAAATGTTAAATTACCACAACAAACACCAATTGTTGCAAATATTATTTTTTTTGTTAACTTCACATCTGAATTGATAAAATGTCGATTTTTAACGACTAACGACAACATTGATGGTTGCGTTATGTGTGAATTTTAAAATAATCTAACCCACTTATTTTTATTATGAAAAATTTATCTGACAAAAAAGAATTATTTTACAATCTTATTAAACAAGGTGAAGACATGAAAGTTGGACACCTCGATTTAGATTCAGATAGCTTTACAGGCAGACACATATCTGTTGATGGTAAAAAATTATTGTATTTTGCTGATTGCTCTTATTTAGGTTTAGAAAATGACCCTAGACTTATTGAAGGTGCAAATGCTGCAGCTCAGAAATATGGTATTTTACTATCCAATTCGAGAGCTTTTCTTTCTTCTCCCCTCTACAAAGAACTTCAAGAAGAATTAAAAAAAATAATACCAGGACACACCATGATAACTCCAACCACAACGTTGGGACATTGTAGTGCTCTACCGTTATTAATTGACAGTGAAGATTTAATTATTATGGATCTACACACACATAATAGTGTCCAAATGGCTTCAAAGTTATGTGCTCAACAAGGAACTGCAATCAAGTACCTAAAATATCACAACGATATGCAAAAGTTAGAAGAGATGGTAAATCATCCTGACAACGAAATGTATAAGAGAATATGGTTTTTAGGAGATGGGATCTATAGTATGCAGGGAGAGTATATTGATATTGATGGCTTAAAAACAGCTCTCGATCGCAATGACAGATTACACGCTTACTTAGATGATGCTCACGGATTTAGTTGGACTGGTAAAAACGGATCTGGATCAATTCTTGGCGAATCAAAGGAATTGCATGAAAAAATGATTGTCGCACTTTCTATGGCTAAATCATTTGGTTGCACAGGAGGTATTATTACTTTTCCCAATAAGGAATTACGAGATAGAATTAATTCAATCGGACAAACACAAATTTTTTCAGGCCCTATACCAAATCCCGTACTTGGAGCCGCTATTGCATCAGCAAAAATCCATCAAACACCAGAGTTTGATCAATACCAGCAAGAATTAAAAGTCTTAATTGCATACTTTAAAGAAACTTGCAAGCGTAATAATATCGCCTTAAAAACGAAGTCAGATACACCGATTCAGTTCATTGAAATAGGCAAAAGTGAAAAAGCTTATGAAGTCGCGTCGAAGCTAATAGAACATGGCATATATTGTTCCATTGCCGTATATCCTTCAATGCCTAGAAACCATGGTGGCTTACGAATTAGTTTAACTCGCCATTTAAAAATAGAAGATATTGATCACATGCTGAATTCATTAAAGGAAATTGTTGAATCCTTTTCTCTTGCTACAGTTGATTAATATATAATTAATTGATGATATAGCAAGAACTACCAGTATGAACACTTAAATGTTGACCGAAAATTATAGGCCCTACAAAAAGCTTTTATCTTTCGGTCATACATTTTCCAAATTGTAACAGAACGTTGGATATTCTCGAAACAATGCATATGTAGACACTTTACAAAAATTCTGTCGCTTTTTCAAAACAATATAGGAATAGAAAACTATGTCGTATCTCAGAACAGGCATCAATACGACTTTGAGTTAAGGGAAAATCCTTTTGCAAAACTGAATGCCAACATTCCTATAGACGGACTAAATAGTTACAAAAAGTGTTTCGTTACAGACACAATCGAATACCGCATTAACATAACGATAAAAGCATCCTAAACAACACACAAATCACACCAACCACAGACTCACTGACTCACTGACAATAACAACACCTAACGAACACTCATAGATCCACACTACAACAAGTGTGTTTTTATGTTTTACATGTAAGGCGCTAGAGTGAAATTTGTTTTTCAAACATACCAAAGCATCATCACACAATTTATCATCCTGTTCACTAGGCATTTAATCAACCTTTAAAATCAATCTGAAAGCAACTCATGTTAAATAACAGCTGTATTCACTTTTATTTAAAAATTGATTTACCTTAGATTTGCATCTTCATTATGATAATACGGCTCGAGTCGAAGTTATCAAAACAGTAATTTTGCTTTAATCATCATTGGCCCATACAAATCGGATATGAAATCAAAAGAGAAAAAAATACTCATCATAAGCTACACTTTATCAGGACAGATAACTGAAATACTAAATAATTTCCTAATTCCTTTCCAAGAACATTGTATCGATAGAGTAAAGATTACGCCTAAAAAAGAATTCTATTTCCCATGGAACATAAATGATTTTTTCAATGTGATGCCTGAGTGTGTCTTAGAAGAGCCAATAGAAATAGTCGAACCAAAATTCAAGTATCAAGATTATGATCTTATTATTTTCGGATACCAACCATGGTTTTTATCTCCTTCCCTACCGTCAAGAGCAATTTTTGAATGCCACGAATTTCAAAAAATAATCAAAAATAAGCCAATTGTCACGATTACCGGTTCTAGAAATACTTGGATATTAGCTCAAGAAAGTATGAAAAATTTAATTCACAAAGCTAATGGTTTATTAATCGGAAACATCCCCTTGATCGACAGATCAACTAACTTAATTGGGGCAATTACTATGTTACATTGGCTCTTAAAAGGAAAAAATACTAGGAAGTGGGGACTCTTCCCTTTCCCAGGAGTAGATAAAAAAGAGATTAAGGATACCAACCAATATGGTCGCATTGTCCATCATGCACTTATTACTGACAATTATTCAAATGTACAAAGTAAAATTCTGCAACTTGGTAAGATAGAAGTGTCTCCTAAAACCCTATTTATGGAAACCCGAGGGAAAAAAATATTCTCCCTATGGGCTAAACACATCAAAAAGATAGAGGTAAAAGGCAAAGATAGAATGTTATGGGTTAAAATCTTTAAACACTACATAACTGCAGCATTGTTTCTATTATCTCCAATTGTGATGATCATATATGCTTTAATCATACGACCAATAACATTCAGGTCTCTAAAAAGAAAGAAAAGCATTATCCTAAGTAACAATCTAACCCTATAAAATAAATTAAAATGTCAGACGTATTTATTACTAAAACAGCAGGCTTTTTGCCAAATTCTGTCGTAACCAACGATGAAATTGAAGACTACTTAGGCTTAATTAATGGGAGAAAGTCCAAATCAAAAAATATTGTTTTACGCAGTAATAGAATAAAAGAACGCTATTATGCAATTGATAAAAATGGGAAAAGCACCCATAATAATGCAGAATTAACCTCGAATGCTATTAGGAAGCTTTTTATCGATGAACCAGAAAAAATGAAAGATGTTGAGCTTCTGTGTTGTGGCACGTCATCACCAGATCAAATTATGCCTTCACATGGAGTAATGGTACACGGGTTCTTACCTGAAATGGGGATTGCTGAAGTTCTATCACCAGCAGGTAATTGCTGTACAGGAATGCATGGTTTAAAGTACGCCTATATGTCGCTGAAACTTGGTGAGAAAAATAAAGCAGTATGTACTGGTTCCGAAAGAGTTTCAAGACAAAAAAGATGTGGAAGTTATGAAGAAGAGTTAGATCATTTAGAAAGCCTTGAAAATAAACCATCGTTAGCTTTTGAAAAAGATTTCTTACGTTGGATGTTATCTGATGGTGCTGGTTCATTTTTATTAGAAACTGAACCTGCTAAAAAAGGGCATTCATTAAAAGTAGAATGGGTTGAGTCCATTTCCTACGCAAATCAAGAGAAAACTTGCATGTACCAAGGTGCGTCCATCAGAGAAGATGGAAACCTAAACGGATTTTCTGATTTAACACCTAAAGAATGGTTGGTAGATTCAGTATTCAGCATGAAACAAGATGCAAAATTACTAGACAACAAAATTGTTGAGCTGTTTTGCCAATGGCTTCCTGAGCTCATCGAAAAGCATAACTTGTCATCTAAAGAAATAACTTATTTCTTACCACACATGTCTAGTTTCTATTTCGAGGATAAAATACATAAACTAATGGCTGAAGCAGGTCTACCTGTTGACATGGAAAAATGGTTCACTAACCTTTCGACAAAAGGTAATGTTGGAGCTGGTTCAATATATTTAATGGTTGATGAATTATTGAAAAGTAAGAAACTAAACAAAGGCGATAAAATCTTGCTTATGGTTCCAGAGAGTGCTCGTTTTTCATATGTCATCAGTTTGTTAACTGTTGTGTAGTTTTAGGTTAAACGACTATTCAAGGTTTCCTATCAAGGTAAATACAACTGAATTTTTGTAGTAAATTCCCCCAGCTCCTGCTTTAATAACAGGAGCTGTTTTATTTTGTTCTAAAACATACATCCTATTTATAACAGATAGTCTTTGTTTGATCTTTAAAAACTTATATTTAAGCCTATCAATCATAAATAAACTCAATTCTAAACGAATACAATGAGAATAGGAATCGTACAAGTTAAGCCTGTAAAAGGCGATATAGAACACAATATAAAAAATCATAAAGAGTGGATTTCAAAGGGCATTGAGAAAGATGTAGATCTTATCGTTTTCCCCGAACTATCCTTAACTGGATACGAACCGGAGCTGGCCGAAGAACTTGCTACAAATCAAGATGACAAGAGGTTTAATGACCTACAAACTTTAAGCGATTGCAACGGTATTACAATTGCAGTTGGACTACCAACTAGAGAAGGTAAAGATGTATTTGTTAGTATGATTATTTTTCAACCAGAAAAAAAACGCACTACCTATTCAAAACAGTACTTGTTTCCAACCGAAACATCATTTTTTACCGCTGCTAAAAACCCACTAACCCTTAATTTTGAGACGGAAGTGGTCGCTCCTGCCATTTGCTATGAATTGTCAAATAAAGAACATGTCGAATATGCGGTAAAGAATAATGCAAGCATATACCTAGCGAGTGTACTGAACTCTATTGGTGGTGTTGATGCCGACTTGGAAAAATTGTCTGACATAGCCCAAAATCATAATATGACCGCATTTATGGCAAATTATGTAGGGCAGTCAGGCGGATATGATTGTGCTGGGAAATCTTCCATTTGGAATAATAAAGGAGAATTGATTGGACAACTTGATGGCCTAAATGAAGGTTTATTGATTTACGACACATCAACAGAAGAAATGATTCACCTTGACTAAAAGAGAACACAAAAGATCCGACTTTTAATTATCATTGGAAATCATTTAAATAAATCTATCACTGATTAAGCTCAAAAGACTCAAAACACAAGGATGTAACTCTTAGTAACGAAAAAAAACACGTCTAAAGTTTTTTTCAATCATCCTTCTGTCTATATCAATAGAAATCTTAAAACAAATAAATAGTTTCACGAAAGGAAGACAATAATATGTCTTAAATAATTTACCTATTGTTAGCTTCTGAAAGTGAATATTTGCATATTTGACATCTTTTTGAAGCGTACATTTCACATTTATCCTGTAAATGTCTTCTCAATTCACCTGATTTTAGATTCAGTAAAATCGAGCTATTTCGGATTAACACGACACGAATGTTCACTGAGCCATATCAGTAATACTTAAAATATGTTTTTAGAGATATTAAAATACGGATTCTTGACTATTTTCTTTGCCACTGCAGTGATAGGAATTGCAAGTATCCCAGATTGGATCAAAATTCCTGAATGGTATAGAAAACGAATCTTCATTGCTCTTATAATAGAAGTTATCGGGGTAATTATTATTTACTCAAAACAAGAATTTAAAATAGCGAATGATAATAGCCTTCCTGAAATAACAATCGAAAATAATAACTGGATGGCCGTGGATGAACAGGGCGTAATCTTTAAACCTGAGATTTCAATCAAAACTCAAGACACCACGTATATAAAACAATTGGGAAGTGCCTCATCTCTAGAAATTAAAGGCCTAAATGGAAAAGTGATTGAAGGTGGTTTAAGCATCCAAAATGCTGACAGCATTCGTATTGGTTATATAAAAGGTTTGAATTTAGAACAATCGGGACTCTTTAATGCGATTGAAACTGCTAAAGGCGAAATTACATCTACCGAGAATTACGCCTATATCAAATGGAAAAAAACATTGGATAAGCCCTGGGAAAAAAAAGGGGAATTTATAGGTCCTTTTAAATTAGAAATTACCGACTGCAATGAAGGAACATATTATCAAATCAAGAAAAACAATCGAGAATGCCTTTTTGATAGTAGAAAAAGCTCAAAAGATTTAATATCAGTAGATAATAGAATCATTCATTTTTATGAACATCAAAATGTATACTATCTTTTGAGAATTGCATGGGCAGATCTTGAACAAGAAGATAAGTACGTTCATATTATAAATGTAAGAATAGAACCCACCTTTAAACAGAAAATTACAGAAACAAGTCGAATAGCCTCTCGCTAGGCTTTATATTTAGCCTATAACAATTAGAATCAAAAAAAAGGCTCGCCGTTGTGGTGAGCCTTTTAAAAATTAGTTAAAACAAAAGATTATTTCAGAAGATAATCATCTCAGGTTTCATCGTATTCTATATCTAGAAACTGTATTTTACATGTAATAATAAACGTGTACTACCTACAAGATCTGAATCAGCAACTGTTCCGTCCACTTGAGTCGTTCCGTAAGCAGCTCCTGTATAGATAAGCTCTCCACCAAACTTCATTTTTCCAGAAAGAAATTCAACACGAGGTGCAACTTGGTATAAATAATCAATGTCTGATCCACGGCTATAAAGGCCAACAAACTTACCATCACTTTGTGCCAAATCGTCTTCAGCTCCCATGTTTTTACTATAACCTAAATTTAAACCATAACGAATGTTACCTGTCGTTGTAAATAGATCAGACGTAAAGTTCATGGTAGAAATATTGGTGTACTCATAGTCACCATTAGCCTTAACATTCTTAACACCATAGCCACCAATCATTACAAAATTATACATGTTCTGACCATAGATCCCCTGTAGGTTCCACTTAAATTTCTCAGCGGATACACCCAACCAGGTATTAAAATAACAACTAGCTAATCTCTCATCAGTTTTGATACCATTTATATTTTCTGTTAATGGCATAATTGTTTTGTAACCAGCTGTAAGACCAAACTCAACACCTTTTGCTAATTCTGTCTTAAGCTGACCTGTAAATTCAGGTATACCAGACTGTTGAGCATACTTAGAATTAGAACCATCAGGGCCATTACTCTTAAAATCCATTTCTGACAAGGCTGCAAAGCTCAAGCTCGTTTTAGCATCAAGCTTACGAGTATATCGCATTTGTGCTGAACGATTCAACAAACCAAAAGGTAAACCTGCTCCAAAGTGTAAAACACGAGGAAAAGCAGAGGTTACAAACATTGGATGCCAATATTTACCAACTAGTAATTGATCCTTTTCCCAATTTAATTTTACAAAGGCATGACGCAAACGAAGCAAGCCTGTTTTATCGGTTGATGTTCCTACAAAATCACCTTCAATAACAGCTGTTCCCTGTGCTCCAAAAGCTTCGAATCCAGACATTGTTGCACGCAATCGTGAATGAACTGTTGTCATACCAAATTCAGAACGGTCGTTCAAATCATTCCCTTCAGCGTCCAAACTTTCTTTGGCAGGGTACAAAAGAATAGCACCTTCGCGTGAACTTACAGTTTTACGTGTATCAAAAAAGCTTTCAGCAGCAACGTATCCATTGAACTTTACTTTCACCTTTTTTTCTTGCGCTTTCGCAGAAACTCCAGCGAGAATTAGAGCCAACAGACCTATTAAATATCCAGTTCTCATTACTTTAACGTTTTATAATTGATTAGGTTTAATTAATTGCTAGATTCTTATTATAGCTCCTAAATCTGCAGTATTTATACCATTCCATATAGGAGTCAAATAAGTTCGCAAATGTAGTCATCTAGTTGCAAATACAATAAAATTACAAGACCTATTTAAACCTTAGAATTCTATTTAAACTTGAAACGTTTCAGAGCTCAATCAAAGCACTGATACACAAGACATATCTATCATAAAAGCAAGGCCTCCTTGTCGGTCGAGTCATTCTTGTAATCGAAAAAAACATATCTTGTCATTTAAAAAATCATAAAACTCACTAAGATTTAAGAATAATGACAAAGTACATCGCTCTTTTAAGAGGCATTAACGTAGGTGGTAAACGTAAAATGCTTATGGTAGATTTGAAAGTCCTATTTAGTAAACTGGGTTTCACAAATTGCGCCACCTATATCAAAAGTGGTAATGTTATTTTCGAAACTGAGAGGACTGAGAATAATCTAAAGCTTGCTGACAAAATTGAACAAGCCATATTGGATAGATATGAGTTTGAAGTACCCGTAATAATACGAACTTATAATGAATGGAAACAAGTGATATCGGATAATCCCTTTTTTAAGGACAAAAGTATAAGTATTGATCGTCTGCATTTGACACTGCTTGATAAAGTTCCTGAAGCAGAGTTGACAAATAAATTAAAAGAAATGGAATTTGGCGATGATCAATTCAAAATCATTGGTCAACATATTTTTCTTTGTTGCACAGACAAATACAGCAAAACAAAGATGACGAACGGTCTTTTTGAGAAAAGGTTGAAATGCAAAGCAACAACCCGAAACTGGAAAACAGTATTGAAACTCTTGGAATTGGGCCAGTAAATTAAATAGTTACTTTACTGGCAATATTTTCGCCCATATACACAGCCGTTTCATAACCTTTACGTGTATTTTCAATAAGATCATCAGCTAATTTCACTTTACCTTTTTCGAAGAAAAGAACTAAGGTTGAACCTCCAAAAGCGAAATAACCCTTTTCCTCTCCTTTTTTAACTTGAGAATTGTCTTTATAGGTTTGAATAATACTTCCCACCATAGTTGCTCCCACTTCAGAAATAATGATATCACCAAAACCATCGGTTTTAAGCGTACTATAAACTCTGTAGTTCTGACAGAAAATTTCCAAACTCTTTTTTAAAGCCATAGGAGATACTGAGAAGTAACGACCCTTAATCGGTTTTGAATCTGAAATAAAACCACTCGCTGGAAAATGAAAACGATGATAATCAGTAGGTGCCAGACGAACAATTAGCATGGAACCATCGGCATATTTTTTTGCCAATTCCTTATTCTTAAGAAATGTTCTAATGGTAAACTCAGATCCTTTTACAAAAAATGAAGAAACATCCTTAATGGACTGAAAAGCTAGCACTTTACCATCTGCTGGAGAAACGACTTCCTCACCAATCGGTCTTCTTTCGGGTTGAATTTTTCTGAAGAAAAAATCATTAAAATTGAGATAAGCTTTACTGTCGGTTATCTTATATGTAGACAAGTCAATTCGATATTGAGCAATAAACTTATCTATTTTCTTCTTGGAAAAACGACTGCTCATATACCAGCCACCAAGCATGGTTAGCATTTTCCGTTTAACAAGTGTATGCAGTGTTGCTTTGCCTAAAGAAGAATTATAAAGCCATCTTAACATTCCCTCGCTAGGAACAAATTCCTTCACTAAACTTCCACTCTTTCTCTCAATGTACCGTATGGATCCCATAAATATGATTTGAATGCAAATTTAATCGTTTTCGAAAAATATTAGGTCTTCTTTTCCATTTTCTCTCAATTTTATTGCATTTATACCTGATTTTTGCTCACCGGTCAAAATTTTATCTTCAAAATGAATCATTTATAAGCTAAAGCTCGAAAAAAAATAAATCCATTTGATGAAACCTATAGAAAGTCTATCTTGCACTCTAAATGCAGAGCATATTTTAACATGCAAATTAATTAGAATACCGAGTATCATGGAAAATAATCTGCCCGATGGCAAAAAAAGAAAAGATATCAAAGTAGGATTGGAAGTTGAAATCGTCCAAAAGCAAGATCAGAGAAGCGGTGATTTAACCGAAGGGATTGTGAAACGAATCTTAACCAAATCTCCCAATCATCCCCATGGCATAAAAGTTCAGCTGGAAACTGGCGAAGTGGGAAGAGTGAAAAATATTCTTGATGATGAATATTAAAAGACATTTTAAAATCATGATTAAACCGTTCTGCTTTTGCAAAACGGTTTTTTTGTACCCTTTCACTAATCAAAACCCTAAGCACAACTTCTGCTAAATTGTGTACAGTTATCATACTCTTTTTTTCACATCGAGTCATCTCAACAAAAAGATCTTTACTATATTTAGTCTCATTAGAGTACAAACCACTCGTTTCTACACCTTATATGGAATTAAAAAAGATCGTACTCTTTAAACTTATAAATATTAACCAAATTACACTAAAGTGGATATTGAATACATTTTCAACAACAACAGGCAATGGATTACAGAAAAACTGAATGAAGATGCTGATTATTTTAAGAAATTAGCAAAGGATCAAAATCCTGAAATTCTCTATATTGGTTGTTCTGATAGTCGGGTGACCACGGGAGATTTAATGGGGATTGAACCTGGCGATATGTTTGTTCATCGTAATATTGCAAATATGGTTTCGAACACCGATTTAAGCGCCATGTCTGTAATTAATTACGCCGTTAGTTGTCTTAAAGTAAAGCATATTGTCATTTGCGGACACTATAACTGTGGAGGAGTTAAAGCTGCCATGCAAGCTGAAGACATGGGTATTTTGAATCCATGGCTGAGAAATATACGCGATGTGTATCGCTTGCATAAAGATGAGTTAAATGCCATTACAGATGAAGAGCAAAAATACAACCGACTCGTTGAATTGAACGTTCAAGAACAATGCGTCAATTTAATTAAAACGGCTGATGTGCAAAAAGCCCTACGCCAACGCCAAGTTACAGTACATGGCTGGGTCTTCGATATCCACACAGGTCACATCATTGATATGAAAATTGATTTCAATAAAATTCTCAAGGATATCATGGAGATTTATCGCTTAGTTTAAAACTTACTTCCTAACCCAAATATTATTCTCTTACACATAGAATTATGAAACAATTTACAGTCATTCTATTCCTCTTTATTAGTTTTTTGAGCTCATCGGCTCAAACAAATGGCAACTACACTATTGTTATTCACGGTGGAGCTGGCACTATCTTAAAGAAAAATATGCCCGCTGAAAAAGAGGCTGCCTACAAAGCCAAACTTAGAGAAGCACTTCTGGTCGGTGATGCTATTCTAAAAAAAGGAGGTACTTGTTTGGATGCCGTTGAACATGTGATACATGTGCTAGAAGATTCGCCACTATTTAATGCTGGGAAAGGTGCCGTTTTCACCTACGAAGGACATAACGAGCTGGATGCATCTATCATGTATGGTGGCGATTTAAATGCAGGTGCTGTTGCAGGAGTGCGTGATATCAAAAATCCGATTAGCGCAGCACGCAAGGTTATGGAAAAGTCAGCTCACGTCATGTTATCAGGTGAAGGGGCTTCTCTTTTTGCTAAAGAACAAGAACTTGAGATCGTTAATCCAAACTATTTTCATACCAAAAAACGTAAAGAGTCGTTGAAACAATTACAAAATAATAAACGGAAACCTACTCAAAACGACAAGCATGGAACGGTAGGTTGTGTGGTACTTGATAGTTATGGAAATTTAGCCGCAGGAACCTCTACAGGTGGCATGACGAACAAGAGATATGGACGAATTGGAGATTCTCCTGTAATAGGTGCAGGAACTTATGCAAATAATAACACCTGTGCGGTTTCTTGTACAGGCCATGGTGAATATTTTATCCGCTTGGCTGTGGCACGCGACATTTCTGCACAAATGGAATATCTAGATCAATCAGTTCAAGAATCCTCTGCTAATGAAATTAAGAAATTAACTGATTTAAAAGGAACCGGCGGCGTTATTGCTGTAGATAAACAAGGTAATGTTGCAATGGAATTTAATACGGCTGGCATGTTTAGAGGCTATATCAAATCGAATGGCGAAAGCTATATTGGTTTATATTCCAATAATTAAAATCCAACACAAATCGGACAAGAAACTCACCAAAATTTGGTGAGTTTCTTTTTAGGATAGACTTTGTAATTCCAAGTTACCATCGCAACCTATTTTATCTCCCATATTCTTTTATATATCTTCAATGTAAACGACTACTACAACTCATAAATTTTGGTACATAAATCTAAAAATTCTTAAAAAACAGTGTTCATCTACATGATATCAAAATAACTGACTTTAGTTTGTTTTTTTTCTTCTATCATTTAATACTTTCGCGCAATATTTTTAATAATAAGTCGTGATGAAGAAGCTCAAGGATATTGTGGTTATTGGTATAGCTTTATTTGCTATGTTTTTTGGAGCAGGAAATTTAATTTTCCCTCCTCAGTTAGGTGTTGTAAGTGGTGCTTCATGGGTACAAGCCATCATGGGATTTTTCACTACGGATGTAAGCTTGTCGATATTGGCTATTATTGCCATTGCTAAATCGGGAGGTACATTCAATTCTTTTGCATCAAAAGTTGGGCCTAAATTCAGTGTCGTAATGGGTATTATCATTATGCTGCTTATTGGTCCCTTATTGGCTTTACCAAGAACTGGGGCTGTTAGTTTCGAAATGGGTATACTGCCGATTTTCCCGAGCATTCCACAATCCCTTTTTACTCTAGTTTATTTTGGTATCGCATTACTTTTTGTGATTAATCCTAAAGGCATTATCGATAAAATTGCCGTTTATCTAACTCCTATCCTACTTATTTCATTGGTGTCCATCATTGTTAAAAACATGATAATGCCTGACACTGCCATGCCTGAATCTGGAATATCAAACGTATATACCTATGCTTTTCTCGAAGGCTATCAGACTCTCGATGGTTTGGCTGCAGTTATCTTTGCGGGTATCATTCTAATAAGCTTAAAAGAAAAAGGTTATTCCGATACCTCATCTCAAATAAAAATGACGATTCAATCGGGTCTTGTTGCTTTTAGTATTATAGGTTTTGTTTACGGGGGCTTAATTTATTTGGGAGCCAGCGGGGCAAACAGTATTTCTGAAGGAATGAGCAGAACAGAAACCTTTATGGCTCTTGTTGACCATATGTTTGGACAATATGGTGTTTGGATGGTGGCCATAACAGTTATATTTGCTTGTTTCACTACAACAGTCGGTTTAACAACAACAGTAGCAGAGTATTTTAGTGAATTAACAAATAATAAGCTGAGTTATCGATTTAATGTCGTTACAATCACACTTGTTAGCTTTGTGCTTGCTAATTTGGGTGTTGAACAAATCGTTTATTTTTCAGGTCCAATATTAAACATTATTTATCCGGCTATTCTGGTTTTAATTGTACTTAACCTATTCGATAAATACATCCCTTTTAAAGGAATTTATGCAGGTGTTGTTGGTGGAACCTTAATTTCTAGCATTCTAATGTTTATTTGTAAATCATTCGAATCCCTTTCGAGTGCTAAAGACTTCCTATTATCATTTCCAATGACCACATACGAAATGGGATGGTTGGTACCTGCTATTCTTGGAGGAATTATCGCTTCAATTTCATTTAAAATAAAAGCATTACGATAGTTTCAATCAACTTATCGGATTAAAAGAAACACAATCAAAAATTAAGATCTAAAAAACACTATGTTCTTCCGCATGAATTCAGAATAGCTGATTTTAGTTTGTTTTTTTTCCTAAATCATTTAATACATTCGCGATCTATAATATTAATGATAAATAGTAATGAAAAAACTTAAAGATATTATCGTGGTTGGTGTAGCACTATTTGCTATGTTTTTTGGAGCTGGGAATTTAATATTTCCTCCTCAATTGGGAGTTGTTAGTGGTACATCGTGGTTACAAGCCATTATGGGATTCTTTACAAGCGATGTAAGCTTATCCATACTAGCCATTATTGCTGTCGCAAAATCAGGAGGTTCATTTCATTGTTTTGCATCAAAAGTAGGATCAAAGTTCAGTCTCGTATTAGGCATCATCCTTATGCTAATTCTAGGCCCTCTTCTAGCTTTGCCTAGAACTGGTGCAGTCAGTTTTGAGATGGGAGTTATTCCATTATTTCCATCGATTCCCCAATACGCCTTTACTTTAATCTACTTTGGCACTGCTTTAATATTTGTCTTTAACCCTAAGGGTGTTATCGATAAGGTTGCCTCTTTTTTAACACCTGTCCTCTTTATTGCTTTGGTCTCTCTCATCATAACGAACATGCTGATGCCAGATGCCCAAATGCCAGCTACAAAAATATCAAATGTCTACACTTACGCTTATCTAGAAGGGTATCAAACCCTCGATGCCTTAGGGATTGTTATCTTTTCTGGCATTATACTAATGGCATTAAAGGAAAAAGGCTATACTAATTCAACCACTCAAATAAAAATGATGATCCAGGCAGGATTGTTAGCATTTGCTATTCTTGGTTTTGTATATGGCGGCTTAATTTATTTGGGTGCCAATGGGGCGAGTGGTATTCCTGAGGGCCTGAGCAGAACAGAAAGTTTTATGGCACTTGTAGACAGAATGTTCGGACAGTATGGCGTTTGGATGGTTGCCATAACCGTTATATTTGCATGTTTTACCACAACGGTTGGATTAACAACAGCAGCAGGAGAGTATTTCAGTGAGATTACGAACAATAAACTAAGTTACCGCTTCAATATCATTACAATAACGCTAGTCAGTTTTTTTGTTGCCAATTTGGGGGTTGAACAAATCGTACTCTTCTCTGGGCCAATATTAAATATTGTTTATCCTGTTGTATTGGTCTTAATAGTGCTTAATCTTTTCGATAAATACATTCCATCAAAACAAATATATATCGGTGTTGTAAGTGGCACATTAAGTTTTAGCATCACGATGTTCATCTGTAATTCCTTTGAATCGTTATCAGCTGGAAAAAACTGGCTACTATCCTTCCCTATGACGACATACGAGATGGGATGGTTATTGCCAGCTATAATTGGAGGAATAACAATGTCTCTTTTCTATAAAGTCAAAACAGTTCGTGCTTAAAAAGTACAAATAAGCATTCAGTGCACTCATTATTTGAGTCTTCTGAATGCTTATTTATAAAAGCCACCTCTACACTATTTCATTCATTTTTTTTGAGCAGCAAATAAGCTTAAATCATTCACCTGACACCCAATTGCCTCGTGGCTGAAGAATACGAAAGTTTCGCAAGGTCTGAACCGCATCAGGAAGAATGCTCTCGAGTAACTTTCGATGCTCATCAGCAAAATCAATCTGACTGTTTTTATTCCAACGCTCATAAAGCGTAAATCGTGTCGGATCTTCTGCATCCTGATGCAGAAAAGCACAAATAAAGGCATCTTCATCTACCATCCTATCAAATAGATTCATGGCTGCTTTTTTCCAATCAGTCCGTCTATCAGGTTTAACCTGAAAATTTGTATAAAAAGTTGAATCATTGGTTACGGTTTCGAAATAACTGCTTGCCCAAAAAGCAAGCGGCTTTAGAATATATATCTTTCGTGGCGTTGCACTCATTTGCGGTAAGCGTTGTTCATAAATTCGACGGTAAGCCTTCGAGGCCATCTGGTAAGTCATAAAATCCTCTTTCGAAGCCTCTTGCCACCTTTCATACATACTAAAGCGAGTTGAATCTTCGGTATCTTGATGTACAAAAGCACTTACAAAAGCTGGTTCTTTCGCCATATTTTCAACCAGAACAAATAAATGTTCTTGGAACTCTTCAACACATTCAGGTTTGATGTGATATTTCACATAAAAAACCAGATCATCTGGGTTTGCTATTTTTGCTGGATTGGTTGTCATGGTATACTCTCCCTTTTATCATTACCAATATGTTTTCACCTCATAACTAAGCACATACAAGTTATAACTTTTAAAACCAAGAAGCAATAGATCTCAATTATCAAAAATAGGATCAAAATAATCACATAGAACAACTCAAAACAATTGCCGCTTTAAGACGGAATTTATTATACCCCTCGGTAATTTTCTTGTGAAAATTATAAGGATTTAATTTTTTTCATGGCGCTTTTCCGCAAAAGAGCATATTCCACACTGTTAAAATTAAAACCAGCAACTTCCTCGTAGAGTTGCTTTGCCTTAGGCTTTTCACCATTTTCTTCATAAGCCATTCCCAAGTAATACTTATTAAATATTTCATTCAAATCTGACTTTTGAAAGCTTAGAATGGCATCCTTATATTTTTTCTCCTTGAACAGAACATATGCTTGAGCACCATAATAGTTTTCCATCAATATTTCATTATCAAGTTTTTTATAGATTTCTTTTACCTCTTCACATTGCTGATAGGCTTTAGTATAGTCACCCTTTTGAGCAAGAAAATAGATCTTATACAATTTAACGCCAGCCTTTTGGCCAAGCGTGTACCTCTCAGACTGAATACTTTCCAATCTTTTCTTAACATGTTCAGAATATTTCAATAGACACTCCTCCGCCTTTGCATGTTGCTCACTGTGTATGCAAAGCATGATCATATTCTGAAGCGTAAAAATCTTTTGTCCTAACTTCTGACTTTCTGTAATATCCAAATTATTAACTTTTTCCAATGCCAAATTCAACTCATCAAAGGCAGTCATCATTTTACCCTTATAAATTTCAGTAAAAGCAGCATAGTTTGAGTAAATAACAAGATTAATATCATCAGCCAACTGAACGGCTTTGTGATAATCCTTTTTTGCATTTTCAAGCTCGTCTAAGAATAAGTTTGCATGTGCTCTTTTTAGGTAAGCTAAAGCATTTTCAGAATCTATTTCAATGGCTTTACTGTAGTTGTCTCTGGCCATTTTCAATTTTGATCCACCTCTTAAAGCATCACCCAAATTAATATAGGCTCGTCCCGATTCTGGCACCAATGCTAAAGCTTGCTTCATATTTTCTGTAGCCTTATTAAAATCATTGGGTTTTCTATTCAGATAAGAAAAACCTAATTGCTGATAGGCGTAATGAAAACTCTCATCTAGACTAATGGCTTTTTCTAGACTTTTCCTTGCTTCCTCAATCTGATTATTCTCTGTGTAAACATCAGCAAGATAAATCCAGGCTCGTGAACTCTCAGGCTTTAAGGAAACTAACTTATTTACCAGACTTAATCTGTCCTCCCAATTTGCATTAAAATAGGACAAACCGATTTTAATAAGTATTTGTTCAGCTTCACTACAGTATTTATAATTTTTATTGGCCATCTCTAAATTCGCCTTAAAAGACTGAGTCGAATTAGATGAATATGCCAGTTCAAAATAAGCATAAGCAAAACGAGCATCCTCAGCAATCGCTTTTTTGCCAAGCTCCTGAGCCATCAATAAATTCCCCATTTCTCGTGCATCTCTAGCCTTAATCAACAATTCTTTTGCCTTTAAATTCTTTGTTGATACAGGAATTCCCTTTATTTCTGATGCATATATGCTACCTGCAAAAAGGAATAATATCAGCATTAAGCCAATAAAATAATTTTTAGATCTAAGCTTCATGATAATCAAATTTTAAAATAAAATCAGTGAATAATAAGAAGACTTGCATTACAGTTATAATGCATTAGGACCGTATAATAATGCGGATTTAGTTCACAGATCAGCTTAAAAAGCCTGCCATCATTTTATAATCTGAACCGAAGTGGTAGGAGATCACTAAATTTAATCATTAACAGACGCAAAATCAAATAAAAACACATGCTTTCTCTTAATCTCAAGAGTCAAAAAAAACACATTTTTTTTAGACTTCATGTTTCTATTTAAATCACGATTGCAAAATCGCTAGAAGACAGAACAATAATAGAATGATTGTTTTCATAATAGAAACAAAAAGCTAACATCAGTTTTTTAACCAGACGGTTAATTTTTATTCATTTTAATTTGTTCCTTAAAATTTATCATCTACATTTGCATTAACCAAACGGTTAATCCGAGTGGTAACTTTTTTTTTATTACGAATTAACCATTTGGTTAAAAATTTAAACACAATGGCAACAAAATCTTTAGAAACACAAGAAGATATTTTAAAAGCAGCCAGGAGTATATTTATACAAAAGGGACTGGCAGGTTCAAGAATGCAAGAAATTGCAGACAAAGCAGGAATCAACAAGGCTCTTTTACATTATTATTATAAAACGAAGGAAAAACTCTTTGAGCAAATTTTTAAAGAGGCCTTTGTTAAAATGATGCGACCTCTATCTGTTTTTTTATCTGATGATTCTGAATTGTTTCAAAAAATTAGAAACATCTGTCACCATTACAATAAAAGTTTAATCGAATTTCCCTTTCTACCCAACTTTATAATGAATGAAATCAATACTGATCCCTCAAGAATTATTAAGATGATTATGGATGAAGGCATGCAAAATGGACGAGACAGAACAATGGCGCAAATAAAAGAAGCTGTTGACTCAGGAAAAATAAGGCCAATTGATCCTAGAGAATTGATTCTTAATATTATTAGTCTATCTATATTCCCTTTTATCAGCCAGCCGGTTATTTCAAAATTTCTATACAGCGGAGATGACATGAATAAAGTTCTGAAATCAAGAGCTGATGGTGTCGCAGACTTTGTTATCCAATCAATTAAAATCTAATTACGATGAATATGATTATATCCGCTAAAATAGAACGAAGTGTTCTTGTGTTGATTTTCTTATTGGCTTATAACGCAGGTATAGCTCAACAACACAATCTAAGCTTAGAGCAATGTCAGAAAGAAGTGCAGGAAACATTTCCTTTACACAAAGGCAAAGAACTCTTAAGTCAATCTTCTCTTCTAAATATTGAGAATTTAAAGGCTGCCAATCTTCCCAAACTGTATGCAAACGGCAAGCTTAGTTATCAATCAGATGTTACAGGAATTTCATTCTCAGGCATGAACACGCCAAAAGCACCTAAAGATCAATATTCTCTTAATGTAGATATTGAGCAATTGATTTATGATGGAGGAAAAACCAAACACCGGGTTGATGTGGAAAAGAAATCCGCCGAAGTTGACATTCAGAATCTAGAAATTCAAATGTATCAACTACGAGAAAGGGTGAATATGGCCTTTTTTAGTATTCAATTGGTAAGGAAGAATAAAGAAGTCCTGCTCGATAAACAAAAAACCATATTGCAACGAATAAAACTGGTCAAATCGGCGGTTGAGAATGGAGCTGTATTACCCGCCAATTTAAAGATATTGGAATCAGAACTGCTTTTAATCCAACAACAGTTTATGGAATTAAATGCTATTGAATCATCATCATTCAATGTTCTTTCGCAGCTTATGGGGCGTTCGGTTGATATCAAAACAGAACTCGAACAAACCTCCTTTAATGAAAATATTGTGGCAGACATTAGGGTTCAGTCTAAAAACAGACCTGAGTATAAATGGTATGCCAGTCAACAATTCTTACTTGATGCACAAAAAGAACTTCTAAAAAAAGATCGATATCCTGTGATTAAAGGCTTTGGGCAGATGGGATATGGAAATCCTGGTTACAACCAACTGACAGACAAGTTTGACACTTATTATATGTTAGGTGCAAAGGTTTCATGGCAAATATTCGATTGGAAAACGAACCGTAGAAAGCAAAAAGCCATCCTTATACAAAAGAATTTAATCGAAACTAAAGAATTAGGTTTTACACAAAATCAACTTATCGATTCAGGTCAAAAATCCAATGAAATTCAAAAATTTAAAATCTTGTTACAACAAGATGATGCCATTATTGAATTACACGAAGATATTAGTAAAAGTTCAGCATCTCAATTGGATAATGGTGTGATAACCTCTAGCGATTATTTGGACGATTTGAATAAGGAAATTCAAGCCAAACTAAATAAAGAATACCACGCTATTCAATTACAGCAATCTCTAGCTGAATACAAACGAATTCAAGGAATATAAACGCATTTAAATATCAGTAAAAATGAAAACAACAACAATTATAGGAATTAGCCTAGCTCTTAGTTTGCTGACATCTGCCTGTAATCAGAATGAAAATGAATCTGATGCATACGGAAATTTTGAAGCGACCGAATACTTGATTTCCGCTGAAAACTCAGGAAAAATTCTATCTCTGAATATTGATGAAGGAGACGTATTTACTCAAAAAGAACAGGTAGGAATTATAGACACAACCCAATTGTTCCTGCAAAGCGAACAGCTTAAAGCGCAAAAACGCGCTGTGGCTTCAGGCGTTAAAAACATTCTATCGCGCATAGCCGTTTATCAGGAGCAAATTGCCATTCTTAAAAAAGATAAAGCGAGAATCGACCAAATGTTTACTGATGGAGCTGCTACAAGTAAACAAGTTGATGATATTAATGGAGGTATACTGCTTGCAAAAAGACAAATAAAAGCAGTTAAAACAGAAAATGCTAAAGTGCTGGGCGAATTGGACAATATCGATCGTAAGATTGATGCTCTAAATGATTTGATTCAGAAAAGCAAAATTATGGTACCACAGGCCTCTACGGTCCTAGAAAAATACCATGAAGCTTTTGAAATGGTGAATACGGGCACTCCCTTGTTTAAATTGGCTGATCTGAGAACGCTTGACTTGAGAGCTTACATTAGTGGCGATCAACTTCCATCCGTTAAAATAGGGCAAAAGGTGAATGTCCTTATCGATAAAAACAAAGATGAAAACCAAACACTTAAAGGAAAAGTGATCTGGATTTCTTCTCAGTCTGAATTTACACCCAAAATTATCCAGACTAAAAAAGAACGTGTTAAACTGGTTTATGCCATTAAAGTAAAAGTGAAAAATGATGGCCGATTGAAAATTGGCATGCCTGGTGAAATTAGATTCAAATAAATATGAACTCCAAAATTAGCATAACAGATTTATCGAAATCCTATGGGGATGTTCAGGCTTTAAAGAACATTAATTTGGACATAGAGTCAGGGGAACTATTCGGTTTAATAGGACCTGATGGGGCTGGAAAAACGACCTTATTTCGCTTACTGGCAACACTACTGGTTCCAGATTCTGGCTCAGCAAATCTGTGTGGTTTCGAAATGGTAAAGGAGTACAAGCATATTCGAAACATTTTAGGTTACATGCCCGGAAAATTCTCCCTTTATCAGGATTTAAGTGTTTTAGAAAACCTCAATTTCTTTGCAACCGTTTTCAATACCAGAATCGAAGATAATATGGATATGATTCGAGACATTTGGCTTCAAATTGAACCTTTCAAAGATCGCTTAGCAGGTAAACTATCTGGTGGCATGAAACAAAAACTGGCTCTTTGTTGTGCCCTAATTCACCAACCCAAAGTATTGCTGCTGGATGAGCCTACAACAGGTGTTGATGCCGTTTCGAGAAACGAGTTTTGGCAAATGCTTAAGAGTTTAAAAACAAAAGGGATTACCATTGTGGTGGCAACTCCTTATATGGACGAGGCCAATCTCTGCGAAAGAGTTGCACTGATGCAAAATGGTGAAATTCTAAGTCTGGATTCACCTTCAGGTATTATAGCCAATTTCGAAAAGGATTTATATTCAATTCAAGGTAAAGATACCTATCAACTCCTATTGAATTTACGCGATTACCCTTATGTCCATTCTGTTTTCCCATTTGGGCAAAGCATTCACTACACAGATACCCGAGATCAAATCTCCCCTTCTGATTTGAACGATTTCTTATCGTCGAAAGGACAACACGATATTGAAATAAATCAGATTACAGCTAGCATAGAAGATTGCTTTATGGCCTTAAGCCAACAAAATACAATTCAGTTATGAATACAAATAAGAAAGTCATATCGGTACGTAACTTATTCAAAAAGTTTGGCTCGTTTACAGCAAATAAGAATTTGTCATTTGATGTATATCAGGGTGAAATATTCGGTTTCTTAGGTGCAAATGGCGCAGGAAAAACAACAGCAATGAAAATTCTCTGTGGTCTTTCCTACCCGACTTCTGGAGAAATAATGGTTGCAGGCTTGGATGTTTACAAGCAAAGAGAAGAGCTGAAAAGAAATATTGGTTACATGAGTCAGAAGTTTTCTTTGTATGAAGATTTGACGGTATTCGAGAACATCCGATTCTATGCTGGAATCTATGGCATGTCATCCAAAGAAATTAAGTCAAAATCTGATGACTTATTGCAAAAGCTTGATCTGGTTCATGCCAAAAATAAGCGCATTGGCGAATTGCCTTTAGGTTGGAAACAAAAGCTAGCCTTTTCAGTCGCTATTTTCCACAATCCGGAAATTGTATTCCTCGATGAACCTACCGGAGGCGTCGACCCTGTTACCCGACGACAATTCTGGGATTTGATTTATGAAGCATCTCGAAATGGGATTACCGTTTTCGTAACCACTCACTATATGGACGAAGCCGAATATTGCAATCGTGTTTCGATAATGGTTGATGGAAGAATTGAAGCTTTAGATACGCCAGAAGGACTTAAAAATCAGTTCAAAGCAAAAGATATGGATGAAGTTTTTCTACGCTTAGCAAGAAAAAGCAATTATCAAGAATAGTTAACAGGATAGCAATAGCAGCTAAAAAATAATCATATGAAACGATTTATCGGTTTCCTAAAAAAAGAATTTTATCACATTTTCCGCGACAAAAGATCCATGTTGATTTTGTTTGGAATGCCTATTGTCCAATTACTCCTTTTTGGTTTTGTTATCACCAACGATCTCAAAGATGTGAAGATGGCTGTGCTTGACCATTCCAAAGATGAATATACATCCGAAATCATCAATAAAATAAGCTCATCAGGTTATTTCAAATTGGTCGAAAATTTAGATGGCATTAATCAAGTTGATGCGGCTTTTCGAAAAGGAGAAATAAAAGTTGTACTGGTTTTCGAATCTGAATTCGGAAAGAATCTTGTAAAAGGATCCAAAGCCTCAGTTCAGATATTAACCGATGCATCGGAACCCAATATGGCTAGTTTAGAAGTCAACTACCTTCAGGGTATTCTTCAAAATTACAATATTGAAATCAACAGAGGCAAAACAATTCCCAATCAAATTATTCCACAAACAAGAATGTATTTTAATCCAGACATGGAAAGTGTGTATATGTTTGTACCTGGAATTATGGCGACTATTCTAATGCTGGTTTCAGCAATGATGACCTCCATTTCAATTGCACGAGAAAAAGAGATGGGAACCATGGAAATTCTACTGGTTTCACCTTTGCTTCCTTGGCAAATTATTTTGGGAAAGGTGACGCCATACCTCATTCTATCATTTATAAATGCACTTGTTATTGTGGGAATGGGCTACTTTGTATTTGGCGTACCTGTACTTGGTAGTTTTGCTTTATTAATGGCCGAGAGTGTTTTATTCATTCTTTTAGCTCTTTCATTGGGCATCTTTATTTCTACGGTTTCTGATAGTCAACAAGTTGCTATGATGCTATCTATGTTTGCATTAATGTTACCTACAATCTTGCTCTCAGGTTTTATTTTTCCACTACGAAACATGCCTTTACCTTTACAAGCTATCAGTCATATTATCCCACCACGATGGTTCATTGTTATCATTAAAAATATCATGCTAAAGGGCACAGGCTTCGAATTTGTTTGGAAAGAAACACTAATTCTTATAGGGATGACCGCAGGTTTTATAGGCTTAAGCGTTAAAAAATTTAAAATCAGATTGGAGTAATTTCGGTATTCAAAGCTTACTCATGAAAGAAAAAACACCCTTCTGTCTTTTGGACATTTCCCTAAAAGAAGACAAACGAAAAAGCAAACTCTTAAAATCACTGTAAAGAAAATAACACATGCGAACTATAAAATTCATATTACAAAAAGAGTTTCTTCAGATATTTAGAAACAAGAGTATGTTACCCGTCATTTTTGCCTTACCCATCATTCAACTTTGTGTTTTGGTTTTTGCGGCAACATACGAAATGAAAAACACCAATTTATTTGTTGTGGATAGGGATCTTTCTTCTCATTCTCGTGAAATTATATCCAAATTTAACGGATCACCCTTCTTTACCGTTACGAATATCGATTTCTCTATGCAAGAAGCCGAAAAGGAATTATTTAAAGATAAGGCCGATGCTATTATTTACTTTGAGAACGGGTTCGGTGAATCTGTAGACAAAAAAGAATCCGCAGAAGTTCAGGTTTTGGTTAATGCTATAGACGCCAGTGCAGCCGGACTTTACAATGCCTATATTCTATCGGTGATACAAGAATATAACCTTCATATTAATTCAAAACTAAAATCCGTAAGTAAAGGCAATCCCATTCTGCAGGTACAAAACACTTATTCCTATTTGTACAATCCCGAGATGAAATACATTCCCTATATGCTTCCGGGAATTTTGGTTCTTTTAGTAACCGTAATCGGTTTGTTTTTATCTGCTATGAATGTGGTACGTGAAAAGGAAATTGGAACCATCGAGCAAATTAATGTCACACCCATAAAAAAACACCAATTTCTAATCGGTAAGCTTATCCCCTTCCTTGTTATCGGTTTCTTCGAACTGGGAATTGGTTTAATACTGGCTGCATTTGTATTTCAAATTCCCTTTTTAGGATCAGTCTGGCTCATCTATCTCGTCGCTTTTGTTTACTTGCTTACAATTTTAGGTATTGGTCTTCTTATCTCTACTCAAACAGAAACTCAGCAACAAGCCATGTTCATAGCTTGGTTTTTCATGATCATTTTTA
>Ga0209272_10000501_pt1 | contig 31696 bp, 28 predicted proteins | sample tdDd002_FD_187125 | JGI IMG/M metagenome (GOLD analysis project Ga0209272, IMG submission 187125) | Marine sediment microbial communities from the Atlantic coast under amendment with organic carbon and nitrate - tdDd00.2 (SPAdes)... | ecosystem: Environmental > Aquatic > Marine > Coastal >... | reverse complement strand
TTCACCCATTCTGTGGCGGTGTTCCTACTGATGTCCGCATCACCACACGTTACGATGAGAATGAATTTGTTCAATCGCTAATGGGGATTGTCCACGAAACCGGACACGCGCGTTACGAGCAAGGCTTACCAAAAGCATTAGCCGGATTACCATCAGGTGAAGCGCGCTCTATGGGAATTCATGAATCTCAATCTCTGTTCTTCGAAATGCAAGTTGGCCGCAGCGACCCGTTCATCGGACACTTAGCCAACCTAGCAGGACAACAATTTTCAGGCCCAGAGTTTGAGAAAGAGAACTTCCAAAAGATCTACACTCGCGTGAAGAAAGACTTCATCCGTGTTGATGCCGATGAGCTGACCTACCCTGCACACGTAATTTTACGTTACGAGATTGAACGTGATCTGATAAACGGCAAAATCAAACACACTGATGTCCCTGAACTTTGGAATACTAAGATGCAGTCTTACCTTGGTTTAAGCACTCAAGGCAACTTCACTAATGGCTGTATGCAAGACATCCACTGGGCAGATGGCGCATTCGGTTATTTCCCTTCTTACACACTAGGCGCGATGTACGCGGCTCAATTTATGGCAGCAATGAAGAAAACGGTTGATGTGAACTCTGTGATTGAAAGTGGCGACCTATCACCTATCTTCACTTGGTTAGAGTCAAACATTTGGAGCAAAGGCAGCCTGCTGAGTACCGATGATTTGGTGAAGCAGGCTACAGGTGAAACCCTAAACGCGAAGTTCTTCCAAGATCATCTAAAACACCGATACTTAAGTAAAGTTTAAATGATAGAACAGTAATGCATGAACAGGTGGTTGACAAATAATCAGCGCAACCCTACGTTCTAATAAAAACATTTAAATAAATAAGTCTGCCTTAGAAAAAGCCTGATCATGGAAACAGATTATTAAAATGGTTATTTTACAATCTAATCATCCAATGTTATCAGGCTTTTTTTAACAAACGCAGATGACGAGCTAAGCCTCATCGCAACTTGATACACAAACCTATCGTTCTACATTTAAGACTCGATTTTGCTCTGTCAAAAAAGTATAGAGCATATAAGAACTAATAACTGCAGTGATTGACTCAGCAAATAAAATGCTAAACCATACACCATTTTCTGGTATCAATTTCGGTAATAACATAAGTCCAAGAACAACAAATACAAAGCCTCTTGCTACAGATATAACGCTAGCTTTCGCTGGCTTAGCGGTGGCTTGGAATAAGTTAGCAACCACCATATTATATGCCATAAGAGGAGCTGCAGAGAAATAGCATAACAACGCAAGGGAGGCTAGTTTAATTAATTCACTGTGCTCACCAAGATAAAAAGCCGCAATACTATGAGAGCTTATCAACACGACACTAAATAGAAAAACTCCAGCCCCTATTGCCGACATCATCCCTATTTTTAACGTTTCCTTGACTCGACCAAGTTGCTCAGACCCATAGTTAAAACTAATAATAGGTTGACATGCTTGAGTTATACCAATCACAATAAAAAGAGCAAAAACACCCAGACTAGACGTTAGGCCATAAGCGATAACATGGCTGTCACCAAAGCTTTCTAGCAATACATAATTAAACAAAATTATAGTAATGGCAGACGTGACTTCAATAAAAAATATTGGTAAGCCAATAGATAAGATTGGTTTAATAAAATCAAAACCAAGGCCTTCCAAGTTCAACTTAAGGTTGCCCTTCTTCGATATAAAGTGCCCTAAGAGAATCGTTAATATTACTAACTGTGATAACCCAGTGCCCAACGCAGCCCCTTTCATCCCCCAATCAAATTGAATAACAAATATGTAGTCAAGCACTAAGTTAATAACTGCACCACCAGACATCGCATACATAGCTAGGTTCGGATTAGAGTCATTTCGAACAAACGCCGACATCACCCAACAGAGAGAAAAAGGGATAAAGGAGACTAGAAGAATCGATAAATACTCGTATGTCAGGCTTGCTATTAACCCTTCAGCACCGACTAAACTAATGATTTCTTCTAGTGATAAATAAGAAATAGAGACAAACAACGTAGAAAGTAAGAAAGCGATTAACATCGACTGACTAAACAAAGTTTGCGCTAATTTAGTTGACCCTTTCCCGACTTCTATTGACATCATCGCTGCGCCACCGATGCCAATCATCATTGCTAGTGCACTAAAGAAGGAAAACGTAGGAACCGCTAAAGAAATAGCTCCTAGGCCCTCAGGTCCTACACCTTGACCTATAAAAAAAGCATCGCCCATGATGAAAAGCGATTTAATGACCATTCCGGTTAATGCTGGAAGCAGGTACTGAAGAAATGATTTTGAGATTGAATCTGTTTTTAAATTTATACTCACAATTAACCCTTAAGGCCTCTGAAATGCTGTTTTCAAAGTAATATTATCTATACCTAAAGGGGATTGGAAAATGGACTAACTGACCAATGTCATGTGATATTTGAACATTACTTCCTAAACTTGCTTGGCGACTTCCCTACATGGCTTATAAAAAAGCGACTGAAATATGCGGGGTCTGTATACCCTAAAGAAAGAGCAATATGTTTAATACTGTTCTCCGTAAACATCAGTTCCCGCTTGGCCTCTAATATCACTCTATCATGCACTAATGTCGATACGGTTTTACCTAAGGCTTGCTTAGTGAGCTCATTTAGACGTTTATTCGTTATGTTCAATTGATTAGCATAGAAATCAGTACGCTTCTCTTGCCTATAGTTTTTCTCTACGAGAATTTTTAAATCCGCAACTCTAGAATCCTCGCGACTACCAAAGCATTGGTTAACCTCTGAAAATCTAAGAACATACAAAAGGAAGCTAATTGTCAATGATTCCACAAGATCCCAATCTGGATTTTCTCTTAGGCATTCATCATGAATAAGCATAAATATGGGCTCAAGATAAGGAAGAGCTTCAGGCGTCACATCATAAAAAGGAGGACGAGCTGAAGGTGATGAAAAAAACTGTTCAAGTAAGACCTGCTTTCGATAGCGGTTATCGACAAAATCAGTAGAAAATATCAACATCCTTACTGATTGAGCATCACCAGAAGTGTCATGTACTTGACCTGGACTCAGGGTGAATATTCGTCCAACCTTGTTAGCTATTTTTTCAAAATCGATGACTTGATAACCTTTATTATCTAGGCACCAAATAATTTCGAAAAAATTATGCCTATGTGCACCATGAAAATCTTCATTAGGATCATCTAATGGAATAACTACATTGCACTGTCTTATTGGAGGAAATTCAAACGTATTTACCTCACTGTCCATTTTAATACCTGTAAACTAACTATAACTTAATACTTGTACTGAACTTTATATAGCTTACCAAGCCATGTCAAAGTCCCCTTAATGTTAGCGTTAGGCCCATAATTATTGAATTTTCAACTAACCACATAATTAGGATTCTTCACTGACTTACACTTGATATTGCCTCATACCTTGCCTGTGAGTAACATTACAAATTGGACTGACGGCGCATTTGGCTACTTCCCTTCCTATACTCTCGGTGCTATGTATGCAGCGCAGTTTATGGCGGCGATGAAGCAGACTGTCGATGTTGATGGCGCTATTCAATCTGGTGAGCTAACCCCTATCTTCACTTGGCTTTCTGAAAACATTTGGAGCAAAGGCAGCTTGCTAACAACCGATGAACTGGTCAAGCAAGCAACAGGGGAAACCCTCAATGCGCAGTTCTTTAAAGACCACTTAAAAGGTCGATATTTATAGAACAAACAAAATAATCAGAGCAGCTCAATGGCTGCTCTTTTTATTGGTATCTTTTCGTCGCATGACCTGACACTCTAGAATGCCATTTCAATAATCCTCGATTTCATCTCATCAGATAGTGTCATTATTTTTCCAGTACCAAGTACAGCCTAGTTTTACGAGAACACATTCCGTTTAGTTCACATCAATCATTACTATTGAGCCTGCGAATCAGCTTCGCTGGAGTGCCACCAAACAGACAATCTGGCGGTACATCGCTATTCACTACTGAGTTTGCAGCAATCACTGAACGTGCTCCAATCGTCACACCTTGATTGATAACGCTATTCCCACCTATCCAAACGTCATCTTCGATGGTGATCGGCAAGCAATATGTCTCCCAATTTCGGCGGCTCAAATAGTCTAAGGAATGCGAGGCCGTATAAAACTGGACACTGGGGCCAATCAGGACATGATTACCAATGGTTATCGCTGCGCCGTCTAACATCACGACATTCATATTGATAAAGGTTTCATCACCAATCGCGATTGTTTTACCAAATTCGCAATGAAACGGCGGCTGAACAAAACTCTCTCCAATGCGACCAAACAGCTGTTTTTTCAATGCCCGCTTCTTCTCATCACCGATGCATGTATTCAACTGTTGTAACGTTTCGGTTGCTGCATTTCTTATTGAATCAATCTCTTGATCAGCACCATCAAACACCTGACCGGACATCATTTTCTCGAACTCAGTCATAGATAGTCTCCCGATTTAATTGATATACATAATCTACGCCTAAAAAGAAAATTAAAAAGAGAAAATCTGAGTGGGTTTGGTTCCGGTTTTATTGATTACCACACTAAGTGAATTTGAAGAGAAAAAAATAGCCTCAACTGAGGCTATTTTACGTTCTGACTACAGAAGCTTTTTTACGCTCGCAACTTGTTGTTCAAACATTTCGCCATCCTGATGTGAGTAGGACTTAGCAACATTAACCCACTGCAAGCCAGTTTCATCAATGTGTCTAAACTCCACTTGCAACGCATAACGTGCGCAACGAAAAAGAGCAAACAAAAGACCAACCGCCGTCAAGCAGACTGCCAATATCGGTAACCAACTGAGCTCTTGTTTAAACTCTGGCAGAGTGACCCAAACTGCTCCAGAAAACAGAAACACCCAAAAAGCAATCTGACCGAGGTTGTCTAACATAGTCAGCTTTTTTACTCTGATGTTGTTTATTTTCGCTAAAGGGTAAGCGTCTTTTTTAAAACAGAGTTGACGATTTTCAACACGGATATCTGACTCTTTATACATACTTTCACCTTGTACTAGTTAAAACGGCAAAATAAATCGAGTACAAGTCGTAGATCATAATTTAAATGTCGTAGCTATCTCATTGAAAAATCGAAAACTCTTTTTTATTTATAAACTCCATCCACCGCCATATAACCATACATACAACCAATATTTCTAGGGCAATTGCGTGACGAATTTCAAACATTTCCAACCCTAAAAATAGGAAAACGTTTGCTTATCAAACATGTTGACAATTGAACCTAAACGGCGGTGATGTAACTCCTCTCATCGACTTTATTCCGCTTATTTTCTAGCGAATAATTGTTAAGGTTGATCACCTGATCACACAGTTTTTCCAATGCAATTTCATCATGACCGATAATGATCAAACTGCACTCTTCTTCAGCGGCTAATGAAGTCATAAGTTTGAGTGTTTCAGCAGATGTGATTGGGTCAAGCCGTGAAGTCGGTTCATCGGCAATCAATAACTTAGGCTTGATCAACAATGCACGTAGAATAGCGAACCGTTGCAGCTCCCCACCTGAAATCTGCTGAGATGTTCGCTCAAGTAACCCCGAATCTAGCTTTAAACGACGCATAAGTTGTGGAACACGATCCAAATCAAAAACATGAATTTGGCGCAGGTCCTCTAACAGCTTCTTCAAAGCAACGTGAGATGGAAATGCACTCGGAGGATCTTGATAGAGCTTAAGCTTTTGGCCTATCGAAATGGGTTGTTCGAATTCAATGGATCCATGAGACGGCTTCAATAGCCCTAAAATTGCGTCAGCTAACGTTGTTTTCCCGCAACCACTTTGGCCACACAACCCAAGAACTTCTCCTTGGTTTAACTGAAAAGAGAGCTTTTCAAACAAGGTATGAGCATTGCGCTGAATCGCCAAGTGTTCAACAGAGATTAGCGGAGATCCACTATGCGTCGATCGTCTTTTTTTCCAGTACTTAGGATTCAAATTAATCAAAGACCGTGTGTAGTTAGATTCTGGGTCTGCCAGTACAGCCTTGGCTTCACCACGCTCTACAACAACACCTTCTTTCATTACGATGATATCGCCCGCTAACCTTTCGGCAAGTTCAATATCATGAGTAATGGTAAGCAAGCCCCCTTGTTTGCTGTGCGAAGCGAGTAAGTCAGCAACAACTTGGCAGTTTTTACGATCGAGTCCTTTTGTTGGCTCATCCGCTAGCAACAATTCCCCACCCGCCTGTGTGGCACAAAGATAAGCGACCCGTTGGGCCATACCACCCGACAACTGAAACGGATACTTTTGCTTAGCATGTGCTAAGTTCATCTTGCTCAGTTCACTAACCGTTTGAGAAGTAGCCTCAGAGTTAGCAACACCGTTTACTAAGGTATGAACTTCAGAGATTTGGCGTTCAATACGCATAATCGGATCTAAAGACAACCAAGGTTCTTGAGGAAGTAAGGCAATCTCTCTCCCCCACGTCTGCTGTAGCGCATTTTTATTTACCCTCTGCCCTTTTAAATAAATCGTGCCTAGACTCATTAACTCTTTGGGTAAGGTTCCCGTTAGCGCAGCGGCAATCAAACTCTTACCTGCGCCTGTTTCACCAAGAATAGTCAGCGGACGGCCATGTTGAATTGAGAAACTGATCGGCTCAACCAGTACTTGCTCGCGGCCTTTAACGGTCAGCGACTCGACTTTAACCAAATCCGTCATGATTTTTCTCCGCTCGCCAGTAAATGAAAACCGAGTACTAGGATAAATAAAGTAACTAACGGCTGTGCTAAAACCCAAGGGGCCATTTGGTAGTAACGAAACAGCTCGACCATCATCAAGCCCAACTCCGCTTCCGGTGGCTTAAGCCCGACATGAAGAAAGCCCAATGAAGCGAGCGCTAAAATGGTATTTCCAGCACCAAAGCAGCACAAAGTGAAGACATCTTGTCTGCAATGCGGCCAAATATGTCGTTTAAACACATACCAATCACCAAAACCATACAAAATGGAAGCTTCAACTTCCGGAGACTGAATGAGTGACAAAGTTCGATTACGCACGACGCGGAAAAACTCCACCCATAAAATCAAAGCGATCGCGACATATAAAATCAAGAATGACCCGGGTACTAAAGCCGCAAAAAGCAGTACTAAGATCAGCCCTGGCATTGCAAGAATGATGTTCATCAGAAATGAACACATGCGATCCCACCAACCACGCTTCCATCCTGCTAGAACACCGGCTGCGACACCCAATGAGGCCGAAGTAACAACACTGACCCAAGCAAGCACCAGTGAAGTCACAATAGCGTCACTCAATCTAGCGATATTGCTACGTCCAAAGTGATCTCGGCCAAGAGGCTCAGTCCAGTCTGGTGATGCGAATGCCAATGACAGATTTTGCTCTGCGGAATCCGAATGAAAAAACAGCTTTTCCAACGCAACGAGCAAAAGCGCTAAGCCAACAAGCAGCGCGCCAATAGTTTGCTTATTTAGTGCCATCACGCCATCGCCTCCGTTTGTTGTCGAGGATCAAGCTGATAAGTCACCAAGTCGATAAAGGTGTTAATCGCAACGAACAGCAGCCCCATCACCAAGGCCGTTCCCTGGATCATCGGAATGTCTCTTGCAAATATCGCATGCGCGAGTGCGTGGCCAATACCAGGCCATGAGAAAAGGGACTCAATCATGATGATTCCTTCCATCAAGCCAATGGTTTGAATGGCTAAAAAGGTAACGATCGGTATCGCAATATGGCGATGTGCGTGATGCTCAAAGGCTTGTTCAAAACTCAGCCCTTTAAGGCGAGCAAATTTAAAGTAAGGCGTCGATAATGTTTGTTGAGTTACATTGCGAATCAATCGATTCGACATCGCAGCTAACGATAACGCCAAGGTTAATGCTGGCAAAAAAAGATGCACAGGCGTACCAAAGCCAGCAACGGGAAACATGCCTAAGTGCAGCGCGAATACGATAATCAGCACTAAACCAATCACGAACACAGGTTGAGCGCGAACAAATACCGATGTCATTAACCCCCATTTATCCGACGTAGAATTTGCTCGCTTACCACAGTAAACACCAACAGGAACGGCAATGAGTACCGACAAAACCAAAGCAACTAAAGCCAGCAGCAACGAGTGACCGAGTTGATGTTGGATCTCCGTCATGACGGGCATTCCGCTGATAAGGGAATTGCCCAAATCAAAATGCATTAGATCCCAAAGCCATTGGAAGTAAAGCTCGTACCCCGCCCTGTCTAAGCCTAATTCAGCACTAACCGCTCTTGCAGCCTCAGCATCCACATAGTCATAGCCATATCGACCTGCTGCGATCCGAAAAGCAAAGTCACCGGGCAACAATCTCATTAGAATAAATGTCAGCGTGCCGATACTCCAAGCGACCAAAACCGCTTGGAGTAAACGCCTCATCAATATGTTAATCATTTAACGTCATCTCTGAGATGCGGTAGTTAATTTCAAACGGATCGAAACTAAAATTACCCACTTTCTCATTAACCGCGACAAGTTGGGTGTAGAACGTAATTGGAATCAGTGGCATCTCTTTCGCCAAGATATGAGATGCTTTTTGTGCTTGTTGTTGGTAGCTGTTTGAATCTTTGGTCGCACTCAAGCTGTTTAATAAAGCGTTAAACTCAGCAGATGACCAATTCGTTGGGCCCCAATCACTGCCTTTATGTTCGGCAAAATCTTTGAGCAGTAACGCAAGCGGATCAACCGTTGCTCCAAAATTCCTAGCTACAAGAGCAAGCTCAATAGTTCCATCTTGGTGTTTAGCTGGGATTGCGCTGGAGTTATCAATCGAAATATCCACCTGAATACCAACTTCTTTTAGCTGCGCTTGAATCGCCGTGGCAACAACGGGTAATTCAGGTCTATCCGAATAAGTGGTTAGGTTGATAACAAAGGCTTCATCACCACGCTCTAACATGCCTTGCGCGTTTTCATCCCAACCTTGTGACGCTAACAACTGTTTTGCTTTTTCCAGATCACGTGATGTTTCAGCAAGCTTTTCTATATGCCATGCACCAAGTGAGGGGGCAAAGAGTTGGTATGCTTCAGAGCCCGGCATACGAATAATTTGCTGGGAAATGCCCGAGCGATCCAGCGCTAGACTCAAGGCTTGTCGCGTCTGGAAAGAATTGAGATATGGATGCTCATTGTTGAGCTTGAGTAAGATAGTGCGCGGAATGGATTCACGTACTATCTCTACCGATTCGGTTTGTTGTAACGGTGCGATACTTGCCGGATCAAGCGTGTAAACAATGTCAGCTTGCCCACTTTGAGCGAGCAGTGCACGGCTCTCCGCACGGTGCCCAGCAAGATAATGCGCTTTTTCAATCTTGGCAGGCTCTCCCCAATATTGTTCATTTCGAGTGACATGAATCTTGTGTGGCGGAACCAACTGCTCAATTTTATATGGCCCAGTACCAGCAAGTGATGTCGCCACACCACTTTCGTCATAACTGCCTGGTGACGCAATCGCAACGGTATAATGAGCCAACACGGTTAGCATTGGGTTATAGGGCTTTGACAGCTGAATCGTAAGCACATTTCCCTCAGCCGCGATCGACTCGATTGGCACACGCTTGATAACTCCTGGTTTATTCATCGCATTAACTAGCGCATTTTTAACAGCAGCGGCATCCAGTTGAGCACCATCATGGAATGTCACCCCATCTCGCAACGTAAAAGTCCAAGTCAAGTCATCAGGACTGACCGTCCACTGCGTTGCTAATTGAGGTTCTACCTGACCTTTCTTATTGATCGCCACCAGCGCTTCTACTACCTGCATACGAGTAAACATATAGCCATCTTTAGAAAGATCTTGGCTACTAAACTCGAATGGGCCTGAAATTCTAAGCGGCGGAGTTTCTGAAGATGGCTTGAGTTGATTAAACGCCAATACGGCAATAGCAGCGACAATTGCCACGCCAACAATCCTGTTTTTCATCAAGTGATGTCCTTAGAGAATGAAATTCAAGATATGTTATAACATAACAATTAATTCAATCAATATGATAATTACTCTCAATAAAGATTGAACATACACGCCTTCTAAAACTAAAACCTCGATGACAAGGCGTTCTCAATTAAATACTAGTCACTACTTCATTTGATGTAACTCTCTGATAAAGTGTGGTGAAAGGATGTTTTTTTGCGGGATAACTCGAATGGATATACTTAGCCAGTTGCAATTTTCGATTTCAATTACAGGCCCAATCTGTTTAATGCTAGTTCTGGGTATTTTGTTTAAACGTATTGGCCTTATTAACGAAAATTTCATCGAAGTCGCATCTAAGCTGGTGTTTCAGGTAACGCTTCCAATCATGCTTTTCTTAAGCATTGTAGTGTCTGAGCATGATATTGCTGCCGCCAGTCATTTCATCTTATACGGCGTCTTATCCAGCATCGCATTTTTTCTGTTTACTTCATTTTCGGTCAAAGCGCTGTTTCCGTCTTCACCCGATCAAGGGGTCATTATCCAAGGAGGGTTTCGTTCTAATACCGGCATCATAGGTATTGCTTACGTTGCCAATGCTTATGGGGAACAAGGCATTGCGTTAGGAGCGATTTTCGTCGCCGCAACCACATTGGTTTATAACGTGTTGGCTGTACTCTGCCTGACTCCCAAGCATCAAGAGTCAGGAGAGAAAGTAGGTAAAATGATGGCGGCCACGTTGACTAAAAATCCTCTTATTATCTCCATTTTGCTTGGCATCGCATTTTATGTTCTGAACATCCCAGTGCCAACCATCGCGATTGATGCGGGTAACTACCTTGCCAAAATGACACTACCTCTTGCCCTTTTATGTATCGGAGGCTCACTGAACTTAAACTCTCTTAAGAAAGAACAAGCGCCCTCTTGGGTCGCAAGTGGTTTTAAGTTGGTGGCAGCGCCGGTACTCATTACTGGGTGCGCGTATTGGTTAGGGTTTGAGGGTATGGAGCTCGGAATCATCTTCTTCATGAACGCCGCGCCTGTCGCATCCGCCAGCTACATTATGGCAAGAGCGATGAATGGCAATGCGGTGCTCGCAGCGAACATTATTGCGCTGACCACGATACTTTCCACTTTGACTTGTACTTTTGGGCTTCTATTGCTGACGCTTTGGCGTCTCATTTAGAAAGAGCGAGGAAATTAAAACGCCCCAAAATTGCTATGCTATATAACGATCCGACATCCATAGGAACAGCAGTTACAGCAAGAGAAGAAGTCGTTAACGCCAGGCTAAACAGCATTAATGTTGAGGAAGGGAAATGCCCATCCTTGGGCGAACTTATCCGTTAAACTAAACAGCGACGGCTCTAAAAGAACCACTTCACGCCAATTTCAGCTTTCAGTTCTACGTCACCGTCTATTTCAAAACCATCCGGAGTAACGATATCTGTGCTGCCGTACTCTAATTTTGTCATCAACCACTGAGTGCGGTCGGATTTGATGGGAGCATTAAACATGACATTAAAAGAGCTAGACTCCATCTCAACGGTGTCACCTTCGACCTTAAAATACTCTGGCCATGCTTGAACAAATGCTCCGCTATCACCAATTTGCTGCGTAACAAACAAGTTCAGCATATAGCCGTCAGCCGATTCTCCAAATACTTTACCAGTCGTGTATGCGACGTTAGGAAAAACCATTGCCCCTGCGGTGTATTGCGGGTTGATAAGGCCGACCGCACCTACAGAAAGCAGAGTCGTATCTTTATAACCCAGATCTTTCAGTAAACCAGCGCTACCATTTTGATGAATCAGATCGGTCGATAACCCCACTCGTGGCATCAACGAGTTATCCATCGCGTGTACTTGGAAGTACTGCGCGCGACTCTTTTGATAATCAACACCAAATTTATCTTTGCCTTGCTGCTTAGCTTTATCATTGCCGAAGCTGCCCTCAACAAAGCCTGCAAACTGAATGTTTTCGCTCCATGCGCCGGTAAACATCGATGACACACGAACATCTGCGTCAGAAGTGACAAAAACAGCAGCTTGGGTATACACACGAGTCAGATCAGATGGATCTATCACCTCCGGCTCGTCAGCGAAAACAGGCGTAGAAGCCAATGATAGTAAAGCAGTTGCTAACAATGTTTTTTTCATAAAGGTTCCTTAGTAAGAATCCTACTAGCAAGCTTCCTTTCCCGCTGTGGATGAATCGGTTGAACACCAATTTATATTGAAAGTTACAAACCAAAAAGTTCATTTTGATGGGGAAAACCTAACATTACTTCCCAGTGGTATTAGAAAGGTTCTCTGACCACCCAGGTCTATTCAAACGCCTCTTTTTGAATATGAGTGGCCAGAGAAATCCGTTAGTTAGTAGTGCTGAATCGCTCGCGCAGTTTCTGGAATATGGCATAGAAACCAGGGGTCATGATTGAACCCACAGCCAATACCACTAGCATTCCACCTAATAGAGCAAGACCGGTTGTGTTCTGAGAAACGGCTCCAGCTCCTGAAGCAAAAACCAGTGGCAAGATGCCAAGAATGAATGACCAAGACGTCATGTTCACGGCTCTAAAACGCATCTTACCGCCCTGAATCGCCGCCTCTTCAATAGGCAGTCCTTCTTGTTCGCGCTTAATCTTAGAGAACTCAACCATCAGAATTGCGTTCTTGGCTGCTAATGAGATGAGAAGAATCAATCCAATCTGACCATAGATAGAAAGCGCTTGGCCACCGAGTAACAACGCTGCGTATGTTCCTACAGCCGCTGTTGGCGCAACGATGATAATCGCAGCAGGTAGTGTCCAAGACTCGTACTGCGCCACCAAGAACAAGTAGATAAAGACTAACGCTAATACCAACGCGATTTGCGCAGTGCCACCCGCTTGTTTCTCTTGATAAGCCATGTTAGTCCACTCATAGGTGTAACCCGCAGCCAATACTTGCGCAGCCACTCGCTCCATTGCAGCAATCGCCTCACCTGATGAATAGCCCGGCGCAGGATTTAGCTGCAGTCTCGCAGCTGGCAACATGTTATAGCTGGTGACAAGATCCGGCTCCAAAGTTGGCGTAATGGATGCAATCGTTGATAGAGGTACTTGCTCGCCAGCCATTGAAGGAACATGGATACGCAGTACATCATTCAGATCATTGCGCTGTTCACCTTTCGCTTGAACAAATACACGGTAGCTACGCCCATTGAGTGCAAAGTCATTCACGTATGATGACGCTAAGTGTGTCGCCATCGCATCGTTGACCGCCCCAAGAGTTACCCCCATTTGACGCGCTTTCTCACGATCGATTTCAACATGATAATGCGGTACGTTCGCGCGATAAGTGGTCATCGCATTGGTGATTTCAGGCGCTTGATTTGCCGCAGCCATCAAGGCATACGTCATTTGAGCAAGCTCTTGTGCACTGCGACCACCCGTGTCTTGCACCATAAACTCCAGTGCATCACCGATACCGATACCCGGAATTGGCGGAAGACCCATTGCAATCGTCATTGCCTTATCAATTGAATAGAGCTGACGATTCAGTCGTTGTGCCACTGCAGGTTGAGAATGATCGCCTTCCATTGCTAAACGCTCATCCCAATCTTTTAGATTGATGAACATGGTCGCTGAGTTAGAGGCAACACCGCCCGTTAGAGCATTAAAACCGATAGCACCTGCAAAATCCTCAATCGCAGAATCTTGCTCTAAGATCGCTTCAGCCTGCTTAATGAGTGCGTTTGTACGTTCTTTTGATGCGTTGTCAGGCAAGAACATCGCGAGAGCAAGTACGCCCTTATCTTCGGCTGGCACGAACGCAGTTGGTAGCTTATCGTTCATCCAAACGACCGCGCCAATCGCCAATACAAAAGTCGTCATAAGAACAGCGGCTTTTCTAACCATCAGTGACACGGCCTTGCCGTAACCCACAGTTAGCTTGCCAAATGCACGATTAAAAAGAACGAACCATTTAGCTGGCGTCGGATTTCTCTTCATCACCAAGGCACAGAGTGCTGGTGATAGCGTTAACGCGTTAATCGCAGACAAAATTAAAGCGATACAGATAGTGATAGAGAACTGAGCGAACATAAGCCCAGTGATCCCCGGAAGCAATGCCACAGGAATGAATACCGCTAGCATGACCAAGGTCGACGCGACAATCGGACCTGTTACCTCTTTCATCGCTTGGATCGTTGCCTCTTTCGCACTCCATGTTGGATTCTCATTGAGGATTCGTTCTACATTTTCGACGACCAAAATCGCGTTATCGACCACAATACCAATCGCCAGAATCAAGCCAAATAGCGTGACGGTATTGATACTAAAACCACCCATCTGCATGAAAGCAAAAGTACCAATCAGCGAAACTGGAATCGCAACCACTGGAGCCAAAGTCGCTCGGACATTACCTAAAAATAGATAAGTTACGGCTACCACTAATAGCACAGCTAAGAATAGGGTTTCGACAATGCTTCGAATGGACGCTTCTACCGATAACGTTGTGTCATAAGGAATGGTGTAAGTCATTCCCTCTGGCATGATGGATTGGATCTCTTCCAACACGGCTTTGACTTCACTACCGGTATCTAGAGCATTCGCATCTGGATTCGCTTGCATCGCAACTAATGCCGCTTCTCCACCATTGTAGGTCGCATACGCATCGTAAAACTGGCTGCCAATTTCCAATTCGGCCACGTCACCCAAATACACATGGTTACCATCAGGAAGTGTCTTAACGATGATTTGTTCAAACTCTTGTGCACTGCTTAAACGGCCTTGAGTAATCAAGTTAAACTGTAACGCACTGTTTTCACGACTAGGGCCTTGACCGATACGGCCAGCGGGTACCACTGCATTTTGCTCACGAATTGAGTTTTTCACCTCAATGGTGCTAACGCCAAGTGACGCCATGCGATCCATATCTAGCCACACACGCATCCCGTAAGTAGCACCGATCAAATCACTGGTTGCAAGGCCTGAGATACGAGCAATACGCTCCATAAAGTTCGCTTCAACCCAACTGTTTAACTCAAGTTCAGACATGGATCCGTTTTGCGAATAAAATGCCACCGCTAACAAGTCATCCGGAGCAGCCTTACGAATTCGAATGCCTCGCGCTCGAACTTCAAACGGCAGCATGTTCTCAGCAACAGCTACGCGGTTAGACACATTCACCATCGCCATATCTGAATCGATACCGTTTTCAAAGGTAATATTCAGAAAGTAACGGCCATCATTGGTCGAGCGCGACTGCATATAAACCATGCCATCTACACCGTTGACCTCTTCTTCAATCGGGTTGCCAATCACCTCTTTAACCGTTTCGGCACTGGCTCCGGGCATAAATGCCACCACACGGACTTGCGGTGGTGTCACGCTCGGATATTCAGCAATCGGCATCGTTTTGATTGCGATGAGGCCAATCAATGTCAGGAAAATCGAAATGACAAAGGCAAATTTCGGTCGGTTGATAAAAAACTGACTCAACATAGACGTTACTCCGCTACTACGACAGGTGCACCTTCACGAATCCGCTGTAGGCCACCAACAATCACAGGTTCATTGGCATCCAGGCCAGCTATCACAAATACTTTTTGACCAATACGATCACCCACATCAACATTGCGTCGAACTGCTTGCCCCTCTTCTATCGTAAATACGTATTGGGCGCTGTGGTCTTGGTGAATCGCGGCATGAGGCACTTTAACGCCATCAATCGGCTCAGAAGGACTGAGCGCAACTCGAATGTATTGGTTTGGTGTTAAGTCACCGTGGGGGTTATCAAACTCGGCAGCGATATTTACCGTGCCGCTAGTCGGGTTGATTTTGTTATCGACAAATGAAATACGACCCGGGGTTTCAAACATTTCTCCTTCAACTTCTAACGCAACTTGCGCTTGGTTTGATCCCGTCAATTGATGATGCGATAGCTCTGACTCTTTTAAAGAGAAGCTGGCTTCCATTGGGCTAACCTGAACGATGTCCGTTAGTGGACCAAAGTTTGGCCCAACCATATCACCAATAGAGAAACGACTTTTTCCTAGCTTTCCTCCATAAGGTGCACGCACTTTCGTTTGGTCTAAGTTATCTCGTTGAACGACAACGTTCGCTTTCGCAGATTGCAGTCGAGATTTCGCCATGGTGAGTTCCGCAGAGCTTAAATCGAGTTGAGCTTGAGAAACGCCACCTGTAGATAGCATGTTTTCTGTACGGCTATGATTAAGCTTAGTGAGCTCCAAGGCAGCCTGAGCCTCGTTCAGAGTTGCCATTGCTGAGTCTAACGCCGCTTGATATGACGTAGGGTCAACTTCAAATAAGATGTCGCCTTTTTCTACCGTTGCACCGTCTTCAAAATGCTTAACAAGCAAATAACCGCTCGTTCTAGGGGTGAGTTGTGCAGATTCAATCGCCTGCATACGACCAACATAGTAAGTTGTTGGGCTATGTTGGAATGATGCCGCTTCAACAATAGAAACAGGTGTCGCTTGGGGAGCCGCAACATTTTGTGTGTTTGCTGAATTGGTTTCCGCTGAACCACCACATCCAGCAAGGACTAATGCTGTTGCTATGTATAAAGGTGATTTTTTCATGATATTTCTCTTTTTATTTTAAAGGGTTACACGGCTAACAAGGTATTCATTGCGACTAAATCTTCTGCACTTAACTCTCCGACTAAGAAACGCAGATGCAGCAGCGCGAATAGAAAATCAATGTGTGACTCCGTCAACGCTTGTCGCGCTCCATAGAGTTGTTTTGTCGCATTTAGAACATCAACAATGGTTCGAGAACCGAGCTCTAAACCTTGCTCGGTCGCCTGTAGGGCCGCTTCTGCTGAAATAACGGCTTGCTGATAAGCCGAATGCGCACTCTTCAAGGCAAGCAAGTCTTTCTCAGTACTACGAATATCCCGCGTAACTTCTCGCCACGTTTGTTCTTGCAGTTGGCGCGCTTGTTCATATTGAATACTTGCCTGCTCTACCTTGCTGGTTGTACTCCCACCTTTGTATACCGGTAGGGTCATGGCTACGCCGGCAAACACCGTGGCGTTGTTATCAAGGTTGTCAAAGCTCCCTCCACTGGTTCCCATAGGCTTGAGTCGAGATTGAGCGGCAAACGCGTATCGATACTCAGCAACCAAACCTAGTGATGGCATATGACCGGCTTCAGCCAAGGCGATTTGCTCTCGTGATAAGGTCACTAGGTGTTGTTGAATTTGCATCTGCGGGTTAGTTTTCTGCGCTTGCTCTTCCCATTGAGAGACCCCATAAGGTTTGGGAATTGAAAGCTCTGGTAATTGAGCAGCAAGTGGCGTTACTTTCGTGTAGGAGTGACCTGTCAGCTCATACAAGTAATCCAGTGCTTTTTCGACTTGGTTTTGGGCAAATATCGCCGAGGTTGTCGCTAAGTCATATTGTGCTTGAGTTTCCTTAACATCATTTTCAGGAACTAGACCATTGGCGAAACGATGTTGCATTTGGCTCAAGTGCTCGCCAATTGCCTTCTTCGTGGCTTCGACTTGAGTTAAGTTTTCTTGCGCTTTCAGTGCATCAAAGTAGCCTTTTGCCACACTCAGCTGTAACCCTTCCAATGCCACTTGATAATGAGTGAGCGTTAATGCTTGCTTCTGATTAACCAATCCTTTCGTCGCATTCAACTCAGAGTTATATAGATTTTGTCCAACAGAGAGTCCCACCTCCGCACCTTGTCCATCCGTCTGAGTCAGGGTAGTCCAGTCATTACGAAGTGCACCATAGCTAACGCTTACATCAACTTGTGGTCGGTATAACCCTTTTACTTGTTCCAGTTGCTTGGTCACGCTATCAATCTCAAGCGCAGCGCGAGTTAAAGCGGGATTATTGTCCAAAGAATCAGAATAGAGTTGTGACAGGTTCACAGACTGTGCTGACGCGAAGTGCGTGGTCAATGCAGCTCCAAGTCCTATGGCTATCAGTGATTTGTTTTTCATATACGGCCCATCTCATTGGTCATTACTGTTGAAAGCCAACAGTGTTTGCCGCTTTGTACCCGACGAGCATGGATCAACGTAATTCAGTTAGGCGCAGTTATTGTTCCAGATCAGTTTTTGTTGCTAAACGCCCGCTTTTCCGTGGACTCCATCAGTCAATTTTGATAATTAATTTATTACTTATTAATTCCACATTGAGCTCAATATGATTGGTTTAAAAGCACAGATAAGTTGGTTTAACAGTGAGAAAGGATTTGGCTTTGCGGTTCCGGATATCATTGCGATTGACGTATTGATCGATACTTCACAACTTGAGAATCAGTCCATCTCACTCAGCACGAATCAACGAGTTTATTTGGAAGTTGAACAAGACCAAGATGGCGCGTATCAAGCCATCAGCGTCGTGCCTTTGTAACACGTAATGACACAAGATAACGCAATGAAAAACCCATTGACCCCGACTAAACCCGGCAGACCAAAACGCGATCCTTTGCTAAACCTTGAGCAAGCTGTTGCGCGCAGTTATGCCAGCGTCGTTACATGGCGCGCCGAATTTCGTAAAGTTCTAGAGATACAATATCCGCAACTCTCTGAAAACCAATACCATGAGCTGAGCCAACCCATCTTTTCTATTGCAGAAGAGTATAATTATTGGTCAAAAGTTGATGGCTTACTGCTTGGGCTACAGCGAAGTCCTAGATTCAACGAGCAGCTCAAACTCAAGCGTGAAAGTATCTCTAACACCATTAATGATATGGCAATTCGCTATCATTGGGTTCTGTCAGCCCGAGATGCCCATCAACACAAGATAGTAATCGATTTGGAACAGGTTGAAGCGACGATAGAAGAGATCAACGCCCTTAACTTACAGTCTTCCGCGACCCAATCCATTTACCTATATGCCCTGATTCAAGAAATACAATCTTCGCTACTAAACACCTTTGATAAAAACACGACGCTAATCATCCGCCGATTAATACGCGCCGCGCTGCAACTGATCCGCCATTATCGACTGGGCTTGCTATACCAAAACGCAAGTCAAACCAAAGCCGGGCGACCCACATTACCAATACCCATTTTGCTTAACCGAGAAGAACAGAATCTAATCGAACATTATCTAGATTTACGTGAGCTATACCGTCAGAGACAGTTAATCCAACTGACACCAGAACAACTATGGAATAAGCATAAAATTGAGCTTGAGAAGAGTGACGTCGGGCGGCCTAGTCTAAGCGAGAAAGAAAAAACCGCTCGGTTGTTAGCGAGCAGTCAACAGAAACTAGATAAGCTCCGTTGTATGGATGAACATCAAACGCCTCTAGCAGCCACTGATCGAGTTAAAAGAGGCAGAAGACCAGAAACAAAGGCGGAAAAGATACGTAAGCTCGTTGAGAAAATCTCTAAATTGGAGGCGCACTTAGTAAAGCTGTCGCATCCCAACTCTTAGTTTGAACGTAAAAACCAAACATAACTGTTTTTTATTAACGAAAATTACTTGCTAAAGTGCCTCTCAATCCATAGGAGGCGCTTATGAAACACTCTATTGCTCAGTTTTTCATTCTAATTACGCTGCTGATTTTTACCCCTAGTTTGTTCGCGCAAATTATCGCACTTTTTGCCGAATCCAATACGCTTTCATACGAAGCAGACGCTGCCTCTGTTTCTCATATCTATGATTTGGCCATTTATCGATCCCGTTAAGCTGCCACTGCATAACTCAGCACATTGTCATTCGCACAACAAAAAATGACCTGTGTTTACGCCTATCAACGATAGCGTTTATCTGTTTACAGGAGTCCGTTACTTAAACTAATGAGCTACTATCTTCTGAATCGAACCGTCCTTTTTGACAGTTTGACAGGGAAAATCGTTTTTACAGGGAATAAGAAATCAAAGCAGTTACGTTCTAACGAATGGAAACTCCTACAACTATTTGTCTCACGCGAAGGGCAAGACATCACGAGTGATGAGATCCTTCAAAGCATATGGCAAAACAAACGAGCAAGATCGAGTGTAACAACATCGATCAAAAACCTCCGAGCCCAGCTCGAAGATGGCGCTCATCAACCTCGCTATATTCAAACCCAAGTCATGACGGGCTATGTGTTCATTGCATCGGTAAAACCGCTCACTAAATCTGAATTTGATCAAGCAATACGCGCCAATGACACAATCATCTCAACGCTTAAACGCAATCTGAAGAAGCACCGCAAAGTTTGTACCTTGTGCATAATCAATGTGATTAGTTTAGCAACCATCATTTTCTCGATTCGACTGCTCTATATGAGCGGCGCTTTTGAGTTTTTTTCGACAACATCGGAGTCTCATTCCATCATTCCGATGGTCATACAAGCTGAGCAAAATGAGCTCTCAAATCAATCGATTTACAATATTTGCAACGCTTTGGCGATTGATGCTCAACAAATTTCAAAACTGCTGTTTTTGCCCATCACACAAGAAAACCCTCGCCCGAACTCCCCAAGCTTAACTTGGGCTAACGAATCGAAAGAGATGTTAATATGTCACATGCCTTCCACAGAGCCATCACCCTAGTTCTAGCCATAGTTGCCATTCTCACCGCGAGCGCAAGTTATATTTACTATGACAACTTCGCACCAGATAAAATCGCTTTATCCAACCCAGTGTGGGAATTCAAACATCGCGGTTATCCAAGTCAGTTCGGTTACCTAAGCCACCAATGGGGACTACGTATCATTGAAATTCACTCACAATTTCAAACCGACGAGCATCATGCTACGCAGGCTATTGAGTTTAAAATGTTTGACGACGACGGGCTGCTGGGCGAGTTCATTTTACAATTTGACTTAATCTGGCAAGCAGATGGCCACAAGCTTGATGTTTCCGTCATTGATTCAACCATAGAGATTACGTCTGCATCCGATGGTTTTGATCTCGATGCACTGCATACATACCTTTACGACATGGTCCACAATATGTATCAAGTCCCGAGAGAAGTCATATCAGTCAGTCATAATATGCTCATTATTGATATTCCTTACGTGGGCATAATCAGACTTACCCCGACTCCAACGGCTCATTTAATACGAGAGTAAAATGATGAAAAGAGGTGAGTGTTATGCGCACACCTCTTTCACAGTCACTTTTCATTGCGCTATCGTTCCACGCTCACTTTTTGCCATGAAACCTACGCCATCACGTTTGAATTCACCTGAATACACCATAAATTCAATCAGTTACAGTTTTTCTAAAAATAGCTAATTTAGTTTTTCTCAACTTGGATTCCCTACACTACTGAGCATCAACACGATAAGGCGATATCTATGTTCAGTATCCAACTTGCCAATATTGACGATCTCACTTCTTTGATGAGACAGATTCTATCTAGTGTTCGAGAAGAACGAGTGACCATTCTTCCAAAAGAAAAGCTTACGCTACTCGCTCGAGCAGATGACCTTTTTCAACATGTGTCTATGACGAAGAAAGTTGACCAAATCGCGCTCTCAGAAGCTCTGGCTATCGTAGAACGACTTGTTCTAGTGGTTAACTTAGAACGCTTTAGCCATTTTGGTCGCGATATTGAACGAGCGAGCCAAATCATCAACACCTTACAAACGGTGCTTGAAGCACCAAAGATGCAGAATGATGCAAGTATTGAAAGACTCACTGAGTACTTACTTTATCAACGCATTATTGACTGCCCGTCCACCATTCAAACCGGTAATAGCGTTCCAATCACCAAAGCGTATTTAGCAGGAATGCTTAACTTTAGCGAAGCAGTGGAAGCCGTTGAAGCTCTCGTCGCATGCAAAAAGAAACTTCAACTTATTCAAGTGGATGCATCACGCACTGCAACATCGAGATCCATTGCTGCATAACAACAATAACCAGAGATATAACTATGAACTTTTATCCAAAAGTGACGCTTCTTACGACCCTTATTTTGAGTAGTGCGGCAGTTGCAGCTCCCAATACATTAACTGGTGATTGGGCTGGCAATCGAACGGCTCTCGATGATTATGGACTCAGTTTGCAAGGCGAATACACAAATGTCGTTCAATCAGCAGTGAGTGGTGGCGATGGGACCAATGTTTCTCACCGGTTTGACCTACTTGCTAGCCTTGATTTCGAAAAGCTAGGAGGCTGGAGTGGTGGCAAACTGCATACTCAAGTCGTCGCACGTGGAGGCGAAGCTAATGACTTTGGTATCCACTACCTGTCCCTTGCAAACTCAGGTCAGTACAGCGAAGATAAATCGCTATTCTTCTCGTCATTCTATTACTCACATCAGTTTTCTTCGAATACCAGTTTATTGGCGGGTAAAATTGATGCGTTTGAATTACTAAGACACGCTCCATTTTATGGCGGCGCCACTCGTCATGGATTCTTAAACATTGCGTTTGCTGCTCCACCAAGCGGTGTTACTCCACCTTCATTTGTTGGCGCTATCGCTAACCACACTATTGGTAGCACTCGACTTTCAGCGATGGTGTATGACCCTAGAGATCGCCACACAAGTGACCTAGATTTCAGTGATCTTTTTGAAGATGGGGTAAATGTTAGCGTATCTGCGACTCACAATACGCAATGGTTTGATCGAGGTACATCACTCTCACTCGCTTATACATACAGCACTGAAGAGGGAATAGATTACCGTTCGCTTGATCCAGAAGTCGGTTTCACAACCAATTCTAAATACAAGTACAACGTGAGAGCGCAGTTATCTCACAACTTAGTTGAATCAGAACAAAATCCTAGAGACGCTTGGGGAGTTCATATTAGAGCCGCGATTGCCGATGGAAATCCAAATATTATTGATGCAACTTTGGTCGGTGGTATAGGCGGAAGTGCCCTCTTCTTTAATAGACCAATGGACAGCTGGGGTTTAGGCTACTACTACTATGATCTTTCTAACGATCTACAAGACAGTGTAAATAGTCTACCTATCGCAGACAAATTCCAGAATGAGCACGGATTCGAAGCATATTACAGCTATCAAGCCATGCCTTGGTTAACCTTTACCGCAGATGTTCAATACTTAACACCGGCAGTCAGTACGCAAGAAGACACTTGGTTAGTGGGTTTACGCACTAACATCCGTTTCTAATAAAGCGGGTTAATTCGATAAAAAGCGGCTTAACCGCCGCTTTTTATCTTTGCTGAAGATGCCATTCTGTCATCCAATCGAGAATTAGCCCGAACACTTCGATATCAGATTTTCCGAAACAGAAAAACGCATTCAAGCCAAAGGTAATGTCACTACTCACTTCTTTAAGCTTTAACTCAACAAGTTCACCACGCTCAACCCACGGGGCCATGTAGTGCTTGGGCATCACAGTCCAACCGTTACGTTTCACCAGTTCACACAGCAAATCATTATTACTCACCAAGTGCATTTTTGGAGATACCCTGACGGCCGCAAAGCTCGCATGCAAACTTGCAAAGTTCTCTGTCAGATATTGAGTATCCAGCATCAGCTCTTCGATTTTTAGATCATCTGCAAGTGCCAGCGGAGAATCTGGGCGAGCAAAACACCCGACAGGCACACTACCAATTCCCTGCCAAGTCACTTCCTTTTCAGCAGATGTTTGTCCGCGATACGGCATGATTGCGATGTCGCAGCTATCACTCAATAGCAATTCCATTGCTCGTTGGCGAGTGCGATGCTGCCAATTCACCTTAATGTCTGAATTGTAATGAAGTATCTTATCCTCAACATAAGCAATAAGACTCAAAGGGGTAATCACGTCATAACAAATGTTGATCGTATGTACATCCGTTTCGTAGAGCGTCTGACTTTGAACAAATAGCGACCGATTTTGTTTTTCGACCAATTTAGCTCGGTGGTAAAGTTGATTCGCTCTATCTGTTGGCACGGCTTTACGACCATTAATGACAAACAGCGAATAACCTAATAAATCTTCATAAGCGACGACATGTTCACGAACTGTAGTACGTGACTTACCCAACAGTTTCGCAGCATTACTATAAGAACCTTGCTCGTAAACCGCCACAAAAGCACTAATTTGCTCCAAAGTGTGCATTTAATACTCTCTTCCATGTTTTTCGTTAGGAATATCCTATCATAATCGTTTTTTTTGTTTGGATGATTCATGAAAGAATTGTAGCCAGTTCACTAATTCAGCACAAAAAAGAGAACATGATGAAAAAATTTCCCCTTACTCTACTGGCTACTCTTATTGCTTCACCTATGGTGATTGCAGCTCCAGATCTTATTCTAACCAACGGTGATGTTGTCACTGTGACTGGCGAGACAGAGCGCGCTCAAGCCGTCGCAATCAAAGATGGCAATATTGTCGCTGTTGGTTCAAACCAAGAAGTCTTGAAACAACAAGGGAAAAACACCCAAGTTCGAGATTTACAAGGCAAAACACTTGCACCAGGTTTTATTGATAGCCATGGCCACTTTGCTCAATACCTACCTTTGATTGAAAGTAAGTTTCTGTACCCAGCGCCAATGGGAGACGTAAACTCCATCGAAGACATTAACAAACAGATGTCCGTATATTTTGCTCGCCCAGATCTCGATAAAGATATTCTTCATGTAGCGTTTGGCTACGATGATGCTGAACTCAAAGAGAATCGCCACCCGACCAAAGAAGATCTCGATAAATTTAGTGATGATTACAACTTCTGCGCCGTACATATTTCAGGCCACTTAGCGACCTGTAACACCAAAGGCTTAGAGTTTATTGGTTTCAACAATCAGACTCCTAATCCTGATGGTGGCGTGATTCGACGTGATGCAAATGGCGAGCTTACAGGTGTCCTTGAAGAGTCAGCGGTATATGCCATTTTGGGTAATCTACCGCAAATGAATCAAGAAGATGCCATCCGCAAATTTGGCAAAGTTCAGGACATGTTTGCAAGCTATGGCGTTACGACGACACAAGAAGGTTTAGCGACCATGCCAGCGCTAAAAGCGATGAAGAGCATGGCTGAAAACAACTTAATGAAAATTGACCTTTTGGCCTATGCGAAATGGCTCGATCTTGACGAAGCTGTAAAGCTAATGCCAATGAAGTCGACTATTAATGGCTTTACACTTGCGGGTGTTAAATTGGTTGGTGATGGCTCCCCACAAGGTAAAACCGCTTACCTTTCAACACCATATTACGAACCACCTCATAGCCATGCCTACGATTACCACGGCTACCCTGTACTGAATCAAGAAGAAATGAATCACTGGGTAGAAACAGCCTACAAAATGAATGCGCAGATTCTTAGCCACAGTAATGGCGATGCTTCGGCGGACATCTTACTCAATGCAGTTGAGCAAGCAGACGAAAAATTGGGTAAAGAAGACCGTCGCACCGTGGTTATTCATGCGCAAACAACGCGTTTAGATCAAGTTAAGCGTATGAAAGAGAATGAAATGATCCCTTCATTCTTCCCTGCGCACACTTTCTTCTGGGGTGATTGGCACCAGAAATCAGTATTGGGGCCTTGGCGAGCGTCGAACATCTCTCCAATGGGATGGGCAAACTCGAATGATCTCATGTTCACGATTCACATGGATGCACCAGTTCTATTCCCAGATATGATGACCAATATGTGGAGTGCAGTAAACCGTGTTACTCGTAGTGGTCAAACACTGGGTGAGCACCATAAGATTACGCCATACCAAGCACTGGAAGCAGTTACGATTAATGCGGCCTATCAAAACTTTGAAGAAGCAAGCAAAGGAACGATCGAAGTAGGTAAACGTGCTGACTTCGTTGTATTGGACTCAAACCCACTAGAGGTAGCCCCTTCAGACATTAATCAGATCCAAGTACTGGAAACGATTAAAGATGGGGAAACGGTTTTCCAACGTACTCAAGGCTAATTCAATAGATAAAAGCCTAAGTCATTGATTAAAAAGCGAGGATTTGATACCTCGCTTTTTTTATTGCTTTCTTATGCCCAAGATAATTGGAGCTGCAGCTTCAAGTATGAAGGGGATACTTAACTTATTCGTCTTCACCACAAGGTAAGATTGCCGCGGCGTCTTCAACCAAGATCACGCCTATCTTCGCCAATTCATGGGCGATAGCATCCGCATTTTCAGGAAAAACCGCGCGTGTTGAGGCTAAATTCAAAATGACTTTGAACTTTGCCGCAACCAATTGCTCAATAGATTTCTTCACACAAAAATCAAGCGCAAGGCCGCCAACAATTACCGTTTCTATACCTTTTGCTTGCAAAAACTCGATACCGCCAGTCGATAACGTATCGGCTTGGTCATGATAGAAAGCTCCGTAAGGGTGTGCATCGGGATCTATGCCTTTATTTATCTGAAAGTCGTACTCACGAATAGCAGGTAAACATGGCAATAGCTCAACACCTTGCGTTCCAACCACGCAATGCGGATTCCACTTGATATCCACTTCTGGCAAACCGACAGGTTCTAGCATATTGGCTGGCGTTTCCGCTTCCCAAGCCGCGCCCGGAGGATGCATATCTCGTGACACCAATGTCACACTCGCTTTGGTGTGATTAAGCAGTAGTTGCTCGACGATTTCTAACGCACCGGATACCGGCAGTTCTAATGGACACAATTCACTAAAACCTTGCTGCGGATCCACATCAATCGAAGCAGTGGTCTTTCTATCAATTTTGATTGTTTCTAATGACATGATGTATTCCTTTCACGATTAACGCAGACAAGTTTGAAAATAGGTCACGCGCTTGTGCCCAAGGCTGTAAACTTGCGCGGGTTTACCTCCTTTTCCTCTATTGGTTGAGGCCATTTTATTCGCACTCACTATCACACCGGTTTCGATTAAGCGGCGTTTGACCGTCATTCGATTTATCTCTACGCCAAACTTAGCGTAAGCAGCGATAATATCTGACACAAGGAATTCAGCTTCCAGCGCAAAGAGTGCTACAGAGGTATACTCAATTGCCGCTCTTAACTTCTTCCACGCCAGTTTTATTAGATCGGCATGATCAAAGGCCAACTCAATGTCATCATCGAGAACGCTATTTAACGCAAACCATCTCAACTGCTCTTTGCATAGGCCGCTGTTCTCAATCTGCTCTACGTTCGCACCGTTCAATAATGCGTAGTGGGCGATGGTGACACTCCACCCTTCAGGATCTCGCTTGGGGTTACCTTCAACCATAGGCTGACTGATATAATTGGGATAGGTATGGATCTTTTGGCGACAGATACGACGGCGAGCAGCATCAAAATCTTCATCCGCTACCTGTCCACCTTGATGAGACAGATCTTGCTCAAATACAAACCCACCGGGAATCGACCACAACCCATGCTCTGGTCGCTCTGGATTATTGCGCTTAATAAGAAGCACCTCTAATCCCTTTTCTCCTAAGCGAAGACATATCATGTCTATCGTGACAATCATCTCATCAATCCTAAATCCTTAATTGCTGGTTACATTACCATTTAAACTTAATAGTTCAACATGAAAGTAACCAATTGTGACTAACCTTACCAACATCAATAGCTTATGAACCCCCACATAATTAGGGTTCCAATAGGGAATTGGAAGGCATATGAATCTATAACTAGCAATACGACTTTTGGTTAATAACACAATTTGACAAACCAACAATGCTTAATTAAAGTTCGGTGCAGTAACAAAGCCCTAAGAAGAGATAGGATGGCTGAATGACTGCCAAGCTTTTCAATGATCACATAATACAAAGTGCACTTGATCTTGATGTCTATAAGATCAACATGATGTGCGCGGCATATACGCTCTATCCTGATACTCAGGTGCGATATGAGTTGATCGTGCGTTCGAGCGAAGATTTATCCGATTTAAAAGCTGACGTCGAAATCGAACTATCCAAGCTTGCTACTTGTCAGTTTACGCATGATGAAATCGACTATTTACGTCATAAAGCTAGCTATCTCGACCAGGCGTTTCTGAGCTATTTAGCGACTTTCCAGTTCTCCCCGAAGCAACAAGTGACTGTCGATGTAATAGATGGTCAGTTGAGTGTCTCTATCCGAGGGTTATGGCACGAGACAATTTTGTACGAAACATTAGCGATGAGCATCATTTCAGAAGTTCGCAACCGACGCCGATGGAACGACATTCCTTACTCCCAGTTTCGCTCAACGCTAGAAAGTAAGATCGCATGGCTTAAACAAGAGTTAACGCGCCGTGACATTCACAACTTCCAGTTCTCTGAAATGGGCAGCCGACGCCGTTTTAGCTCTCAAGTACAGCATGATGTCGTGGATTACCTGCGCCGCAATGCCCCAGAGTTAATGTCAGGCACCAGCAATTACCATCTTGCAAAACAGTTTGGCCTAACGCCAATTGGTACTGTGGCCCACGAATGGTTTATGGCCCACCAGCAACTAGTCGACACCGCACAATCTCAGCAAATTGCCTTAGACCGATGGCATCAAACCTTTGATGGCTGTTTAGGTATTGCCCTTACTGATACCATTGGCATTGATGCATTTCTGCAAGATTTTACCGCAGAGAGAGCTGCGGCTTACGCCGGGGTTCGTCACGACTCTGGTAGCCCGTTTGATTGGGGTGATAAAATCATTTCGCACTATGACTCTCTCGGCATCGACCCAAGATCAAAAGTGCTGATTTTTACCGATGGTCTCAACTTCGACCGCGCTTTGGAAATCTGTGAATATTTTGCAGGACGCGCAAATGTCAGCTTTGGTATTGGCACTTTCTTAGCAAATGACATGGGCAATTGGTCTAACGACGAACTCGCTTATCAACCTCTCTCCATGGTTGTTAAAATGGCCGAGTGTAACGGTTCTGCGGTCGCAAAAATCAGTGATGAACCCGAAAAAGCGATGTGTGAAGATGCAGAGTTTCTTCATCACTTGAAGCAAAGTTTTGGTTTAGTCAGTCAACTTGATAAGGCGAGTTAGCCTCTCAAGCGATCAAAAAACGGAGCGTTGCGCTCCGTTTTGTCTTTTCGTTACAAGCTCATGATCTTCTTAAACTCTTCTTCAGAATACTTCTTCTCTGTACTCTTCGTTAAATCAGTCATCATCTTATAGCGTATTTCTGTCGCCATGCTTAACGTGCGCTTAAGCTGTCCGTAAGAGTAATCGGAAGCCATATCCAAAGCGGCTTGTTTATCCACTTTATACATTTCACTCAGAGTTTGATCCAGATGACTCACTTGTTTGTAGAGTCGAGTCTCTTCTTTATCCCAGGTTTCTTTCAGTAGTGGTAGGTACTTCTCTGGGTTTGCTGAAGCGAGTGCCGTCAAGCTTCTAAACTGCCAATAAGCCGAATCATCACTGTAGGTATCATCACCCACTTGATACGCTTTCGGATAGTCTTGTAGAGTCGAATACAAAGGCACCAAAACGGATTCTGGCAACACACCAAAGCTTTGCCAGATCACGCCTTGCAACTCTTTTGGCATCTCTTCGCGTAGTTGAATAATATGTGATTCCAATTGACGCTCAACCCGGATTGGGCGCTTACCTTTGCCCGCAAGTGCGGTACCATCATAGGTAGCACTCAATACTTCAGCGACATCTTCGACTGATATTTTGTCGTCTGGCTTCATAAAGAGCGGATATTGAGCGCGTCGACTCTGTTGATGTTTAGATGGCGTCAACATTTTCTGCCCTAGCCATTCGCGATCAATATTGTATTCATCGCCAATCACACCAAACGCTTTAGCAAAGTTAAATGACGTCTTATCAACTTTATCTAACAGCTTATGTTGCTGAACAAATTCAACCATACCTTTAGAGTGCAAAACCTCTGGGCTATTAAGATCAACACCATGAACGCGTAAACCATTTGCAATCATGGCATAGCTGTCATCTGGTACTTTAACGGCGATCCAATGATGACCAGAACCAATTTCAAACAGCCACGCCTCGTTCACGTCAGCAATATAGAGGCTATTTCCTTCTCCGGCTCCGTAAGTCTCAATATATTCTCCGAGTAGTTCAACACCTTGTTTTGCATTTTGAACTTGCGGCAAAATCAAAGTCGGAATGATCGCTTCTATCACTCCATTTTTAACTAACGGATCCGCTTTCTCAGCTTTGTCATTCACCTCTGCACTCGTCGTCGCAGAAATCGCGACGTTATGCTCATTGATACCACGCTCTTCATAGAACTTACCGTCACTATCAACAGTAATCGCATCCCAATCCGGAATTGATGAATAAGCGAAGAAGTGTTTAGGCATAGGTACAACAAGACCATTGCCCAACGTCCACTCTCCTGCTTCGTTATCTTGTGCTGGTCGATATTCTAAGTATTTGTTCCAGTTATTGATGCCAAAGTCTTCGTTTCGGGCAATCATAATGCTGCCATCAGACGAAGCCCCTTTGCCAACAATCAAACCAGTACATGCAATCGCATTACCACTCAATGCTACTGCTATCGCACTCGTCAATAATGTCACAGACCATGTTTTCATCTCTTCTATCTCCGTATTGGAATCTATGTGGGGTGAATTCAGCTCTTTCGACTATGTGTTTGCAGTTATTATTATTTATAAAGCTGTTGAGAGGAGTCTAACGAGGTCTGTGAGTTATTTTTGACCAATCGATCACATAACCCAGAATAATAATTGAGAATAATTATTTGAAAAATATGCAGTTTTTGCATAATTCAGATAGAAGTTAAAGCTCAACACCTGAAGTATCCCAAGAAAAGTTTTCGCATAACTGGCTGAGTTGCGACAGCTCTAGCTGAGTTTGATCAACTAACCACTGCAAGATTTCGTTGGCAATTGGAGTTCGGTTTTTTTGATAACAATAATACTGCCAGTCACTGTGTTGCAATGTAATGCTATCTGGACATTTTAAGAATTGACGCTTGAGCTCAGGTAATACTAGTAGCAGATCGGTGACCGTTACTCCCTGCCCAGATAAACAAGCACTCAACGCCAGATCTAGACTAAAAAACACGGTGTCTCTACCCTGTTTTTTCCCCTTCAACTCTGCGTTCGAAAGCCACAATTTCCAATCTTGATGATCCAATGTGGCATGTAGATGAGGAAGCGTCAGTAGATCTTCAAGTTGAATATGGTTTTTAGACAGTAACTCAGCGTAAACAGGCGCCATATATTCCGCCCTCAAGAAGGTCACACCCGCTTTGTCTTTATACCTTTCACTCTTGCGAGTATTCAGAATTAATAAGTCGCAATCTTCATGTTCCAGTATTGGGTCTTCCTCAATGGAAGGAATAATCACGATCTCATGCTCAGGGTATTTTTCATTCAGCATCGCAACGTTAGGCAGTAAAACTCGAGTCGCGTAACTCAGTGCACTTTTTATCACGATTCGTTTCTTAGCTGGCGCTTTCCACTGAGCAATTAATGAGTCCAGGTTATGATAGTTTTGCCTTAAAACTTCATACAGATCCTTTCCTTGATGCGTGAGTTCTATCGCGCGATGTTTGCGAATAAGAAGAGACGCGCCTAACTCCGTTTCGAGCTGTTTGATCTGACGACTGACCGCACTCTGAGTAACGTTTAGCTCATCCGCCGCTTTAGTGAAACTCATCAAGCGTGCTACGGATTCAAACACTTTGAAGCTGTTGTGCGAGTACGGCAAATTCGAATATGGCGTCATTAGGTCTTCCCATGATCTGAACTCATGTGAGATTGGCATAAATGTCATTTGAATGCCAGCCCGATAACTCGTACTTTAATGTGATAAAGATCACGAGGCTCCTAATGAAAAAAATTCTCTCTCTCGCTATACCACTGATTATTTCGCAGATGATCTCTATGGCATTGGTACTTACCGATGTATGGATGATGTCGCGACTCAGCGTATCTGCGATTGCAGCAGG
>Ga0209272_10000499_pt1 | contig 31805 bp, 27 predicted proteins | sample tdDd002_FD_187125 | JGI IMG/M metagenome (GOLD analysis project Ga0209272, IMG submission 187125) | Marine sediment microbial communities from the Atlantic coast under amendment with organic carbon and nitrate - tdDd00.2 (SPAdes)... | ecosystem: Environmental > Aquatic > Marine > Coastal >... | reverse complement strand
TTTGATATGAAATGGGAGTCACTCATTCCTGTACTCAAAAAAGAGTTACCTTTAAAAGTACATGTACATAGAGCGGATGATATTTTAACGGCTATACGTATTGCCAAAGAGTTCGATTTAAAGTTTTCACTCGACCACTGTTCTGATGGACATTTAATCACAGACTATATAGCTGAGTCAGGTGCAACTGCAATTGTAGGTCCAACCTTGGGTTTTAGAACCAAAATGGAAACTAGAAATAAAACTTTCGAAACACCTGGCATTTTAAATGACGCTGGCGTACGTGTTGCTATAACAACAGACCACCCGGTGGTACCACTTAGAGAACTAAGAATATGTGCTGCCTATGCTGCAAGATACGGTATGGGGCAAGAAGAGGCATTAAAAGCCATTACCATTTATCCAGCAGAAATTGTTGGTCTTAATGACCGTATTGGTAGCCTAGAGAGTGGGAAAGATGCTGATATCGTGTTATGGAGTGGAAACCCACTTGAGGTCTTCTCTGAAGCCAAATTGGTCCTGATTGATGGGAAAGTTATGTTTGATGCATTATCTGACAGTTAATCAAAGATTCATTTGTAAGAGGACAAGATTAAGCTAGTTATGGCATGAGTCAATTTTAGTAAATATAAGAAGGAGAACAAGTAAATGATTTTAATCAAAAATGGTTTAACATATACAATGGAAACAGCTCCGGAAAAAATGGACATTTTAGTCGAAGATGGAAAAATTAAAGCTTTGGGGCACAACTTAAACGTGCCTGAAGATTGTGATGTCATTGATGCAAACGGTAAAATGGTATTCCCAGGATTTATCGATGCCCATTGCCATTTAGGCATGTGGGAAGATGCAATAGGATTTGAGGGGGCAGATGGGAATGAAATGACAGATCCAATCACGCCAGAACTCCGTGCCATAGATGCCATTAATCCACTGGATAGAACCTTTGAAGAGTCTAGAAATGGTGGTGTAACATGTTGTGCATCAGGCCCTGGAAGTGCCAATGTTATTGGGGGTCAGTTTGCCGTAATCAAAACGGTAGGTGATAGAGTAGATGACATGATTGTTAAAGCGCCACTGGCTATGAAGTGTGCATTTGGCGAAAATCCTAAACGCGTTTATTCTGAAAAGAAAAAGTCTCCAATGACAAGAATGGCAATAGCAGCTGAGCTTAGAAATGCCCTAGCAAAAGCTAAAGAATACAATGAAAAACTTGAGGCTGCTAAAGATGACCCAACTAAAAAACCGGGATTCGATATGAAGATGGAAGCACTTCTGCCCGTTATTCGAGGTGAAATGCCACTTAAGGCACATGCACATAGAGCGGACGACATTTTAACCTCTATTCGAATTGCTAAAGAGTTTGGTGTAAAGATTACTTTAGAGCACTGTACAGAGGGGCATCTTATTTCTCATCATATAGCTGAAGAAGGCTTAAGTGTGGTTGTAGGGCCAAGTTTCGGTGACCGTTCTAAGTTTGAACTTAAAAATCTAACATTTGAGACACCTGGTGTACTTGCCGCTGCAGGCATCAAAGTTGCAATTATGACAGATCATCCTGTTGTTCCACTTCACTACTTGCCAATGTGTGCGGGATTATCTGTTAAAGCGGGTATGGAAGAAGAAGAAGCTTTGAAAGCCATTACAATTAACGCAGCTGAGATTCTTGAAGTCGAAGACCGTGTAGGATCTATTAAAGTTGGAAAAGATGCAGACATAGTCGTTTGGGACAAACATCCATTTGAACTTGATTCACATGTTTTAACGACGATTATTGATGGTCAGGTTGTTTATCAAAAAGCTGAGTAAAAATATACATTAGGACTTTAAAAACCACGCACGATGTTATAAAATGTAGCATCGAGCGTGGTTCTATTTTGGTATAATAAAGAAGGTATTTATAAGGTAGATTGTTTATGGATTTTACATATGACATGATTCATGTGCAAAGTGCGTGAATAATCGATAGAAATACAAGAGGTGCAATGGTGAGTAAGCAGGAAAAAAATTTATTAATTGAAAATGAAGAGATGATGAAACTTTTTGGTCTTAAGTTAGGAGAAATCCTAAAAGCATCAGATGTTGTGTGTCTAACCGGTGACTTAGGTGCAGGCAAAACAACTCTAACTAAGTCAATTGCCCTTGGTCTTGGTATTGATGAGTATGTTACAAGTCCAAGTTATACTATAGTTAATGAATATGAAGGCCGAATTCCCCTATACCACTTTGATGTGTACAGAATAAACGATGTTGAAGAAATGTATGAATTGGGGTACGAAGAATATTTCTTCGGGTCAGGTGTGTGTGTTATTGAGTGGGCAGGTATGGTTGAAGATCTTCTGCCTGAAAATCATATGTGGTTTGAAATTTACCAGGGGGAAACGTTCACCCAAAGAAAAATCGTTGTTAAGGCAAATGATGAGATTATGAAGAGACTGGAGGCAATTATATGAGAATATTAGCAATTGATACGTCCTCACAAGTAGCTTCTGTTGCAATTTTAGATGAGGAAAAACTACTTGGAGAGATGACAATAAATCATCCAAGAACACATTCGCAAAAACTGATGCCAATTATTGAAACACTGTGTGCATCATTAGATTTAAAAATATCAGACATGGACATGATAGCTGTTGCAGGTGGTCCAGGATCATTCACAGGAGTTAGAATTGGACTGTCAGCAGCAAAAGCATTGGCACATCCATTTAACCTGCCAGTTATGATGGTATCTTCATTAAAAGGGTTAGCATATAACTTACCTGGTTATGATGGCGTTGTTTGTCCGATACTCGATGCGAGACGTGGGGAAGTTTATACTGCGGCTTATAGATGGCAAGCGGACTCTCTTATTACAATGATAGAAGACCAGCCCATGCATCTAAATGACTTACTAGATAAGTTTAAAAATGGACACGCTCAGCGTATCGTCTTTTTAGGGGATGCAGCTGAAAAGTTTAAAGATCAAATTCAAAATGAGTTAGGTGCGCGTGCGGTGATAGCACCTCAGTCTCATGGTATGCAAAAAGCATCGTCTATAGCAGTGGCTGCACTAAGACATCCAGACCGTGCTGTTAAATATGATGAGGTAAAGGCCAATTATTTAAGACGTTCCGAAGCAGAAGTGACTTGGGAGAAAAAACATGGAAAAGAGTCAAAATAAAATTGACATAAGATACATGAAGTTGAGTGATGTAGACGCCGTTCATGCACTGGAAATAAAATGTTTTACAACACCTTGGAGCCGTGACTCCTTTGAACAAGAGCTCACATCAAACAAATTAGCAAGGTATATGGTTTTATCTGTAGATGATGAAATAGTAGCTTATGGTGGATTTTGGATCATTGTTGATGAAGCCCATATCACCAATATTGCAGTTAATCCAGATAAAAGGCGTCTCGGACTTGGAAACAGATTGGTCCAAGGTATGCTAGACGAAATAGAAAAAATGGATCTTGTGAATGTAACACTTGAAGTACGTGATAGTAATTTAGCTGCTCGTAAGCTCTATGCTGGATTTGGATTTGCAGATGCAGGTAGACGGCCAAATTATTATCAAGAACCAAAAGAAGATGCAATTATCATGTGGTTGAACATGCAATAAGGGGGCAATATGGACGTTTCTAAGAATGGAGCCAGTACATCAGAATTACAGCCTAGCATTTTAAAGCGGGTATCTTTAATTTTAACTGCACCTAAAGACGGTATGTCATTGGCTGCACAGACGCCAATGTTGTTAGGATGGTTAGTCATTTTAGTAATTTCAGCTATGATCATTTATATTCCTCAAAGACCCATGTTCTTAAAAATGACCATGACTGCAATTGAGAACTCAAAAGAGACATACAGCGCAGATCAAGTAGACCAACTGTTAAAAGGTGGCGCAAACGCAGCTATGTTCATGAGTATGTTTTACTTTGTGTGTACACCGATGTTTAAAGGTCTTGTTGCATTTGCACTGGCAACGCTTTTAAATGGTACAGGAAAAGTAAAAGCAACGATTGGTGTCGTAATGAACGCTTACCTAATAATGCTCATTGGCCAGGTTATTCGAATGGTCATAGTTTTAGCAACAGGCAATCCATATTTTTCATTGTCACCAGCAATGTTTTTATCCGCAGGTCAAGAGACCAGTCAACTTTTCGCAGTACTTTCTGCTGTTGACCTGTTTGCAATATGGTATTTGGCAGTAAGTATGATTGGAATTAAACAAGTGCACGGGTTTAACTTTGCAAAGTCTTTTGCTGTTACCTTTGGTCCGTGGCTCTTAATGCTTGCACTTGGAGTAGCAGGCTTAGCATAAAGTAAAGATGTAGTCGGGTGTATATTAGAAGTATATAAGGAAGTGATTCCATGAATAAAGATCTACTAACCTTAGCCATTGAGACAAGTTGCGATGAAACATCTGCAGCGGTTCTTTTAAATGGCCGTACGGTTTTATCAAACATTGTGTATTCACAAATAGATATTCATAAGAAATTTGGTGGTGTTGTCCCTGAAATCGCATCACGTAATCACGTTGAAAAAATTTCTCAAGTTATTGACGAAGCCCTTGAAGGTGCTGACAAAACCCTTGAAGAGATGGATATGATTGCAGTAACATATGGACCAGGACTTGTAGGTGCGCTTTTAGTAGGGGTTTCTACAGCTAAAGCATTGGCGTTTGCACTGGACAAACCTCTCGTTCCTGTAAACCACATCGAAGGTCATATATGTGCAAACTTTATTCAGTTTCCAGATTTAGAACCTCCTTTCGTTTGTCTGATCGTATCAGGTGGCCACTCACATTTAGTGCATGTTAAATCTTACGGTACTTATGAAATACTTGGACGCACACGGGATGATGCAGCTGGAGAAGCATTTGATAAAGTAGCTAGAACCCTTGGTTTAGGCTATCCGGGTGGACCTAAAATTGATGCACTTGCTAAAGTTGGAAATCCTGAAGCCATTAATTTCCCAAGAGTTTATCTTGAAAAAGACAGTTTAGATTTTAGTTTTAGTGGATTAAAGTCAGCTGTTCTCAACTATATTAATCAGTGTAAGATGAAGGACGTTGAAGTGATTCCAAAAGATGTTGCTGCAAGTTTTCAAGCATCGGTTGTTGAGGTCATGACAAGTAAAGCCATTTTAGCAGCTAAGAAGTGTGGTGTAGATAAAATAGTGCTAGCAGGTGGTGTTGCCGCTAATAACGGCCTTAGAGAGTCTCTAACAGAAGCTGTGGGTAAACATGGTTTAGAACTCTATTATCCATCCCTCGCCCTTTGTACAGACAATGCGGCTATGATTGGATGTGCTGGGTACTACGATTATCTTGGTGGTGTTCGTGGAGGAGCAGCACTCAATGCAGTGCCAAATCTAAAACTAGGTGTTAAACCATAAACTATTGAAGTAATGAGTGGGATAAATAGACCAGAAATGATCTGTTTATTCCGCTTTTTTTTAATTGTATAAAAGTAAAAATTTTGCTTAAATATTAGCTCGAAAATGTCAAGAACTTCAATGAAAAAAGAACTTATGTAAACCATTTTGAATAGGTGTGAATGTTCAGAATACTTTTGGATTTCTGTGTATAAACCTGTGGATAGTGTGGATAACTTCGTAAAAACCGCTGTCACCGTCAAAAGTTTTGTGGAAAACGGTGTGTGAAACTTGAAAAAGTAAACTCAAGTATGTTTATAAAAAGTATTATATTTAAAAAAAAATAAGAAAAGTGAATAGAACTTGCAATTATTGAAGTTAACATAATATGTGGTTCGACATTATGGAAAAAAACTTAGCAACTTTATTTTTTTATACACTCAAACTCAAGTGAACAATGAAAAAGGCTAGGGTACATCTGGAGAGAATAGAAATGAAATTTCAAAAACCATAAAGGGGATACATAAAAATCCCTATGATTCATAAATATTGTGAATCATAGGGATTTGATCTTCTATGCGTTCGTTTCAACGTAAGATAAAATATCTTGGATGGATTCAAATGCTAGTGCTGTATCATCAGGAATCTCTATATCGAATTCCTCTTCAATTGCCATAATAATCTGAGCTGCATCCAGTGAATCAGCCTTTAAATCATCTGCCAATGAAGAGTTCGTTGTGATCTTTCCCTGACCGACAATGTCAAGTTGCTCTTCAATTATATCTTTGATTTTATCAAACATGTTTTGTGCCTCCCATATAATATTGATCGTCGCCTACCTGAAAGAATTACTCAGGCTTCATTATATTATAACGATATTTTGATCCTGTCTATATCAACCAGATCATATGAGCTGCTCCCAAGTTTCATAAAGTTCGTCCAACTTAGCACGAACTTCCGTTAACTTAAGGTGTAAGGCCTGACTTTTTTCAGGATCAGAGTAAACGGACTCAAGGCATAACTCAGCTTCATAGGCTTCTATTTGCTCTTCAGCACTGTGAATGTCGAGTTCTAACTGCTCTTGGGCTTTCTTCAGTTTTCTGGCCTCTGCAGCAACTTCTTTTTCTCTTTTTCGTTCGTCACGAATCTGAGTTTTAGTTTTGCTAGGAGTAAGGTCTTCATTCTCATTCATTGTTTCAGATTGTTTTATTTTTTCTCTGTAATAATCGTAATTTCCATAATAGATTTTCATCCCATCAGGCTGCATTTCAAAGATCTTTGTACAAACCCTATTTAAGAAATATCTATCGTGGGAAATGGCTAACAGTGTACCATCATATCCAAGAACGGCATCTTCTAAAGCTTCCTTAGAACTAATGTCTAAATGGTTAGTTGGTTCATCGAGTAAGAGGAAGTTTGACTTTGAAAGCATCAGTTTTAAAAGGGCAACCCTGCCTTTTTCCCCACCACTAAGTTGACCGACATTTTTAAAAACGTCATCCCCTTTAAATAGAAATGCACCCAGTAATGTTCTGATCTGGACAACATCTAAACTTGGATTAGCGTCAGAAATTTCTTCAACAATGTTATTGTTTGGATTTAAGTCAGACTGGTCTTGGTCATAGTAACCTGGCATAACATGGTGACCCAATTTAAAGGAACCTTGTGTTGCCGTAATCTGGTCTAAAAGTATTTTAAATAGTGTTGTTTTTCCAATGCCATTGGGGCCAATCAGTCCGATGCGTTCTTCTTTGTATATGTCAAAACTCATATTTTCAAATAAAGGTGTATTTGGAAAGGCCATAGCCAGTTTATCTACATGTAATACATCGTTACCACTTTTAATTTGAGTAGATAAGTGGATGTGTGCACGTTCGTCTAACCACATAGGTTTGTCAACACGTTCAATTTGATCTAAGCGTTTTTCACGACTCTGAGCACGTTTGGCTAACTTCTCTGTTCCGTGTTGTTTAAACTTTCTTATAAGGTCTTCCTGTTTTTGAATTTCTTTTTGTTGAGATTCAAATACTTTAAGCTGTTCTTCGTATCTAGCACGTTTGAACTTTGCAAACTCTGAGTAGCTGCCTTTATGAGATAGAAGTTTGGTATTCTCAATCTCAAATATTCGATTTACAACTTCATCTAAGAAGTATCTATCGTGTGATATTACAATCAAAGTACCAGGATATCCCGACAGGAATCCTTCTAACCAGTTGGTTGCTTGGATGTCTAAGTGGTTTGTCGGTTCATCAAGTAACAAAATGTCTGGTTTGGTTAATAATAATTTGGCAATGTTCAATCTTGATTTCTGTCCACCACTTAATACACGCACAGGTCTTTGAATTTCTTCTTCATTAAAACCAAGACCTTTAAGGACACCACGGATTTCACTTTTGTAAGCATAGCCATTTCTGTTGCTGAACTCATCGAGGAGATGAGCGTACTCATCCATGAGGGATTCAGGTGCGCTCTGGTGCTTAGCGCTTAGGTCAGCAATTTCCTGCTCCATATCCCGTAACTGTTTTTCCATGTCGATGATTTCTTTAAAGACAGGTAAACAATAATCAAATAGGTTGTCATCAGATTGGATGTCGGGAGCCTGTTCTAGATATCCTATCGTCAGATCTTTCGATTTGTATATATCTCCTGAATCGTTCGGAATTTCACCGGTAATAATTCGGAATAATGTTGATTTTCCGGCCCCGTTTCGACCGATGAGACCAATTTTGTCTCCTGTTTCGATGGTAAAGTTTATATTTTCTAATATAAGGTCTATACCATAAGATTTAGTAATATTGCTGCAAGATAGTGCAATCATCTATAATAACCTCCATAAAGGGTAAACACAATGTGTCCGTTCCTATTTTATAGGAACTTGCGCCACGTTTCAAATGTGAATTTTCAATAAAGAAAACGAATGTGTGGGACATTTTTTGTCCAATTCTTTGATAAATGATTGTCAAGAGTTTGACAGAATAAAAAACCGTCTGCTATAATTTTTATAGCATCTTGACGATATGGAGGTTAAAATGGCTAACAATAAAATTTCGATGGCGGTTATCAGACGATTGCCAAAGTATCACAGATACTTAAGAGAGCTGTTGGATAGAGACGTGAAGCGTATTTCATCTAAGGAATTAAGTGAAATTATTGGCTTTACAGCGTCGCAAATTCGTCAGGATCTCAATAATTTTGGTGGTTTCGGTCAGCAGGGCTACGGTTACAATGTAGAAGACCTGTATAACGAGATCGGTAAAATCCTCGGTCTGAACAGAAAGTACAACACAGTTATCATCGGGGCTGGTAACTTAGGTCAGGCACTTGCAAACTATTCAAGCTTTAACCGTTTTGGTTTTGAGCTTAAAGGGATCTTTGATGTAAATCCTAAAATCGTTGGACTCACAATTAATGGTATTGATGTCCTTGATATGGATACACTAGAGCGTTTTGTAGAGTCTGAAGAAGTTTCAATTGCTTACATATGTACCAATCAATCAGGTGCCCAAGAAGTCGCTGACAAGCTTGTGAAATGCGGCGTAAAGGCGATTTGGAACTTTGCTCCAATCGATCTTAAGGTTCCAGAAGATATCATCGTTGAAAACGTTCACTTAATCGATAACTTACTGACACTGTCTTATTTCTTAAAAAGCAATAACGGCGAATAGTCAATCGGTGTTGAAAATGAACTTTTAAGAACGCTAAAACAGGTATGGGAAATTTGAATCCAAGATTCAAATTATCGATGCTTGTTTTCCAGCGTTCTTTTTTATTGATGTGGATGGATAAAATCAACGAGTTTTGTGAAGAGATTATCAATCCGAACGAAAAAATATTAAATATAAAAAACGTTTTCATATTTTTTATCTTGTAACACACTGAAAACATTGCTATACTCAATGTAATTTAATTACGGCTCCGGTTGAAAGACTCGGAAGAACAGGTATGTTATGTTCGACCGTTTCTGGACGGGCCTCTGGAGAGACTCATATGAGCACCGAAGGGGAAAATCCTTGTTAAGTAAACAAAGGACCAAACTCTCAGGTAAAAGGACAGAGGACAACTGATTATTTGCTGAGCGTATCAGCAATGTTGTCTTGCTGCAAATATCTCCAGAGATCCTAATTTAGGGTCTCTTTTTTCGTAATAGGCATCAGAAATTTGTGGAATGAGCCACTAATCTACATGTCTGTTAGCCGAGTAGAGTCTAAACGAAAGTTAGATGTTGAGTTTGCACAAGGAGAAAATTTATGAAGGCAATAATTACAGTAATTGGCGTAGACAAGGTTGGTATTATAGCATCCATAAGCCAAACCCTTGCGGATTTTGAAATTAACATTGAAGATGTGAACCAGACCATTATGGGCGGTCAGTTTACGATGATGATGTTAGTTGATCTAAAAAAATCACTTGTAGAGTTTGACTCCATTCAGTCTGACTTGATCCAGCTAGGATGTTCATTAGACTTAAGCATTCGTATTCAACGCGAAGAGATTTTTAAGTCCATGCATCAGGTATAGGAGGTCATCATGAATAATCAGCAGATACTTGAGACCATACGAATGGTTGAAGAAGAAAAATTAGATATTAGAACGGTAACCATGGGCATCAATCTTTTGGATTGTGGGCATGAAAATGACGAAAAGGCACGTGCGCGTGCTTACAAGAAAATTGTAGAGAAGGCGGGTCCACTGGTTGAAACAGCTGAAGGAATTGCAAGGGAGTATGGCATTCCAATCATAAATAAACGCATATCTGTAACCCCCATCGCCCTTGTAGCACAGGCTTCAAAAAATGCAGATTTTGTAAAGTGGGCTAAAATGTTGGATGAGGCTGCAAAGGAAGTTGGAGTAAACTTCATTGGTGGTTTTTCAGCCTTAGTTCAAAAGGGCATGACACCAGCTGATGAAAAATTAATTCGTTCATTACCGCAAGCATTGTCAACCACAGAGAGGGTTTGTGGATCGGTAAATGTAGGAGACACACGTTCAGGCATTAATATGGACGCCATTAATCTTTTAGGTCAGATTATCCTTGAAACTGCAGTCTGTACGCAAGATCAAGATAGTATAGGGTGTGCAAAGTTTGTTGCTTTTTGTAATGCTGTTGAAGACAACCCCTTTATGGCAGGCGCTTTTCATGGTCCAGGTGAAGGGGATGTAATAATAAATGTTGGGGTGAGTGGGCCTGGTGTTGTTAAATCTGCACTTGAAAAAGTAAAAGGACAACCCTTTAATGTAGTGTGTGAGACCATAAAACAAACCGCTTTTAAGATTACTAGGGCTGGAGAACTGATAGGCAAAACTGCAGCAGACAGGTTAAATGTAGAATTTGGTGTGCTGGATTTGTCCCTTGCACCAACACCAGAAGTTGGAGACAGTGTAGCTAGAATATTAGAGGAAATTGGTGTGGATGTTACGGGAGGCCATGGTACAACAGCGGCTTTAGCCCTTCTGAATGACTCAGTTAAAAAAGGCGGTATCATGGCATCATCACATGTGGGTGGTTTAAGCGGTGCTTTTATACCTGTTAGTGAAGATGAAGGTATGATTGCTGCGGCAAGGTCAGGTGAATTGACATTAGATAAACTGGAAGCCATGACGTGTGTATGTAGTGTTGGATTAGATATGATCGCCATACCGGGTCACACACCAGCATCGACTATATCAGCAATGATTGCTGATGAGGCTGCCATTGGGATGATCAATCATAAAACAACCGCTGTGCGCATTATCCCTGTTATCGGTAAAGATGTTGGACAAGATGCACACTTTGGTGGTCTTCTAGGCCATGCTCCAATTATGCCTACCCACAAGTGTTCGAGTAAAAGACTAATGGAACGCGGTGGTAGAATACCTGCCCCCGTACACAGTTTCAAAAATTAAAATTTTGAATCTGAGTTAGAATGTATTAATTGATTTTTCTATAATCTAAATACAAACCAAAATTAAAACCATAATTAAAACTAAAATTAAGACCCTATAATCAAACACCTTAAGTCAATAAGGGTGATTATAGGGTCATTTTTATCAAAAAAATGGACGTATACATCCCACCATGTTTATCCTAAAGGATATTGCACAACATATTCAGAAAGTGGATGATACGTCCAAAGGTCTATGAGTGGTTCATAGTAAACGCTATTATCTAATGACACCTGTTTCATGAGCAGCTTCAGCAACTGCTGCGGCAACACGCTCTACGATGCGGGGGTCAAAAGGATTTGGAATGATGTAATCTTCATTTAACTCATCTTTTGAAATGATATCAGCAATAGCATATACAGAAGCCAGTTTCATTTCTTTGTTAATTTTTGTAGCACCACAGTCAAGAGCACCTCTGAAGATACCTGGGAATGCTATTACATTATTAATTTGATTTGGGAAGTCAGAACGGCCCGTACCCATAACACGGACACCAGCAGCTTTTGCTAGTTCAGGCATGATTTCAGGTGTTGGATTAGCCATTGCAAACACAATTGCGTCGTCGTTCATTGTTGCAACCATATCCTGTGTAACACAGCCGGCAACTGAAACACCAATAAGTAGATCAGCCCCATCGAGTGCATCTGAAAGCAAACCTTTTTTGCCAGTTTTGTTTGTTGCTTTTGCTAACATTTGTTTGTGTTCTGCCATTTCGTCTCGATCAAGATCAAGAATTCCATCTTCGTCACAAATAAGTAAATCCCCAACACCTAGATCCATTAACATCTTTGCGATAGCTGTACCGGCAGCACCAGGACCATTTATAACTGCTGTGATGTTTTCAATAGATTTATCTACTAAACGTAGACCATTAATTACACCAGCAGAAACGACAATTGCTGTACCATGTTGGTCATCGTGGAATACTGGTATATCAAGTTCCTTAATAAGTCTTTCTTCAATTTCAAAACAACGCGGTGAACTGATGTCTTCTAAGTTTATGCCACCGAAACTCGGTTTAAGGGCCTTTACGATGTTGATAATTTCTTCTGTATCTTGCGTATCAAGACAAATTGGGAAAGCATCTACATTGGCAAAGTTCTTAAATAGGACTGCTTTGCCCTCCATTACAGGCATTGATGCTTCTGCACCGATGTTACCCAGTCCAAGAACAGCGGATCCGTCAGATACCACGGCAACTAAATTTCCTTTTGAACAGTAGTCGTAAACAGCTTGTTTGTCATCTGCTATAACGCGGCAAGGTTCTGCAACACCAGGTGTGTAGGCGATGCTTAGTTCATCCTTGTTTGTAACCTTCATTTTACTATTTACTGTAAGTTTACCTTTGTGCTCCTTGTGAGCGGCTAAAGATCTTTCATAAACTGTCATACTGGCCTCCTAGTTTTTTATATAGTTCGTTTCATTTGTTCAATTTTATTCGTGTTTCATTAAGTTAACTCTATCATTAATATCAATAGCACTAAAATATGGAATTGCTATGATATAATAGTTTTAAACTATTGATTGTATTTAAATATAAGGCAAATGCATGAGAGCTCATCTAAGGAGATACATATGGAAATAAGAAAACTAGAGTATTTCGTTGCAGTGTGTAAACATATGAATATGACCAAAGCAGCAGATGAACTTTTGGTGGCTCAACCTTCAATTTCTAATAGCATAAAAGCCCTAGAGTCAGAACTGGGTTTTGAATTTTTTGATAGGAGTAAACGTCAGTTACAACTAACAGAAGAAGGTCATGTATTTTATAAAAGGGCAGTGGATATACTAAGTCATATTGATGATGTTTCTCGGGAAATGACAGACTTAGGCCGATCCAGTGCTGGGACTATTAAATTGGGTGTGCCCCCTATGATAGGAACCCTTATATTTCCAAGACTTCTTGTAGACTATAAAAAAAGACACCCTCATATTAAGTTACAACTGACTGAAGATGGTTCACTTGAAACTAAACGGAAAATTATAGATGGGGAAGTGGACTTAGGTATTATTATTTTAACCGATGAAAACGAACACTTAGATACGTGTGAGATTTTAGATACTGAAATTGTGACCTGTATGAACCGGTCCCATAGACTGGGGAGACATTCTAAAATTACTCCAGCATTACTAGAAAAAGAAAAGTTGGTTATGTTAAAAGAAGGTTTTTATCATAGAGAAGTTATACTGAACTACTTTAAGAAACATGGTGCTAAACCTAAAATAGCCGTGTCTACTAACCAACTAGCGACCCTTGAAAGTTTAGTTATTCAGGGGATTGGCATCTCGTTTTTATTTAAGGAACTGGTTATGGATAACAGCAAAATGATCTACCGGCCTCTAGGTGAATATCTTCCGATTAAAATAGGATTGGCATGGAGAAAAGATAGGTACTTGTCACGCGCGTCAAAAACTTTGATTAACTACTTAGAGCATAAACCCACTGGCTTGTAGGAATTATGTGGTATGTTTAGCTGGGGAGCACCAGTCTACTTAGACGACATGAAGAATAAGGCAGCATGAATAACACCTATATTGAAATCGATTAACCTACCAGTATTAATTAGTAATAAATAGAAAGTAAAAAATAAAAACCTCCACAATAAATTAACTTGATAGAGTTAGATATTGTGGAGGTTTTACTTATTTTAAGTACTCAGGATCTTTGTCATAACAAATTCGATCCGAAGTTTCTTTAATACGCTCTATGTCTTTTTCCATTTCAAGAATTTCGTCATAAAGACGTTTCGTTTCTTCTTCGGGGAGGTTGTAATACAAAAATAGGTCTTCGAACTTGTGGAAAACACTATCTAATTTTCGAGCGATGGTAATAAAACTATCAATATTATGGCTTTTTATTGCATTCCTAAACTGGTCTAGGTCAATATTAATAATTTCTATCACATCATCTTCATTATCAAACTCGCGAAGGGGGAGTGGATAAGGTTTTATTCTTTCAAGAAAATACTTGTTCTTCTTGTTTACATTATATACGTAGGAAACTTTGAAGCCAGATAGATCAAAGGTGATGTAACAAAGTTTGCTGTTAATGACAGTTACATCTGCTCCCATTTGCTTTAATTTCATCGACTGTTGCATAATCTCAGCATTTAAATATTTACGCATGAACGCACCTCCTGATTATAAGTATCTTATCACAATGTATCCGTAGGCAATGCATACCGATACAAGCATAAGTGGAAATCCAACTTTGAAATACTCCATAAAAGAGAGTCTTTTGCCATGTTTTTCAACAATACCAGACGCAATTACATTTGCAGAAGCACCTACTAAGGTTCCATTGCCACCAAGACAAGCACCAAGGGCTAATGACCACCATAAGACGTCTATGTTGCCACCTGTCTGTAGACCAAAATTCTGAAGAAGCGGAATCATGGTTGCGACAAATGGAATATTATCTAGAAAAGCAGATGCAACAGATGAACCAAAGAGTATTACAACTGAAGAGGTTGCAATATCACCTTGTGTAAGCTCGACCATTTTTTCAGCTAGAAACTCAATAACACCTACATCTTCGAGTGCACCGACTAAAATAAAGAGTGCAGCAAAGAAGAAAATAGTTGTCCATTCTATTTCTAGCAAAATTTCTTCTGGATCGATTTTGCTAATTAGTAAAAATAACGATGCTCCAAAAAGAGCAATGGTTGCTGATTCATATCCCAATTGGGCATGTAACATAAATCCAGCTATGGTTATAGCCATTACAAGTCCGCCTTTTTTAAGTAAAGGGACATCATTAATAGCCAGTTTCTCATCCAAAGACATAACGGCATGTTTTTGATCAGCATTTGCAAGCATTTTTGTCTTATATATGACCTTTAAAATAAATAGGTTAACAAAGAAAACGACAACTACAACAGGTGCTAGGTTTATCACAAAGTCAAGAAAACTCAACCCAACAGCACTACCAATCATAATATTGGGTGGGTCACCAATTAAGGTTGCTGTCCCTCCTATGTTAGACATCATGGTCTCAGTTATGATGAAAGGTATTGGATTGATTTTCATTGTATCTGTGATAACAAGCGTCACAGGCACAATAAGTAGTATTGTTGTTACATTATCAAGAAGAGCAGATGAAATTGCTGTTATACCTGATAACATAACAAGAATTTTCCATGGGTCTCCCTCAGCAATCTTAGCTGAGCGGATTGCCAAATACTCAAATATTCCAGTTCTTTTTAGAATACTAACAATAATCATCATACCAATTAAAAGACCAATGGTGTTTGCATCAATATGATGAACGGCTTGCTCCTGTCCTTCAACACTGAAAAGCAACATAAGTACAGCGCCAAAGAGTGCAACGACTGTTCGGTGAAGCTTTTCTGACATAATCACCATGTAGGTGATTGAAAAAATACCAACTGCTATAGTTAAATGACTAGACATTGTCTTACCCCCAATTTTATAAACTCTACAATTACATTAACGAATAGTAATTCCCCAAAACTGCCTTCGCATAACCTCGAGTTCGTCACTGGATGTGTGCTGGTTTTCTTTATTAGTAGCTTGATTGTCCAGATCAAATGTAGGAACACCATAAAAGTATGCTTCATGATAGATGATGTTACTAGATGTTGAATGGGCATAAGAATTTTCAATGTGTAAGAAATTCAGTGCTACTATGATCACTAGGATGAATAAAGTAACTTTTGCTGCTTTTGTTTTAATCATAATAAAGCTCCCTTCTCATGAACCTTCATCATTATACGCCTCTAAAAAATAAAAGCAATTGAAATACAGATAGGAGAACGTTTTCAGGCATTTAGTTTTTAAATACTGGTATTCTATAACTTTATATATTAGTGTCTTATATAATATTGAAATATATAGTATTAAAGCCCTCGGGATTAAGAAAAGGTCACAATTGAATCTACTGATTTTATCCACTTTACCTGAATTATGTGCTATGTTATAATAAACGAAATTGATTATCATTTAGAATTTAGAGTGGTGGTGAACACATGGCAAATCTTTATAAAGAAATTGAAGTCATGTTTGAGAGGCTGTTTATTAAACTACTCTCAGTAGACCGTAGGGGTCTTAAAATTAATGGCAAAAATGAAAAGTTCAGTTTTGTTGACATAATGGTGCTTAGAATGATTGGTCTAAGTGAAAATATTTCAATCTATGATTTGATCTATACACTGGATTTAGATCGTGGAATTATATCAACAAGTATAAGCAAACTGACTAAAGGTAAATACATAGAAAAAAAGAGATCCGTGCAAGATGGGCGGGTGTATTTATTAACATTAACCCCTGAAGGGGAAGGTTTATTTGAAAAACTTAGAGAAGAAGAACGTGAGTTAACTGGTTTCTTGCTTGAAAACTCAACTATTAATGAACAAAAGGCTGTTCTGAAGTTTCTAAGTAGAATGAATCAAACAATGGTTGGCAAATATCAAATTGATGATAACAATGGCTAAAGCTGTGTGGATGAGAGTAATCTTGTCTGACGGCTTTTTATTTTGCCCAAAATGCTAAAAGTAAACCTATGTGAAAACAGTTTTGAAAGTTTGTACGTCCACAATTGCAGGACAAAAAGTGTTTTTTAGTATGCTGATGTGCACCAGCGCAAAAAGTAATCATGATTAGGTGAATTGTCAACTAAAACAAGAGTGAATAAATATGTGTTGTAGTTAAACAATATACAGTTTGGAGTATAAATAGGATACTAAAACGCATCCAGGTGTGTGTTTCAGATAAAAATGGGTCATTGACAATAGTGGAAGTCTTAGATGAAAAGAGTAGGTTATGAATTGAGTTCAGACCTTATATGTGTCACATCAGTTTGTCACAAGCTAATTTTATGCACTAAAAAACCCCTTATCCATGATAAGGGGTTAATTATTATGTAGATATTCCGGTATCCCGGCTCCAAACTTACTTAGGTTGTGGAGAGTCTACTGGACAAACGTTAGCACATGCGCCACAGTCGATGCAAGCTGCTTCGTCTACAACGTAGATGCTGTCACCAGCAGTGATACAAGATACTGGACATTCTGGTTCACAAGCGCCACAAGAGATGCAAGAATCGTTAATTACGTAAGCCATTTTAAAATCCTCCTCAGAATTCAATTAAAAATTTTCGTTTGTTAGTATTACTAACCTCAAATGCATTATACCCAATGATATTTTTTGAAACAATTAAAACGTATGAAATTTAGCAAAAAAACGCTAATGTATAATGATTTTCAATACAAAAACAATTAAATGAAATTCATTCGCAATTAAAAGCCGTTTTAGCCCAGTTTTTGCAAGGGTTTGGGTAAATAATTCACATCTTGTTTACTTGTCTGCCAAGGCATAGTTGATATAATAAAGTGGAATACTTCTATTATAAAAGAAAAACTAAAAAGAATAACTTAACTGTTTAAATAATTAGAAGTAAATTAAATGACTCAATAAAAGAAAACACATACTTATATAGATTAGTAAACTGCATGATTGAAGGAGATAAACATGGAAGTATACGCACTGGTTGGGAAAGCAGGAACTGGAAAAAGTTATAGGGCCATGGCCATCGCACACGAGAAAAATGCAGATTTAGTGGTTGATGATGGTGTCCTTATTAATGGTACGCAGAAGTTAGCAGGACAGTCTGCAAAAAAAGAGAGTACAACTATAGCTGCTACAAAACGCGCTTTATTTTTTGATGAAGAACATAGAATACAAGCTAGGGATGCCCTGAAAGCCTTTAATCCAGAACGTGTTTTATTGTTAGGCACTTCAGATCGTATGGTTAAGAAGATAGGTTCTGCTTTAGAGCTACCAGAAATAAATGAAATCATTAGAATAGAAGACATTGCCACACCAGAAGAGATTGAAGAGGCCAAACACCAACGCTTCAGACATGGCAAACATGTTATACCTCTCCCAACATTGGAGATTAAAAAGGATTTTTCTGGGTATTTTCTTGATGCGATTATAGCATTTGTAAGAAGAAGGGATAAAGATGTAGCAATTGGTGAAAAGACAGTTATGCGTCCTGCCTTTTCATACATGGGTAATTATACAGTATCCAATAAAACAATTATACAAATTGCTCAGAAAGCTACAGAAAAAGTTGAAGGCTTCCACAAAATTAGCAAATTCAGAATTCGGAAGACTTCGGATGAAATTGCTTTAGAAATTGAAGGAACTTTCCAATTGGGATGCAAGATTCCTGAGGTAGGATATGATGTTCAAAGCAAGGTCAAAACAGCAATTGAACATATGACAGGATTCCATGTCAAATCTGTAAATGTTATTGTGAAAAATTTATATTTAAATAAAAACTAGACTGTTTACAAACGAAAATCCATATGTTATACTCCACTTGAAAGCTCAAACCTAATAAAAATTTAACGAAGTATCACGGCACCGGTTGTAAAATTATACATAGACTTGCATAAAAATAATGCATTTTGCAACTTTTATATTACGATATTTCATAATTTAGGTAAAATGAGCGAAAGTGGCTAACTTTTTTAATGAAAAGTGACGGTCATTTTTAAAAACACTGCAGGAAAACGATTGCTGACTTGCATTTGGCAATGAAAGTCTTGGTCGTTTTTACCCGTTTGACGGGTTAGAATTATGAAACTTGATAAGAATCGGGTTTCTCACATTTAAAAGCATAAGGGAGAGGTTCAAATGACGTCTTACATCCAAGAAGTATTTGATCGTGTGAAAGCTAGAAACTCTAGCGAACCAGAATTTCTACAAGCAGTCGAAGAAGTATTCCACTCACTGGCACCTGTTCTAGAAAAGAACCCACAATGGGTTGACGCTGGCATTCTTGAAAGAATGGCAGAGCCTGAAAGACAAATCGTTTTCCGTGTACCTTGGGTAGATGATGCAGGCAAGCTACAAGTTAACCGTGGTTTCCGTGTTCAGTTCAATGGCGCAATTGGCCCATACAAAGGTGGTCTACGCTTCCACAAATCTGTATACCTAGGCATCATCAAGTTCCTAGGCTTCGAGCAGATTTTCAAGAACTCACTAACTGGCTTACCAATCGGTGGCGGTAAAGGTGGTTCTGATTTTGATCCTAACGGTAAATCAGACGCAGAAGTTATGCGTTTCTGCCAGTCTTTCATGACTGAGCTATACAGACACATTGGCCCAGATGTTGATGTTCCTGCTGGTGACATCGGTGTTGGTGGTCGTGAAATCGGCTACATGTACGGTCAGTACAGAAGAATCCGTGGCGCATTCGAAAACGGCGTTCTTACTGGTAAAGGTCGTCCATACGGCGGTTCACTAATTCGTCCAGAAGCTACTGGCTTCGGCGTTGCTTACTTCTGTCAAGAAATGCTTAAACATGAAGGTACTTCATTCGAAGGCAAGACAGTTGTTGCTTCAGGCTTCGGTAACGTTACTTGGGGTCTATGTATCAAGGTTCGTGACCTTGGTGGTAAAGTAGTTACTCTTTCTGGTCCAGATGGTTACATCTACGATCCAGCTGGTATCGATACTGACGAAAAAATCAACTACCTACTAGAAATGCGTGCTTCTGGCAACGATGTTGTTAAAGATTATGCTGACAAGTTTGGTGTTGAGTTCTTCGCTGGTGAAAGACCTTGGGGCGTTAAAGCTGACATCATGATCCCATGTGCTACTCAAAATGAAATCCACATGGAACATGCAGAAAAAATCGTTGCTAACGGTGTTAAGTTTGTATGTGAAGGTTCAAACATGCCTACTACAAATGACGCTCTTAAGCTACTTCAAGACAACAAAGTTCTTGTAGGCCCAGCTAAGGCTGCTAACGCTGGTGGCGTTGCAACTTCAGCTCTTGAAATGTCTCAGAACTCTATGAGAATGTCTTGGACAGAAGAAGAAGTTGATGCTAAGCTACACCAGATCATGATCAACATTCATGACGCTGCTGCTGCTGCTTCTGAAGAGTATGGCTTCGGTTACGACCTAGTTGCTGGTGCTAACGTTGCAGGCTTCCTAAAGGTTGCAGAAGCAATGCACGCACAAGGTAACTACTAATTTAAAAGCTTTGACAAGCACAATATTATAAAATGCAAAGGCTCCAGATTTTCTGGGGCCTTTAATTATGTCGCGATTTTCGCATAAGATTTATATGAACTGAGTTACATATAGTAAAACAAACAAATCAAGAGCATAATTAGGTCAATCCTATTGAAAAAGCCCCTAAACATCAGCTATAATAAAAACTGAAAAGGATGCATTCGCGTCCTCATAAACCATCTGAAGGTGCCCGAAAGGGAGAATAGGGAAGCTGGTTGAAGTCCAGCGCGGTCCCGCCACTGTAAAGAGGAGTTGGATCAATACGCCACTGGTTAAGAGTATTAACTGGGAAGGCTGATCAAACGAAGAATCTAAGCCAGGAGACCTGCCAGCAGATGAACCCGTAATGGATTATGGAAACGTCCACGATTGTTTTGTGCATGCAAAAAATCGTAGGCGGTTTTTTTATGTAAAAATGAGTCTGAAACAGTTAACTTGTGACATGAAAACCGCTATACACAGGCATGTAAGAGGAGGAGTCCAATGCTTGAACGAGTGATTCAAGACATACAACCAATATGCAAAGAAACTATGCATAAAGCCCAAGTGCGTGTAGACAGTTTGATAAAACCCCAAGGCAGTTTAGGGAAACTTGAGTCTTACTTTGTACAGTTATGTGGGATTCAAAAGACTTTAAAACCATCAACAGATAATAAAGCGGTTATAGTTATGGCATCTGACCATGGTGTGTTTGATGAAGGTGTAGCTGTGAGTCCAAGGCCTGTTACCATGGTACAGGCAGTCAACATGACCCGCGGATTAACGGGTGTATGTGCACTTTGTAAAGCTGCTGGTGCTGAAGTTGTTGTTGTTGATGTAGGTATTGACGCTGACCTGAGTGGGACACAAGTTATTGACAGAAAAATAATGAAAAATGGGTCAAACAATATGGCAAAGGGGCCAGCCATGTCAAGAGAACAAGCTATTCAGGCTCTTGAAACAGGGATTGAAATGGCACACAATAAAATAGAAAACGGGTCGCGTTTAATCGGTATTGGAGAAATGGGCATAGGCAATACAACCCCATCATCTGCAATTGTGTCAGTCATCACTGGTGCTGAACCAATTATTGTAACAGGGCCAGGAGCAAACTTGCCCAAGTCTCAAGTTGGACATAAAGCTGCAGTGGTAAAAAGGTCAATTGAACTTAATCAACCCAATAAAAATGATGGCATAGATGTGCTTTCAAAAGTTGGAGGTCTTGACATAGGTGGTATGGCAGGTGTAATTCTTGGGTGTGCATCGAAAAATGTTCCAGTCATCATTGATGGATTCATTGCATTGGCAGCTGCACTGGTTGCAGTTACTATCAAACCAGAAGTCAAAGCGTATTTGATTCCTTCCCATCGTTCGATGGAACCGGGTGCAAAAATTGCTTCGGATTTTCTAAGCTTAGACCCACCTCTTGCTATGGATATGCGTCTTGGTGAAGGGACAGGCACAGCCTTGATGTTCGGAATTATTGAGGCAGCTGTTCACATGGATTCAGTTATGGTTTCTTTTGATGAAGGTGGATTTACATTACCACCAGCCAAATAGATACAGACTTTGGTCTTGAATTTTAATGAAAATCATATATATGTAAGAAAAAGAAGACTTCAATTAGGAGTCTTCTTTATTTTTTTAGTATATTGTTACAAAGCATTCTGTTGTATAATTAATATTGTTATGATAACCTTATATTAAATTTATAAATATCGAATATAAAGAGGGTGAAACGGTGATCAGAGAAACAGGCGTAGCTATTCGGGACATTTTAAAAATGGAAAGCATGAAAAACTGCCATATACTAGCAGGTGAAGATGGTCTAAACAAAATCATCACACAGGTAAATGTAATGGCTGACCCAGACATTCTAAATTGGGTTGACCGTGGGGAGTTCTTGTTAACGACAGCTTATTTCTTTAAGACCTCGGATCTGACAACTCAGTTGAACCTGATCCGGGAAAGTAGTAAAAAGAAATTGTCTGGCATTGGAATTAAGGTATACCCTTATTTAGACAAGTTACCAGATGAAGTAATAGATATAGCCAATGAGTTGGATTTTCCAATTATTGAGTTAGACTACAACGTTCCATTTACGGACATTATGACACCTGTGTTTAAGGAAATTTTCGACAGACAGTCGTCCATAATCCGTAAAGTTGAGACACTACATAAAGACAATATGAAGGTGGTTCTTAAAGGTGGAGGGATTGAGGATATCTTAGGAAATTTATCTAAGAGCATTGAAAATCCAATTTTAGTAAAAGACCACCACTTTGAAGAATGTATTCATATTGGTGAATCAGGAGACGCTTTATACAAGGTTTTGGTTGAAGATATAAACCAGAGTTTACGTAAAAGTAAGTCTGCACTTAAAATGAATAAGTCTTCAAAAGATCAAGTCATTGTGAATGGCAAATCAATTGATCGTTTAATGGTACCTATTATCGTTAGAAATAATGTATATGGTCACCTTATAACATACGGTGTTTGGAGAGAATTAACGAACTTTGATGTACTGAGCCTTGAATCAACCTCAAACGTAATAGCAATGGAGTTCTTAAAACGAATTTCTGTTCAAGAAGTTGAAAACAAGTATAAAGCTGAGTTCTTTGAGGACCTGATTTCTTTAGATTCAAAAAGAAAAGAAAAAGCTTTAGAACGTGCTAATTACTATCGGTTTGACAAAGAGGGCCATTACAGTATTTTAACCGTTCTCTTTGAGAGCCCTGAAGATGAAAAACCAGATGATGATGTGTACAACCAAGCGCTTATCAAAGCCATGTACATGATTGATCTAGCTTGTCGCGACGGCTCAAGAACGTATCTTATGGCAAACAAGGGCCGGAAAATTCATATTCTATTTATGTGGAAAAACCGAGACGAACATGCTAAAAATGTATCTGCAACTGCTGGTACAATCGAAAATATATTAAATACAAAGATGAATACCTTAAGTTTCAGAATAGGTATTGGTCGAGTGTATAGAGGGCTTGAAAACACATACAAGTCCCTACGAGATGCAGAAAAAGCGGTTGAAGCTTCAGTTAATTTTGTAGAAGATAAGATTATCGATTTTGATGGTCTTGGTATCTATAAGATTTTCTGTCAGGATCATTTAAAAGAAGAGCTAATTAGTTTTTACGAAGCGACATTAAAGCCACTTGTTTTATATGATAGAAAACGTGACACAGAACTTGTAAAGTCACTGGTCATCTATTTTGAGACCAATGGTAACTTAAAAAAGATGTCCGAAAAACTCTTTACACACTACAATACGGTTCTCTACCGAATTAATAGAATTCAAGAAATCACAGGTAAAAACCTAGATGATGAAGGAGAACGTTACGGTCTACAAACGGCACTAAAAATAATGAAGATATTAGATCTTTAAATTTTTACTGATTCGATTGTATAGAGTTAGAATTACAAAAAGCATACATAATAAAGGTGTATCCCATTGGGATACACCTTTTTAGCGTACTTATACTTTTGTTTATACTTGTGTTTATACAACTTGGCAAACGTTACCGCGAACATATAGAACATGGCTTTACAAGTATGACACTTCATAAATTGCAGCGTATACTTATTTTATAAACAAAAGCTTGTATATTTTAAAGTTCGAAGTCTAGTGTTTTTTCTGCGTCCATATATGCACCTTTAACATCTTCATAGAAGAATGCCTGTGCAGTAAATACATAAGGAATTAAGAAGAGTTGACCAATACCCGCAGTAAAAATAGTTAGGATTGCCCAACCTATGAAGCTAAGATGTAACATAAAAAGTTTAAGCTTGGCGCCACTCATCATGTCAGAACTTTTACGAATTGCATCGATAGCGCTAATGTTTGGATCATCCATCAAAATATAGAATGTTTGAGAATATCTATAGCCTGCAATAATCCCAGGGATAATAAATAGAAGTGTCCAACCAATAGTAAATAAAGCCATAAGTAGGAATGCAGCCAGTGCACGTCCAAAATCATTAAACCCTTCAAAGAACTTATTAAAGTCAGGTTCAGTGGAACGAATAAAACTCACATAGAATATAGTTAAACCCAATTGAATTGGACCTGAAATAACTAAACTCACAATACCACCGAAAAATGGTATTAAACCAAGCAAGAAAGAAATAATTAAGTAAACAAGTGTTAAACCTACACAAGGCCACCAGTTTCCTGTTAATGCTTGACGTGAATTATAACGTAAGTTGCTATTCGATTGAAGTGTCATTTCATCAATCATATTAACCTCCTAAAACTGCGTGCGACACCAATAGGTGTCAATAATATCCGATAAATTATAACCATCCAAATTCATACCCAAATATAAAATGCTTATCCATTTTACCATAGTTTGGATAAAAATACTCTTATTTATAGGGTTAAGAATTGTTAATACAGGGTAAGAGATAACCGGCGTGAGAAAGGAGGTCCTATGGATCGATTAATTCAGTTTGAACTGCGACTTGCAGATTCTAGGCTCCTGGATAACCCTTATAGAGAAACGGCACTTTTCTCACGCTTGGCAGACCATTTACGAAAGCAAACTTTTGACGGTGTTAAACCAAGGCGTGTAGGTGTCAGTGGATGTGCGATTGCGCCGAAAATGTATTTTACTTTTTGCGATGACGTTATACCCCCACTCAATCAGGAGAATTTGAATCGAAACATCCGAACGTATATTGAGGAAACTAAGGTAGAAGACTTTGGTTTTCGATGGGATAATAAGGAGCCAAATGTTCTCGTTGTTTACGACAAAATTGTTAAGTAAGCTGTGAGGAGACTCAGCCGGGCATGTGCTCGGCTTTTATTTTGCTCAAAATTAATAAAGATTGACAATCCTATTTTAAGAATGTAAAATAATCATAACGTTAAAAATGTTTTAACGATGAAGGATAAAGAACTGGAGCGAACAATGATTGCCTTAATTAAGAACTATTTTAAACCCTATCATGGATTACCAAGAGAAATTTATGTCATATTTGTAGCTAGAATGATCAATGCCATGGGTGTGTTCGTTTGGCCGCTTCTTATGATCCTAATGGACCAAGAGTTAAATATGTCTCCTCAGGAATCCGGATTTGTTATGATGATAGGTGGATTTCTTTACACATTTTCTAGTTTGATTGGAGGAAAACTCACCGATACCATCGGCAGAAAACGTGTTTTGATTATCTTTGATTCATTGGCAGCGGTCTGTTATATAGCTTGTGCATTTACGCCTATGTCAATGATGACAATTTATTTGATATTGGGTGCCATGTTCTTCTATGGCTTATCAGATCCAGCACATGGTGCTATAATTGCTGACCTTACAAATAAAGAAAATAGAGAAAATGCATTCTCTTTAACCTACCTAGGATTCAACTTAGGGTTTGCTATTGGCCCTACCATAGGTGGATTGCTGTTCTCAAAGAAAATGTTCTTCATTTTCTTCATGGGTGACGCGATCACAGCTTTGATTGCTGTTATATTGGTACTCATATACGTGCCTGAAACGATCAATAAAACAAAAGATGATACAGAATTTAGTGACCTAGAAAAAAATGTGGATGGAAGTATATTTAGTATCATACTTAAACGTCCTGTCCTGATTGCCTTTTCTGTGATTATGTTAGGATTTAACTTTGTATACCAGCAGTGGTCTTTCTTAATGCCTCTACATGCTTCAACGGCATATGGTGATACTGGAGCAGCCCTTTATGGTTTCTTGGCAAGCTTTAACGGTGCGGTTGTAATACTCTTTACACCTTATCTAACAACAAAGTTAGAAGGCCAGCGAAATACATGGAGAATATTTATAGGTGGCTTATTCTATTTATTCGGATTCGGTATACTAGGGTTTATAGCAACCCGGTCAGCCTTTTTCCTAACTGTATTCTTGATGACACTGGGTGAAATCATAGTTGTGATTAGTTTTACACCATTTATTATTAACCATACACCGGCTTCACACAGAGGGCGTATGAACTCGGTTTTACCTATGATTATTGGACTTGGGCATACGGTCAGTCCGTATATCATGGGAACGGTTCTTGGTTACATTTCTATTCCAAGAGCATGGAACTTAATTTCTATTATCATGATCATATCTTTACTTGGAATGTATGTATTAGATAGAAGCGAAAAGCAAAAGCTTTTAAAACCACAAGCACAATTTGAAGCATAAATAGGTATACATTTAGAAGTACATTTAGGAACATGTATTAGAAACTTAGAGTAGGAACATAATCTTAAGTATAGGTTAATTGATGTAGTCTACTAAGCCATCTGCATCCCCTTCTATTAGTTAGAATGAGGGTTCAGGTGGCTTTTAATTTGACTCTTTTTTGTTAATATAATATTGAAAGAATATTACAATTGTGTAATTATGTTGATAGTACATATAAATGTGTGGAATTTGTGTTGATTTATCCAAAACATATTGTCAAAAAAATAGGAATTTTGTCGAATTTCTGCTATTCTATTTAAAGTGGGGTATATATACCTTTGAAGCAGTCAGGGATTGGAGGGGATCAAATGAAACGACAATTTAAAATCTTAAGTTTGCTTATTTTGTCGCTTGTAGTTTTTGGTGCCATTCAAACCAGAACACATGCAGATGCAAAAATTATCCGCGTGGCAGGAGACAACAAATATCCTCCTTATGAGTACTTTAATGAAGAAGGAGAATTTGAAGGGTTTAATGTTGATATTATTAAAGCTGTTGCTAAAGAAGCAGGGCTTGAAATAGAAATCCTCCCTATGGACTGGGAAGATGCAATTAATGCCTTAGAAAATGGTCAAGTAGACGTAATTCAAGGCATGACGGTCACAGACTATAGAGACTTGGTTTTTGATTTTACAGACCCAATTATTGTGAATGCACAGTCAATCTTTGTACGATCAGAAACATCTTTCATATCGGATTTAGATGATTTAGTAGGTGTAAAAGTTGCTTATCAAACTGGGGATGTTAACTTTGAAACCTTAAGCAATATTGACAATATAGAACTTTTACCAATGAACAATCAACCAGAGGCATTAAATGCCCTTATATCAGGCCGTGTAGACGCTTTTGTAGGCAACAGACTGACTGGTTTATACATCATTCAAAGCGAACGTCTAGGAGACCAAATAAAGCTAGTTGGGACACCCATGCGTGAAACAAACTATGCCATAGCTGTTAAAGACGGTAACGAAATCCTTCTTAAACAATTGAACAACGGTTTAGCATCCATTAAAAGTGAAGGTGCTTACGACCGAATAGCTAACAAATGGTTTGGTGAGATATTCAAGGACCAGTCTAAATATATCAACCAGCTACTTATTGTGCTGGGCATAGTATTTGGCGCAAGTATGATTGGTATTGCGCTGGTTGTATGGCTTAATCAAAAGCTACAAAAGGAAGTTGAAAAACGGACAGAAGAGTTAAGACAAAACCAATTATTGCTTGAAAAAAACAATCGTCAGAAAGACAATATATTAGAAAGTATTACAAGTGGTATTATTGTTATCGATAATCAAGAACGTGTTGTACAGTATAATACTGCGGCAAGAAAAATGTTAAAGGAAAGAATCAAAATTGGCCAGGAGTGGAATGTGTTAAAAGTTTCTGGAGTCTTAAACCAGAACGGTTTCCATGAAGCTTTATCAGGTAAGAACTTTAAAGACAATATGACTTTGTTACACGAAAATGGCGATAAAGTACATATTCAATATGGGTTCATTCCAATACAAGGGCCACAAGGTACAGAAGGTACAATCCTACTGATGAATGATTTTACGAATGAAAAAGGTCTAATGGATCTTCTTAGTCAAAATGACAAGTTAAACTCATTAAGTAGACTGTCAGCTGGTATTGCACATGAACTAAAAAATCCATTAAACTCTATTGACGCATATGTTAAAAAACTTCCTGATAAATGGGAAGACCAAGAGTTTAAAGACTATTTCTTAAGTGTTGTACCAGATGAGATAAAACGTCTTAATGTCCTATTGATGAACATTCTGGATTACACCAAACCAGCTAGTTCAGAACCCGATTATATTGAACTAGATGATATGTTTGAAGAAGTTGACCGTTTGTTTAAACAAAAGGTTGTTGAGAAACGTGTAAACTTCCTATCCGATGCTGGAGGACTCATTTGTTGGGCCGACCCTAATCATCTAAAACAAGTCCTGATTAACCTGGTAATGAACAGTTATGAAGCCCTTCCAGAACGTGGACATATAAGTATGGTAGCAACACCAGAAAAAGACCGTGTGGTCCTAAAGGTGAGTGACAGTGGTGAAGGTATACCTAAATCAGTCATTTCTAAAGCCTTTGAGCCTTTTTATACTTCGAAGAGTGATGGAACAGGTATAGGACTTGCAATTTCACGTCAGCTAATAGTTGAGAATGATGGCGATATTAGTATTGATAGTGAAGAAGGCAAAGGTACAACGGTCACAATAAAACTTCCTAAGTTTTCAGGATCTAACTCTTAAAAAACAAACTCCTAGATGATATGATATGCTTCCTTAGTCGTAGACAGTTGAAATATAACAACTGTTTATTGCTGGGAAAGCATATCATGATTTCATCTAGGAGTTTTTATTATATAAGTGATTGTAAGAAATATGTTAGTCGCATTCAAACCTATTTGCTCTAAAAATATTAAGACTGTACAGAATGCGTGTGTAAACTTTGTGTGTCACTTGACTCAAGTTCTTGAACTGCACACACTATATCCTCAAACGTCTGAGGCTGAATAACGGTATAACCTGACCCCAGTGGGAACTCAGAAACTGTGAAGATCACTATACAATTAGATATTTTTACATAATCCAAACCAATAAACTCTGTATCATCAAAAGGTACAAAGGGAGTTGTGTCCACTTTTATTAGTTGAACAGTGTATGAAATATCAAAATCTACTTTGTCATCTTGGTATTGATCATAGAGTGTACGAATTGCAACTTCTGGTTTAAGTGTATAATCTCGTTTATACCTGTCAATCTGATTAAACTGTTTGATGACAGGTGCAATGCTGTTTGCTAGACTCTCAATTAGAATACTTTGTTCTTCTCTAAGGGCTTTTGATGTACGTAAGACCACAATACACCCTAGCGGTTTGGGTTGCCAGCTTGATGTACGTATAGGTGCTATAACAAGACAGTTTGAAGCAGGTAACTCAGGCAACAGACTTTCACAAAAATACTTGTCTAAGTCAGGCTCTGTATAGGAAACAGTTAAAGAATCGTTGGCCTGTAGTTTAAGCTGTGACTGGCAGATGGGTGCCAAGTTAGCATGATCAAAACCAATAGGTGACTTTAGTTCAACAAAATCGTCTTTAAATGCAGCAATAAATCCAGCCTCCACTCCAAAAGCATATTGAAGTGTATCCATAGTAATTTGGCACAGCTCATCCATCGTTTCAGAAGAATTAATGGTCTTAACGGATTTGTTTACCTTCTTAAGTAAAGTCGCTTGACGTTCCATGAAGTTACGCTGTGTTGTGATTTTTTCAAACTGAGCTGCATTGGTTAAAGCTAAATGCATGAGACCTGCAACATTTTCAATTTGCTCTAGGATTTTGGAGTCATATTTTATTGCTCCAATAGGTTCGCCAATCGTTATGACACCAATAACAGAATCGGTGATCAGTAAAACAATATACTTGGCCTGCATTTCATCAAAGACTTGAGTATCTTCAAAGATTTCTTCAAGAAGATACTTGTCTGAGTCTGTATTATAAATAACTTTTTTCGGCAGCTTAGAGAGATTTTTAAGGTCTACATTAAAGACTCTTTTTTCAAATCGAATAATGTCTTTATAAGCCCGCGTTATAAATCGTCCTGTTACAGGATCGGGTGTAAGGATACTGGTTACAGAGCTTGACGTCAATTCTCGCACCACATCAATGCAAAGGTCGTGGATCTTGTCGGATTCATACTCAGATAACAATAGTTTTGTAGTCTGAGAGAGAAAGGCGAGGTTAAACATACGTTTATTAACTTCGGTCTCTAAATCTTTTTGATCTAAAAATCGACAAGCTTTTTCTAGAGATAAGTTCAACATGTGATTAAAGCGGGTCATGAAAGCAACATCTGGCGATGGTAACATGTTACTGCCTTTGTAAAAGATAAAACCTAATAGCTCATTTCCAGAGATGAGGGGCATGATAAACTCAACGTCTAGACTATCTAATAAATCGGATTCGAAAAACTTTTCCATTGCCGTTCTGTGTTCAATTATAAAACCGCTAAGCACAGCAAAATCCCTATGCTGACTTGCATAAGGAATGGTCGGTAACATTTGTGTATAACCTAAAGTATGGGCAGGAGTATACTTGTTGCCCTCCAGTAAATAAAGTGTTGCATGATCCGGTTGCACCAAATCGATAAAAAGCTTAAATCCATACTGGGTGATTTGCTCTAGGTGTAAGTTTTGTGAGAAAAAATCTATGGAGCGTAGGAGTGCATCATAAGGTTTATGCAATTTGTGAATCATAATTGCAGCTCCTTTCATTTTTTATTGGATTAGTCGAGTGCTGTATGGAGTTGTCTATCTTTAACATAGAATGAACAGGTCATCATTTTGCTGATGTAACGTTGTAATGACTTGATCTCTAAGTATGTTCTAGGGTAGACACCATTCAAAATTTTAACTTCACCTTCACCGCGTGTTCTTAACATATTTTCAAGTTTTGAAACTTCTTGATTGGTACGGTTGATGTCGTCGAGTACGTTTTCGTAGTTGACCAAAATCCCTTTGTATGTTGTTTTAGCTTGGGGATCAAGGGCGTTCATATTATTTTCAAAGACTTCCATTTGTCGTCTTAATCGATTTGCTTTAGTAATGATCTCTTGAAATTGAATTTTTGTAGCTTCCAGTTGTGCCTTAATTTGCCCACGCTCAAAACCTTCAACATTAATTTTTGTTTTTCTTTCCTGTACGTTACCAATAGACCCAGTACTAATCTTATGGGCAGCGTGAATTTCCCCACCAATGATTCTGCCTTTAATAGGATCAACATGAATCTCTGAGGCTTTCATCGTACTGTCAATGGCATAAAGACCAATGTGAATAGCATTACTCGCGATGAGTATGGCTTCGTTGGTGAACTTAGCAAAAATGCTGTCTTTTGCAATTAGCATGGCTTCATTTTTACCATTAATGCCACCACGAATATAAATACTTCCTTCTGTGGACTCTATTCTGCCAACAGCACCAATACCATTAACCCCTTTAACTTCAATGTCTTTTGAAGCTTCAACTACAAACTTGTCCTTGACTGTACCTTCGATGGTAACAAAACCGTCAAACTTAATATTACCAGTAGAGAAGTCGACATCTCCACCAATATGGAGGTGGTTGTCTACAGTGATTTTTCCGTCCTTAAAACGAACAGCGCCATCGTGTTTAGCACGTATGACTTCTTTGCCTTCTTCACTTGTTAGATAAACAGCAGTTTGATCGTATTTTAAGTTGTAGTCTCTGCCGACTTTCGGAGGTAAAACACGT
>Ga0209272_10000498_pt1 | contig 31831 bp, 29 predicted proteins | sample tdDd002_FD_187125 | JGI IMG/M metagenome (GOLD analysis project Ga0209272, IMG submission 187125) | Marine sediment microbial communities from the Atlantic coast under amendment with organic carbon and nitrate - tdDd00.2 (SPAdes)... | ecosystem: Environmental > Aquatic > Marine > Coastal >... | reverse complement strand
AATTTAAATTGATGTAAAACCTACTTCCTTTTAAATAATATGCAGGAACCGAATAAGCATACAAAACGTCATTTTCGTAAGCATATATTCTGGTGTCATAGGAATCAGTATCGAATAATGCATATCTCATACTCATGCGTAAGGGAGTCTGGGGAAATCTGTAAATGATGTCCTGATAAATTAAAAAGCCATTTTCGTTTAAATTGTTCTTTTTGAATTGAGAAAATTCCACTCTGTTTCTGATTTCCCAGTTTGATGTGGGTTTCGCACTAAGATGCAATCGATATTGATTCTTTAGGATTTCTAAAGGATACTTTACTGTTTCGTTGGTATAGTTTTCTGCTTTATTTTCTTGTTTAAACCTGAAATAAATCGATACTTTCTCGTTCGGAGTAAATTCAATTTGTGAAAAGTATTCATGACCGTCGCCTGGAGAATCGACAGAGTATCTTAACCAGGGAAACCAAAATTGATCGTAATAAGCTTTAATTGTCCATTTTGGAAGAGGATGAAAATCTAAACCTAAATAGATACCTTCTTCGTTTTGCGAACGAGTTTGTTCCGAGAAGGAATTGGAGTAATGTGCGTGATAGTTTTTATCGTATTTTCGGTAAATAGCTTCAAGATTTAGTTGTGGGTGAACCTGTATGTTGGCTCCTTGTAATATTCCCATTCCACCAGATTTGCTTTTGGCTGCTTCTCCATAAAAATGAATAGAATTAACTTGAGTCTGATATGTGAAACTTAAAATGTAATTACTTTTTCCACTGAAATTGTGAACTGCATATGGCTCCTCGTTTATGCTTACTTCTGGTGAATAGTTATATTGTAAATAGGATATTCCCGTTTCAATATTTTTTAGATTTAAAATGAGATAGGAACCAAATATTTTTTCTTTTACTTGATCTTCTTTGTCAATTTCATTTATATTTCTGTGAAATCCTGTATTAACAATGCTTGAAGCAAATGTACTTGTTGTGTCAATATCGGTACTTGCATCTATTTTTTTTGATGAAGCAAAAAGAGCAAGTTTTACTTTTTTTGTTGGATTTAAAATAAGAGAGAGACCTCTTAGGAATTTGTTTTCATCCGTAGATTTGTATCCGCGTATTCCTTGATATTTTCGTGCATTTTGTGTGGTGAAAGATGATTTTCCACCTCCTAACCCCGACCATAAATTTAATCCTTGTCCAAATTTTACTTGGTAATCACCAATGTTTATTTGTTTAAAAAATCCGGATTTTTTTATTTGTAAATGTGCAGAATAAAAGTCAAATCCTTTATCATTGCTTTTTTCGAAAAAAGCTTCTCCTTTATCTTTCTCTGCAGTAATGCCATACTCTAAGCTTTTATTAGGAATTTTCGATTGTAATCTGGTATAGTACTTCCAAGCATTCCCTTGATATTTAGAATTGGCATTGTCTGTATTGTAGCCTTTTTCCTTTTCAAATGTGTATTCACTTTTTAAAAATGCGATATGCTGTGCTTTTTTTCTGATTTGAATTTGCTTGGAATCCAATTTTAAACAAATGAGAGGCTCAATGTTTTTAATTAGTTCGAATGAAAAACCAGGAATGAGTTGCAATTCGTAGAGACTATAGATTTCACCGCTATTTCTTTTGTATTTCATCAAATTATCAATTTGATTTTGGTTGAGAAAGTACAATCGTAAAAGATCATCTCGTTCTGCAGTATTTAAATTTATAGGATCGTTAATAAGTAGAGTTATTTCTTCCAAAAGATTAGTGTAATCAAGATTTTCTTCATTTTCTTCGGCTATGTTTTCAATAATATTTTCGATTAAATCGATTTGCTTTGCAGTTTGTGATGATGATTGCAGACTTATGAAAACAAATAAAGTAATTATTGATATTCTAAAAAATAAGCTCATGGGTTTTTGCTAAAATTTGAAACTTAAATCTGCAGATGGAGTGTTACCTAGAACAGGATGGCGAGAGAATGATATATTTGCTTTAATGGGTGAGAAGTTAAAGCCTAAGCCCATGCTTACTGAGTTTGGATGGTTGTAAGCACCTACTCGAATAAAGAATTTTTCACTTACTGGATATTCGATTCCACCTTTAAGTTGAAAATCGTGATTTAAATCTTTTAAAATTTCAGAACTTATTACGGCACCGTTTGATAACTTCCAGGAGAAACCTAATCTAGTTATTGTTGGAATTTCGTCGTTGTAATCCCATGTGGTAAATTTTTCTTGCGTAGGATTGAAAAGATGGAAGCCTAAATGAAAGTCGGGGAAAATTTCTGCAAGTAGTCCCAATTCGAAAGTGTACTTGGTTTGAGAGCCATATTCTGAATTTAAATCTTTGCGTATTTGATCGAATTGGATTCCTGCCCAAAAATGTTTTCCAAGTGCACGCGCATAAGCAATTCCAATTTTCGATTCTTTGTACAGGTTGAAGCCAAATTGTGTGTAGTTCAACGAAAATGTTCCTAATTTCGAAGGAAGGTTAAAGCAAAACGCTTTTGTGCTTAATTCTTCGCTTTCAAATCGATTTTCGTAGTATGCTCCAAACGATTTTTTTTTGAGAAGAGCTAAACCTGCCTGATTGTGGAAGCCTGACCATGTACCGAAAAGTGCAACAGAAGCTTTTCCCATAGCATCTGATCGTGCACCTGCCGGACGATTATCATTAGAAGCTAAAAGATGAATAGGTGTCAAAAGCGCACATAAAAGAAATAAAGTTTTCATAGTATCACAGATGAAAAATATTACTTTACAATTAGTGCTCTGAGAAGAATTTATTTCACATAGTAGCGAAAAATACTACTACCTGGTTGCTGTTAATTTGTTTTAGAATTTGTTCTTTTTATTTATTGAAAATAAACTCATTATAAAAATAACAAACTCGAAGTATTAAATTAAAACAAAAAATCTGCAAATCATAATGATCTGCAGATTTTTTTAAAGTATTTTATATTGTTTCTTAGTTTGTCTTGAAATCATATTTCACGGTAGACAATTCATGGTTGGCTTTAACGATTTTTTCCTTTAAACCTTCTTTAAAATCAATAACCGCTTTTTGTAATTCTTCATCACCAACAGCTAACATTTGAGCTGCAAGAATACCTGCATTCATTGCTCCGTTAATTCCAACTGTTGCAACAGGAATTCCAGGAGGCATTTGTGCAATACTCAATAATGCATCCATTCCATCAAGTGATGCATTAATAGGCACTCCAATTACAGGAATTGAAGTCATGGCTGCAATTACGCCTGGTAGGTGTGCTGCCATACCCGCTCCGGCAATAATAGCTTGGATTCCGTTATCTTTTGCGTTTTTCGCAAATTTTTCAACTTCCGCAGGAGTTCTGTGTGCAGATAATGCATTGATTTCAAATGGAATTTTAAAATCATTAAGCACTTTGGCTGCTTTCTCCATCACTGGCAGATCAGATGTACTGCCCATAATAATACTAACTTTCGCTTTCATGTGGTTTTATTCGTGGATTTAATAAATAAAATGACAAAAAATTGTACTTTTGCAGCAAAATCAGGAATTGTTTTAACTCCAAATTGTGAACTTGCATTAGTCGCTTCTTTTGAAGCGTAAAATTGAAAAAAAAATATGTATGTTGCACATTGGAATTGAAACATTTTTTTATTTCCTGATGAATATGGAATAAAATTACGAACACGATAGTTTAGGGCATTGCCTTAATCGCCCGATAATTCAGGGATTTTCTGAAAGGGGAGATCGGACAACTAAGACAAATTTACAACCAATGAAAACAGTAAAACTTCTGGATCGAGAGTTTAGAGTATCAATTCCTGCAGAGAAAATTGATAAGGTGATTACCCAAATGGCGGAGAAAATGAATGAAGATTTGAAAGGGAAAGATCCTTTGTTTATCTGCATCCTTAACGGGTCGTTCATGTTCGCTTCAGATTTAATGAAGCAAATTACAGTTGAGAATTCGCAAATTACCTTTATGCGATTATCTTCTTATGAAGGTGGAATGCAGACAACAGGTAAGGTGAAGAAATTAATGGGATTTACCGAGGATTTAAATGATCGTACAGTAGTCTTGTTGGAAGATATTGTTGATACTGGAATTACAATTTCGAATACTCTTGAGCAAATTCAAGATTACAATGCAAAAGAAGTTTTAGTAGCAACAATGTTATTTAAACCTGATGCTTTAATTCGTGACGTAAAGATAGATTACGTAGGTATGGATATTCCTAACGATTTTATTGTTGGTAGAGGTTTGGATTATGATGGAATTGGAAGAAACCTTCCAGACATTTATACTGTAATTGAATAAAGAATGTTGAATATTATTTTGTTTGGACCTCCGGGCTCAGGTAAAGGAACCCAATCTAAATTAATTCAGGGAAAATTTAATTTAATTCACTTGTCAACTGGCGATGTTTGCCGTGAGGAAATTAAACAAGCTACTCCTGAAGGATTAGAGGCAAAGAGGTTGATCGATGGGGGGAATTTTTTTCCGGATAAATTGGCGTATCGTATTGTTGAGAAATTTCTTGATAGTAATAGTCAGGCAAGAGGTTTTGTTTATGATGGTATGCCAAGGCATGAAGGTCAAATTCCAGTGTTTTCGGATATGCTAGCCAAACGAAATGGTATTGTTGATATAGTGGTTGAACTGAAGGTTGAAGAGGAAGAATTGATTCAGCGTCTTCTGAAAAGAGGAGAAACTTCGGGAAGACCAGATGATAGTGGACGTGAAGTAATTGAAAAGCGTTTGCGAATATATGATGATGTTACTGCACCAATTGCGGTAGAATATAAAAAAATGGGAGTTTATCATTCTGTTGATGCCATGGGAACAACAGAGGAAGTATTGGAACGTATTTCAATTTTGGTAGAATCTCAATTATCAGTAAAATCTGCATACGCAGAAATACAATAGAATAAAAAAATTATGTCGGGGTCTAACTTTGTTGATTACGTAAAAATATTTTGTCGCTCCGGAGCCGGAGGAAATGGTTCTACTCACCTTCATCGTGATAAGTTAACGATGAAAGGAGGACCTGATGGTGGAGATGGTGGACGTGGAGGACACATTATTATTCGTGCGAACTCTCAATTGTGGACCTTAATTCATTTGAAGTTTAGTCGTCACATTTTTGGTGGAGATGGTGGTTCTGGTAGTCAGAGTCGCAGTACTGGTCGAGATGGAGAGGATGAGGTAATTGAGGTTCCATTAGGAACGGTTGCTCGTGATGCTGAGACCGGAGAAGTTATTTTTGATGTAACGGAAGATGGTGAGGAAAAGATTCTTGTAAAAGGTGGTCGTGGAGGTCTAGGAAACTGGAATTTCCGTTCATCTACCAATCAAACTCCGCGCTATGCACAATCGGGTGGCGAAAGAGTTGAAAGATCGGTTATTTTGGAATTAAAGGTGTTGGCTGATGTTGGTTTGGTTGGATTCCCAAGTGTGGGAAAATCAACATTACTTTCTGTAGTTTCGGCTGCAAAACCAAAAATCGCAGAATATCATTTTACTACTTTGGTTCCAAACCTTGGAATTGTAGCATATCGTGACGATCGTTCTTTTGTAATGGCAGATATACCTGGTATTATCGAAGGAGCTCACGAAGGTCGCGGATTAGGTTTGCGATTCTTACGTCATATTGAACGAAATTCAGTTTTACTATTTATGGTGGCTGCAGATAGTGATGATATTCATAAGGAGTACAAAGTTCTTCTGAATGAGTTAAAGCAGTTTAATCCGGAATTGCTGGATAAGCAAAGATTACTTGCTATTACAAAATCAGATATGTTGGATGAGGAGCTAATGGATGAAATAAAAGAAGATTTACCTGAAATTCCATTCGTGTTTATATCATCTGTAGCACAAAAAGGGATGATGGAATTAAAAGATATGGTTTGGAAAGCAATCAATCAATAAAAAAATAATAGTCAATGGAAACCCTAATTCAACTGGATAAAGAACTTTTAATTTGGCTGAACAGCCATAATACGCCATTTTGGGATGTAGTAATGATGTTTTTTACCCGCAAAGAGTTTTGGATTCCATTGTATCTTTTATTGCTTTATCAGATATATAAATTTAAGGGTAAAGAAGCTGTGTGGTGGATTCTAGGAGCTTTTTTATTAGTATTCCTATGCGATCAGATATCTACTCAGCTTTTCAAAAATGTATTCGAAAGATTTCGACCAAGTCGTGATCCATCCTTAAAGGGTATGATAAACCTGGTTAGCGGCTACACAGGAGGGAGGTTTGGCTTTGTATCATCTCATGCAACCAATTCCTTCGGTTTTGCTTTATTTACCTCTTTACTCTTCAAAAATAGATTATACGCATTCTTTGTGTTTTCATGGTCCTTGTTGGTGGTGTACACGAGGATTTATTTAGGGGTGCATTTTCCTGGTGATATTATTGGTGGAATGCTTCTAGGTTTACTACTGGGATTTGGTGTTTATAGATTAACCCAATGGTGGACAATTAAAAGAGGATTTGCTCAGGTAAAGCTTGGACGAAGAGTAAAAGGAATTGATTATTCTACAGTTTGGCTCATAATTGGAGTAGCTTCCATCGAAATAATAACCATATGTCTTTTGGTTAAAAAACTACTTAAATATGGATTGTTCTAATTCTTATTATCTCACAATATTTCTCGTAAAATCTGTCAATTTAGCATATTAATGTTAAGTATATTGCTGTGATTTTCTAAAAATATATATACTTTCTTATTTGGAATCATTTTGGATCACTAGAGTTAATTCGATTGATTTTTAATGAAATAAGAATTATTGAGCTGTCCTCTTAGTGCTTATTCTTAGTGCGTTTTAACAGCCTGTTGATAAACAACTTTCTAAGGAATCGTTCTTTTAGCTATATTTGTAAAAACGCGATTTTTCATGACTGCAAAATATTCTGAAGACTCAATACGGACATTAGATTGGAAAGAACACATTCGTAAACGTCCCGGTATGTATATCGGTAAGCTTGGCGATGGATCTTCTCATGATGATGGTATTTATATTCTAATAAAAGAGGTAATTGATAACTCTATTGATGAGTTTGCCATGGGAATTGGTAAATCAATAGAGGTAAGTATTGCCGATAGAAAAGTAACGGTGCGCGACTATGGTCGTGGTATTCCCTTGGGTAAAGTAATTGATGTTACTTCCAAAATGAATACCGGAGCAAAATACGATTCAAAAGCCTTTAAAAAATCAGTTGGTTTAAATGGAGTTGGTATAAAAGCGGTAAATGCTTTATCTGATGAATTTATTATAGAATCATTTCGCGATGGAGAGGTGAAGAAAGCACAGTTTTGCAGAGGGGCTTTAATTCATGAGGAGGATATTCAGGCAAGTGAAGAAAAAAATGGTGTAAAGATTACTTTTCATCCCGATGAAGAGTTGTTTTCGAATTACAGGTTTATTTCAGAGTACATTGAAACGATGCTGAAAAACTATGTGTATTTGAATGCAGGTCTTTCAATCTATTTCAATGGTCAACGATTTTTATCTAAAAATGGACTGCTTGATTTATTGAATGAGAATATGAACTCTGAACCTTTGTACAACATTGTTCACATGAAAGGGGAAGACATTGAGGTTGCCTTAACACACGGACGCCAATATGGAGAGGAATACTACTCGTTTGTTAACGGTCAGCATACCACGCAAGGTGGAACTCATTTGGCTGCTTTTAGGGAGGCTTTGGTAAAGGCTATTCGCGATTTCTACAAAAAAGATTTCGATACTTCTGATATAAGAACGTCAATTATTGCTGCAATTAGCGTAAAAGTGGAAGAGCCAGTTTTCGAATCGCAAACCAAAACCAAATTGGGTTCTAAGGATATTGGACCTAAAGGTCCTTCGGTTCGTAACTTTATTATGGATTTTGTTACTTCAAATTTGGATAACTATCTACATAAAAATCCAGATGTTGCAGAAATCCTTCACAAGAAAATATTAGAATCAGAAAAAGAGCGTAAAGCCATTTCTGGGATTAAGAAAATAGCAAAAGAGAGAGCGAAAAAAGCAAGTTTACACAATCGTAAGCTTCGCGATTGTCGTGTTCACTTTAACTCCAAACATGAGCAGAAATCGGAAACATCGATATTTATTACCGAGGGAGATTCTGCGAGTGGTTCAATCACAAAATCAAGAAATGTAAACACACAAGCTGTATTTAGTTTGAAAGGTAAACCGTTAAATACTTATGGCTTAACCAAGAAAATTGTTTACGAAAACGAAGAGTTTAATTTGCTTCAGGCAGCTTTGAATATAGAGGATGGCATGGAAGGTTTGCGTTACAATAATGTGATTATCGCAACGGATGCCGATGTGGATGGTATGCACATTCGCTTATTATTAATTACCTTCTTCCTTCAATTCTTTCCTGATATTGTGAGAAGTGGACATTTGTATATTTTGCAAACTCCTTTATTTAGAGTAAGAAATAAACGCAAAACAATATATTGCTACTCCGAAGAGGAGAGAGAAAAAGCAATGAAAAGATTGGGAGCCAAACCTGAAATTACTCGCTTTAAAGGTTTGGGAGAGATATCGCCAGATGAGTTTAAGAACTTTATCGGAAAAGATATTCGATTGGATCCTGTTGTGATGAAAAAAGATGATTCTGTTTCAGGAATGTTGGAATTTTACATGGGTAAAAATACACCAAACAGACAAGAATTTATCATCAAGAATTTGCATGTTGAAAAGGATGAGGTGTAAACGCATTTAAAGAATGTAAATTTAGAAGTAAAGCGAATTCCCATTGGCTTAGACCAAGAACTCTAACAATTAAACCCTAATTTCTCTATGAGCGAAGAGACAGAAGATATGGAAACACCAGAGGAAATGGAAAATGAGGTAAATGGTGCGCAATCCGAAGCGATGCGCAATGTTACCTATCTTTCTGGTATGTATCAGGATTGGTTTCTTGATTATGCATCTTATGTAATTTTGGAACGTGCGGTTCCCTATGTGAATGATGGATTAAAACCTGTTCAGCGTAGAATATTGCACGCCATGAAACAGCTTGATGATGGCAGATACAATAAAGTTGCTAATATTATTGGTAATACAATGCAGTATCACCCTCATGGAGATGCCTCTATTGGCGATGCACTTGTACAATTAGGACAAAAAGATTTGTTAATTGATACTCAGGGAAACTGGGGAAATATACTAACGGGTGACTCTTCGGCTGCACCTCGTTACATTGAAGCGAGATTGTCGAAGTTTGCTTTAGAGGTTCTTTTTAATCCAAAAACTACGAATTGGAAACAATCTTATGATGGTAGAAACCGTGAACCAATTACACTTCCGGTAAAGTTTCCTTTGCTTTTAGCTCAGGGAGTAGAAGGAATTGCAGTAGGTTTAGCATCTAAAATTTTGCCTCATAACTTTATTGAATTGATTCAAGCTTGTATCTCGTATTTAAAGGGAGATGAGTTTGAATTGTATCCAGATTTTCCAACTGCTGGAATGATTGAGGTAAGCCGTTATAACGATGGTTTAAGAGGAGGTGCAGTTAAAGTTCGTGCAAAAATTGAGAAGGTTGACAATAAAACTTTAAAGATTACTCAGATTCCTTATGGAAAGACTACCACTTCGGTAATCGATTCGATTATTAAGGCCAATGATAAGAGTAAAATCAAGATTAAAAAAATTGATGACAATACTGCTGCTGATGTAGAAATTTTAATTCATTTGGCAACCGGAATTTCATCCGATAAAACAATTGATGCCTTATATGCATTTACAGATTGTGAAATTTCAATTTCTCCAAATGCATGTATAATTGAAAATGATACGCCAAAGTTTATTGGAATTGCTGAAATTTTAAGGCGTTCTGCGGATAATACAGTTGCTTTGCTTAAGCTTGAACTTGAGATTCGAAAGAGTGAGTTGGAAGATGCCTGGCATTATGCATCGCTAGAACGAATTTTTATCGAAAATAGAATTTATCGTGACATTGAGGAGTGTGAGACTTGGGAATCGGTATTGAAAACTATTGATGATGGTTTAAAGCCGCATACCAAACATTTAATGCGCGCCGTTACACAGGATGATATTGTTCGTTTAACGGAGATCAAAATCAAGAGAATTTCTAAATTTGATATTGATAAGGCAAAAGATTTCATTCAGTCTATCGAAGATGAAATTGAGGAAATCAATGTTCATATTGCCAATATTATTCCATTTACCATTCGATATTTCCAGGCAATTAAGAAAAAGTATGGTAAGGGAAGAGAGCGTAAAACGGAAATTAGAAGTTTCGAAAATATTGTAGCAACAAAAGTTGTTGTCGCAAATCAAAAATTATATATCAATCGCGAAGATGGTTTCATGGGAACTGGTCTTAAAAAGGACGAGTATGTTTGCGATTGTTCGGATATTGATGACATTATTTTAATCCGAAAAGATGGAACTTACTTTGTAACTAAAGTTTCAGAGAAGTCATTTATTGGAAAAAATATCTTGCATATAGCAGTATTCCGTAAGAACGATAAACGAACCATTTACAATGTTGCTTATCGCGATGGAAAAGGAGGAATTTGTTATATCAAAAGATTCTCTGTGACAAGTATTACTCGTGATAAGGAATACAATTTAACCAAAGGAACTACAGGTTCTAGAATCTTATATTTTAGTGCCAATCCAAATGGAGAAGCAGAAATAATTAGAGTAGTTCTTAAGCCTAAGCCGCGTTTAAAGAAGTTAAATTTTGAATTCGATTTTGCAGAATTGGCGGTAAAAGGAAGAGCTTCCATGGGAAATATTCTTTCGAGAAATGATGTGCATAAAATCACTTTAAAGCATGAAGGAGTTTCTACTCTTGGAGGTCGAAAAATTTGGTTTGACCCAGATGTTTTAAGATTGAATACCGATCAAAGAGGAGATTTCCTTGGCGAATTCATGGGTGATGATAGAATTTTGGTGATTCGTAGAGCAGCAACTTTCCATTTTACTGGATTCGATTTAAGTAATCATTACTCTGATACAATAAGTATCATTGAGAAATATGATGCTGAGAAAGTTTGGACAGCTGTGTTCTACGATGCCGATCAGGAATATTATTACTTGAAGCGTTTTACAATGGAGGGCAACGGTAAACCTGTTGGATTTATTGGAGAGAATGCAGAAAATAAATTAATGATCTTAACCGACGAACAGTATCCACGTTTTGAAATTTCGTTTGGTGGTAAAAACGATGATAGACCTGATGAGGTGATCGAAGGTGCTGAATTTATAGGTGTGAAATCGTTTAAGGCTAGAGGTAAAAGATTAAGTATTTACGAAATTGATAGGATTAAAGAAATTGATCCCCTTCCACGAGAAAATGAGATTACTGAACAGGAGGATTCAGAAACTCAATTAGAAGTTATTGAGGCAAAGGGAGATGATAATCAGAAGAATTAAAATATAATCGAACAGGTACTTATTGTACCTGTTTTTATTTGATAACTATTATGCGAATATTTTTGGTAGGATATATGGGCTGCGGGAAGTCACGCTGGGGTAAAATGATCGCGGATTACTATGCTTATAATTTTGTTGATTTGGATAGTTTGATTGAAGAAAGAGAAAACTTATCTATTCCAGAGATATTTGCCAAATTTAATGAAAGTGGTTTTCGTAAACGTGAAAATGAAGCTTTATATTCCATTTCTGATTTAGAAAACACAATAATTTCCACTGGTGGAGGTGCGCCCTGTTTTAATAATAATATGGAGATAATGAACTCTTTGGGTGCCACATTATATATCGAAGCCTCACCAGAGTTGTTGAGAGAGAGAATTACTGAATCGAAAACGGAACGACCATTGGTTAAGAATTTGTCTCAAGATGATTTGTTAGAGTATATCAAGAGACATCTTCAGAACAGATTGCCTTTTTATCATCAGGCAAAACACAAAATTGTTTCGGGCAATTTGGAATTATCCGATTTTATCAAATTGCTTGAGCCGATTATAAATACTGCAAATCGGTAATAGAAAATTCTTCCAGGCTGTTAAGTGTTTTATCAGCAATAATAAATTTATCCAGATTTGTTGCTTCTTGTTCTGGAATAGCAATACATTTCATATTAGCTGCTAAAGCGGATATAACACCATTTAAAGAATCTTCAAAAACAAGGCAATCATTGGGTTTTACATTTAGCATTTTTGCTGCTGAGATAAAGGTTTGAGGATGGGGCTTGCCATATTCTTCAAATTCTGCAGAGTGAACAACTTCAAAATAAGATTTGATAGCAAGTTTATCTAATACAGCCTCAATTATTCTAAGCTTTGATGAAGATGCAAGTCCTATTTTATAGGATGATTTTTGGAATGAATTTAAAGTATCAAGTACCCCCGGAATGGCTTCTCCTTTTTCTCTAACCAATTCAATTACATTATCAACAATTTCAATAACGACTTGTTCTTTCGATTTTCCATTCCATTGCTGCATTTCCCACATCACATCAACAACTTCATCAATTCTTTTCCCCATGAATTTTTCGAACATTGCCTTATTGGTCTTAATACCAAGAGAATTGAATACTTTGGTTTCACTTTCTTGCCAAAAAGGTTCTGAGTTAATCAACAATCCATCCATATCGAAAATAACAGCTTTTATCATCCTTGTATATTTTAATAAGCCCCAAATTTACTTCTTTTCGCTATTGTTGTATTTTTATCAACTCTTATCAAATTGTTAATAATTGTTAAATCTAGAGTAGCCGAAGTATAAAGGTCTCGAATTTTTTAAATTTGTTAAGAACCAAAGATATTATTTGTTTATGGATATTGTTGTTGAGCATTTGACTAAAAGATATGGTCCACAAAAGGCTGTAGATAATGTGTCTTTTCGCGTTAAGGCAGGTGAAGTTTTAGGCTTTTTGGGTCCTAATGGCGCAGGAAAAACAACTACAATGAAAGCTATTGCTTGTTATATTATACCTGAGGAAGGTGATATAAAGGTTGGTGGTTATTCAATTCATGAGCATCCGGGTACAATTAAGAAAAACATTGGTTATTTACCTGAAAACAATCCTTTGTATGATGATATGAATATCATTGATTTTTTGGAGTTTATAGCTAAGATTCACGATGTTCCGAAATATTTGATACCTGAAAGAATATTGGATATGATTCGAACTTGTGGATTGGAAGGAGAGAAGCATAAGTTAATCAGTGAATTATCAAAAGGTTATCAGCAAAGAGTTGGTTTGGCTCAGGCATTAATTCATGACCCTGAAATTTTAATTTTAGATGAGCCTACAACAGGATTAGATCCCAATCAGATTGTAGAAATTCGTGAGTTGATAAAAAGAATTGGAAAAGAGAAAACGGTAATATTGAGTTCTCATATACTTGCTGAAGTTGAAGCAACTTGCGATAGAATTTTAATCATTAATAATGGAAGAATTGTTGTTGATGGAACAGCGGAGGAATTGAGAAAACAAGCTGCAGGTAATGAGATCTTAAAGTTAGGTGTTCAAGGTGGTGATGTGAATGAAATTTTTGAATGTCTTGTCAATATCGAAACGATTGAAACAGTCGATTTTATTGATGCTGATAAGCAAATATTCGAAATACAATCAATTGCTGACACTTCTTCGGTAAAGGCAATATTCGACGCTTGTGTACAAAACAATTACTATATTTCAGAATTAACACCAAACGAAACTAAATTGGAAGATATTTTCCGAGAATTAACTCTTCATTAAATAAGTATGAAGCAAATCTTACATATCGCTACTCGCGAACTGAATACATTTTTTGATTCACTCACGGCTTATGTTTTAATAGTAATCTTTTTAGGATTCAGTGGTTTTTTTACCTGGGTTTATGGTGCCGATGTATTTTTTGTTGGGCAGGCTAATTTGAATACTTTTTTCACAGTTGCATATTGGAGTCTTTTTATCTTTATTCCAGCTTTAACCATGAAATCTATTGCTGGAGAGTTAACAGAAGGCACTCTGGAGTTATTGTTAACCAAGCCAGTTAGCGATTGGCAATTGATATTGGGAAAATTTCTTTCTACCTTACTTTTAATAGTAATCGCCTTAGCTCCAACTGTTGTTTATTACTTTACACTTTGGTCTATTGGTCCTGTCGATCATTCTGCTATTCTGCTAGGTTATGTTGGTTTACTTCTAATGAGTATGGTTTATATTAGCATTGGATTGCTAACAAGTTGTTTGTTTTCGAATCCTATTGTTGCATCATTGTCAGGTTTATCTATAGGGATATTTTTTCATATAATATTTGATGTTTTAGCTGCTAATTTTGTTGGTTTTACTGGCAATTTATTCAGCTATATCAGCCTTTCAACACATTTCGAATCCATTACACGTGGTGTGGTGGATACCAAGGATATTATCTATTTTTTATCAATTGTATTTTTCTGTTTGTACACTTCTAAACAGATATTGTCTAATCGAAATCTGCATGTTTAATTCGTAAGTGTTATGGTGAAAAGGAAAAATATAATATATAGTATTCTAACTCTTGCAGGATTTATTATTATTCTGAATTCATTATCTTCAATGTTCTTTTTGCGTGCAGATTTTACTGAAGATAAGAGATATACATTGGATCGTTCAACGAAACGAATTCTGCAAGAAGTTGATGAATCTATCATTATCACGTTATACATTTCGGATGATCTTCCTCCTGATGTAAATAGATCTGTTCAGGATCTTAAGAATTTACTAACGGAATACAATCATTATAGTAAACGAAAAATAGATTTTGAATACATTAATCCAAACAATAATGAAGAACTGGAACAAGAAGCCATCGATGCTGGTATTCATCCGGTTCCCTTAGAAATTCGTGAAAAAGATCAACTGAAAGTACAGAGAGTTTTTCTAGGTATGGTAATTCAGGTTGGTGATCAGTTTGAGGCAATACCATTGATTAAACCAGGTATTGCTATGGAATATACCTTGTCTACACTTATAAAACGATTAACAATAGTTGATAAACCTCAGATTGGCTACATTATGGGACATGGAGAGCCCGCATTAGCTGCTGTGGAACAGGTTATAAATGAGCTTACTATCCTATACGACATTAAGCCAATCCACCTTTTATCTGAACCGGATTTAAATCAATATAAATCTTTAATATTATTGGGACCAACCGGTACAATTTCAAGCACTCAATTAGGTCGACTCGACTCTTATTTAGCACAAGGTGGTAGTTTGATGATTGCTATGGAACGAGTAAATGGAATGCTTAACGATGGTATTGGAGTTAGTGTAAATACTGGTTTAGAAAGATGGTTGGAAAAAAGAGGATTATATGTTGAAGATTCATTTATTGTTGATAAACAGTGTGGTACGGTTACTGTTCAGCAGCAAGGATTTTTCTCTTTTCCTAAGCAAGTAAATTTCCCTTTTCTTCCAGTTGTATCTAATTTTGAGAATCATAGTATTACCGATGGAATTGAGACAATGATTATGCAATTTGCAAGTCCGATTACTTATATCGGTGATACCATTTTAGATTACCAACCTTTAGCATATACATCTAAGATTTCAGGTAAATTAAAAGCTCCAATTAGTTTTAATATCGGACGATCATGGAGAACTCAGGATTTTCTTTATCCAGATTTAACATTGGCAGCAACACTAAAAGGTTTCATGGGGGGAGAAAAAGAAGCTAAGATTTGTTTGGTAGGTGATGGTAATTTTATTGTGAATGGTCTTGGGCAAAATAAGATTGCTATTCAAAAGGACAATATCAACTTTTTTGCAAATGCAGTTGATTGGCTATCTGATGATTCCGGTTTAATGAGTTTAAGAACTAAAGGAGTGAATTCGAGACCAATTAATAAGTTATCCGATGGAAAAGTATTCTTGATTAAATATTTTAATTTTCTGATTCCTGTAATAATGCTAATTGTTTATGGTTTAATACGATTTAGACAACGAAGTATTAGGAGAGCAAAAAGAATGCGACCAGGTTTTATAAAGTAAATAAAATCAGGAAGTTGTTCCCGACTTCCGGTTTTCCCGGGGAGGGGAGCACCGGAAGCTAATTAGCATATCAATGAATCGGGGAACAAATAAAAACAACAAAAGTTGATTTTTATTTATCGAAAGCAATTTAATTATATTCAAACGACATATCAAAAAAAAATAAGAATATACACTGTTGTAAAGAGTGTCGTATTTGTAAGTCGTAGATAATTAAAGGATAAGGTTAAATGATAAGATTTAATTTAAAAAGCTTATAAATAAATCAGAAATAGTTTGTGAATAAAACAGATATACTTGTTGATAATTGACAAAAAAAAGCGAAGATAATTCTTCGCTTTTTTTTTATTGTATTTTTTTGATCTTAACTCTTAGGTTTAATCTTAAGCTTCTGACCCACCTTTAAATTTTTGGCATTCGTAATGTTGTTCATTTTCATGATATCGTAATTCGAAATACCAGGAAATTTTTTAGCTATTGTCCAAAAATTATCTCCTCTTCGTACGGTATAATAAACATATGATCCATCGAATTGAACTGGTTTTGCTGTAGTTGTGGTTTTTTTAGGAGTACTTGTTTTACCTAAGGTCGCTTGCTTTTGAGTATAGCTCATGCTATTAAAATCTTTGTAAAAAGCGGCTTTGTTTTTAGGTACGTAGACAACGAGTTTTTGACCTACTTTAATCAAATTTCGTCTAATATTATTCCAGTACCTAAGATCTGATGTTCGCACATGAAACCACGATGCGATTAGTCCAACAGCATCGCCCGGCTTTACTTTATAATATACCTTAGCCTTATTTTTAGGTGTAACATGAACAAATTTCTGGTATCTGTCTCGTGGATTCACCACTTTATCTTTCTGACTGAAGTAGTAATCCTTCTTATATGCAAAAATTGAATCTTGTTGGTCAATGAATTTTGATGTGTATTCCAAAGGTATTTTTAAAGCATAAGCTTTTTTACCTCCAGGAATAATATCTGCTCTATACTGAGGATTCAGATCTCTTAATTGTCCTTTAGGAATGTTGATTACATTTGAAATCTGATCAAAATGCAAAGTTTCATCTATCATTAATGTATCACAAGCTATTGGTAAACTCGAAGGTTTAGGGAATAGTTGGTGCTCTTTGTGATAATTAAAGGTGTAGATTGCTGCGATAAAAGCTGGCACATATCCTCTAGTTTCACGAGGCAAGCGATAATAAATATCCCAATAGTTTCTTTTTCCACCACTACGGCGAATGGCTTTGTTTACATTCCCCGGACCACAATTGTATGCAGCAATAACCAAATGCCAGTTACCATATACTTTATACATATCTTTAAGATACTTAACTGCGGCATAGCTGGCTTTTACAGGATCTCTTCTTTCATCAACAAATGAATTGATGTCCAATTTATACATTCTACCAGTACCATACATGAATTGCCATAAACCACTTGCTCCAGCTCTTGAGAGTGCTTTAGGATTTAAAGCGGATTCAATTATTGGCAGATATTTTAATTCTTGAGGTAAACCTTCTTTATCTAGAATTTCTTCGAAAATAGGGAAGTAGTATTCCGACATTCCCATCATCATTTCAACTTGAGATCTTCTTTTTTCAGAATACAACTGGATGTAATTTTTAACAATCTTGTTGTAAGATAAATCAATTAGCGATGGAATTTGTCCTAACCTTTCAATATAAATCGAATCGGATAATTTTTCAGGAGTGTATGAACTACTTTTTGTGTATTCGTTGGTTTTAATGGAGTTTTTCACATACCATAAATGAACCAAGCTATCCAAATTGTTCGAAAAACTAGTATTGATAACATCATCTAAATCTGTTCGAACATCAACTATATTTAATTTAAGAAAAGCTAGCGTATCGATATCTTTTGTAGGAAGAATAGTTTCAACTTCGGTAACAAGAGTATCAATTTCAGATAAAGTATTATCGGCAATTATTTCTGGTTCTGTGCTATTTTGTTCTTGCGATACAGGTTTAATTGTACTGCACGCAAATGCTGTTCCCAATAAAATGCAGGGGATTAAAAATCTCTTTCTTCTCATTTCTCTCTCTCGTCTTAAAATGTAATTTGACATCTAAAACCAAGCGAATTGCCTGATAATGCTGAATAGCTAACAGCAGGCTCAACTCTAATGGTTAAGTTATCGTTTACGTTAAAATTGGTAAAATGTGCATCAATTGCTGCATCAATGATATTTAATACGTAAACTCCTGCTAAAATGATATAGCTAAGATCCCGATCTTGTTTGTATGAATCTTTTTTATTTTTCAATTGTGTTTTAAACCAACTGTCGAAACTTGAGCTTGAATTTTCAAAATCAAATCCATCGGTATAAAGATCCTCATATCTTTTTGTAGAAGGTTCATCAATTGGAGTTTCCAAGTCAGGATCTTGATATTTAAAATCGTAATAATTGGAAAAATCTTTGAACCCATTTTTGTATCTCTTGAAATTTTTCGTGTTCCAATTAATTGCGTAAATGGTAGCACCAATTCCAGCGTAAAGAATTGGAATTTTCCAGTATTTTTTATTGTAAGCCTGACCTAATCCGGGCAAAATAACCGAATACATGGTAGCCTTATGAGGTGAATGAATTTTAACATTCGACTCAACAACTTGCACTGTGTCAGCGGTAAATTGCTGTGCTTCTACCTTCAAAATGCTAGTGAAAAGCATAGCAAGAAATACGACTCCTGTTATCAGGAGTGGGCGTAAATTATTCAATTTGAAACTTTTTAATTGTTCAACTATCTTACGAATTCATTTGATCCATAACCGCTAAAATGCGTTCAAGATCATCATCTGATTTAAAAGGAATAATAATTTTTCCTTTACCATTATTGGTACGCTTAAGATCAACTTTCGTTTTAAAATGTTGCGATAAGTGATCTTTTAATGATTCATATTCTTTCGGAAGATTGATTTTAGAGGCTGGTTTTTTCTCCTCTTTGGCACCATTATTAAGGGAGCGAACCAATTCTTCTACTTTTCGAACAGAGAAATCATTTTCAACAGTCAATTGGAAAATGTCCAATTGCGATTTTGGGTCATCAACATTTACCAATGCTCTTGCGTGCCCCATTAGTAGTCTTTTCTCACGAATTCCTTTTTGGATTTCGGCAGGTAGTCTTAGTAGTCGTAAATAGTTGGATATGGTTGAGCGTTTTTTACCAACGCGATCAGATAAACTTTCTTGTGTTAATTTACATTCATCAATTAACCTTTGATACGAAATGGCAACTTCAATAGAATCAAGATCTTCACGCTGAATATTTTCTACCAATGCTAATTCAAGCATTTTATCATCTTCAGCCATGCGAATATATACAGGAACTTTGGTAAGTCCAGCAATTTTTGCAGCTCTGTATCTTCTTTCCCCGGCAATAAGCTGGTAAGAGTTGTTGTTAATTTTACGAACAGTAATTGGTTGAACGATACCCAGTTCCTTAATAGATTGAGCAAGTTCATTTAAAGCCTCTTCATCAAACTTTGTTCTAGGTTGATATGGGTTAGCTTCAATTTTAGAAATTTCAATTTCGTTACTTAAGCTTCTCTCAGGGTTTTTTGCCTGAACTTCTTCAACATCATCAATTAGTGCTCCTAAACCTCTTCCTAATGCGCTTTTTTTTGCCATGGTACTCCTTCAGAATTATTTATTATTCGCTAATAATTTTTTCTTTATTGCTCGATTTGGTCATATCGTTATTTTGCAATAATTCACGTGCCAAATTTAGGTAATTAATTGCTCCAACTGAGTCTGCATCGTAAAGAATTGCAGGTTTCCCATAACTAGGAGCTTCACCAAGTTTAGTATTTCTTTGAATTATTGTTTCAAAAACCATATCCTGGAAATGCTTACGAACTTCACTTACTACCTGATTTGATAATCTTAAACGACTATCATACATGGTTAAAAGGAAACCTTCAATTTCCAATTCTGTATTTAAACGGTTCTGTATGATTTTAATTGTATTTAAAAGTTTTCCTAACCCTTCCAATGCAAAATATTCACATTGAACTGGAATAATTACAGAATCAGCAGCTGTAAGTGCATTAACAGTTATTAAACCGAGAGATGGAGAACAATCAATTAAAATGAAATCGTAATCAGATCTAACTTTTTCCAATACATTTAGAAGAATCTTTTCACGATTGGCAAGGTTTAACATTTCAATCTCGGCACCGACCAAGTCGATATGAGATGGAATAATATCAAATCCTTCAATTTCACTATTTAGAACAGCTTCTTTAGGATCAATACCATCAACAATACATTCGTAAATACTTTTGTCGATAGTGCGAACATCAAAACCAATTCCTGATGTCGAATTTGCTTGTGGATCTGCATCAATGATCAATACCTTATACTCCAACACAGCAAGACTCGAAGCCAGATTGATAGCAGAGGTAGTTTTTCCAACCCCTCCTTTTTGGTTCGCTAGAGCAATAATTTTAGCCATAAACAATTCGTATTACAAGGATTAAATTAAATTAATTGATGTTTTCAAAGATACACTTTTAAGCGACATTTAAAATTTTGAGACATTCTAAAATAGTAACAAGTATCAGAGAATTATCAACATATATTTAGTAAAATTCAAACATTCCTTTAAAAACAAATAGACTTGAGGTCAATCTTGTTCATAATGAAGATGTGAATTTGTTTAATTTTAGTTTGATGAGAATATTTTTATACTCTCACTTAACAATTGATCCTTATCAATTGGCACAACTACAGGTATTTCGCATACAATGCCACCTGCTAAATTCGAAATTGCAGCAACTTCTTTTGCTTGCATTCCAGCAGCAAGACAAAGTGTAGCCACACTAATTACTGTATCACCAGCACCCGAAACATCTGCAATTTCTCTAACTACAGCAGGAATGTGTTCATAAGTATTCTCATTGCTGATAAAAACACCTAGCTCAGATAGAGTTATTAACAATTTATTAATACCCATTTCGTTTTGAAACTTTTTAGCTTCAGCGAATAAACCTTCAATATTTCCTTTTTCCAGATCTAGATTTGATCCTTCAACAAATTCTTTAAAGTTTGGCTTAAACAGACTAACATTTTTATAGTCTTTGTAATGGCGTTTTTTCGGGTCTACTAGTATTGGTATCTCTTTTTGATTTGCCAAGTTAGTTATATCCTCTATTAATTTTTTGGTGATAACACCTTTATCGTAATCTTCAAAAACAACAGCATGAATGGTATGTTTATCCATCAAACTTTTGATGTGTTCTATGAATTCCAATTCAATTTCATCAGCTAGTTCATGAGTGTCTTCTTCATCTACTCGAATCAGATGTTGATTATCGCTAATGAATCTTGTTTTTACAGTGGTTCTGCGATGATCACTCGTCACAATACCAGATTGCTCGTGCTGAATTTCAGTTAAAAGATTCAGAAAATCTTTTCCTTTTTCATCATTTCCAATAACGGAACAAAGAATTGGGTTAGCACCCATTGATTTGATATTAAGGGCAACATTTGCAGCACCGCCCAGCCTGTTTTCTCTGTTAACACATGAAACAATTGGCACTGGAGCCTCTGGTGAAATTCGTTCAACCTTGCCCCAAACGTAGGCATCGACCATAACGTCGCCAATAATTAGCACGTTAAAATTGGAAAAACTTTCGAAGGTTTTTTCTAATTCAATTTTGTTCACTATCAATTGATTTTTGAATTGCTGTCAGCAAAGATAAACAAATCTGCCTTTTCATGAATTTTTAGTGTTTTCCTTATGCATTTTTAACATTTATATGGAATCAACTTACATAGGATCAACATCAAAATTAATTTGAATGGCCTTAAATCTGTCAATTTCTTTTATAAAATTAGCTTGTTGATTCAATATCCATTTTGCTTTTGCAGGAGAACTCTTCTTTTCAATTTTAAGTAAAATGTTCACAATGTAATTGTTTTGAATACGATTTATAACTGGTGCCTGAGGACCAAAAACACGCACTCCAAATATTTTTTTTAATGATTTGGCTAAATATTCAGCAGCTTCATTTACCAAATGCTGCTGTTTGTGTTTCATACCTATATTAATTAATCGATAATAGGGCGGATATATATATTCTTGTCTTTCCAGTAGTTGAGAAGAGTACATTTCTTGATAATTGTTCTTAACCACACTTTGAATGATAGGATGATCGGGTGCGTAGGTTTGAATTAAGACTTTTCCACGTTTCTTTTTTCGACCGGCTCGACCTGATACCTGTGCCATCATTTGGAAGCTTCGTTCATAAGCTCTAAAGTCAGGATAATTCATCATTGAATCCGCATTTAGAATACCTACCAAACTAACATTGTCGAAATCCAAGCCTTTTGAAACCATTTGTGTTCCTACCAAAATATCCAATTCATGATTTTCAAACTGGTAAATCAGTTTTTCGTAGGCACGTTTTTTTCTTGTGGTATCCAAATCCATTCGGGCAATTCTTGCATCCGGAAAAAAAGCAGATAATTCCTCTTCAATTTTTTCGGTACCAAAACCTCTATCTTCAATATCGGTTGATCCACAATGATTGCAATTTACCGGAGGATGTGTACCATGTCCACAATAGTGACAAGTAAGTTGATTGTTGTGCCGATGGTAAGTGAGACTAACAGAACAATTGGGACAATTTGGTACCCAACCACAAGATTTACATTCCAAATAAGGTGCATATCCACGTCGATTCTGAAATAAAATTACCTGTTCTTTATTTTCCATACAGGTTTCCATCATTTTAATCAAATCAGGAGAAAAGATGGATTTCATCTGTTTTTTTCTACGTGCTTCCTTTATATCCGAAACGATAATTTCCGGCATTTCAAGATCTTGATGACGTTGAAATAATTCCACCAATCCATATTTTCCTTTCTGTGCGTTAAAATAGGTTTCAACGGCGGGAGTTGCTGTTCCTAAAAGAGTTTTTGCTTGGTGTAGATGTGCCAGATATAATGCGGCATCACGAGCATGATAACGTGGTGATGGATCGAATTGTTTGTAAGTATTTTCGTGCTCTTCATCTACAATGATAAGTCCTAAATTATTAAATGGTAGAAAAATAGAAGAACGAACTCCGAGAATTATCTGGTAGGATCTTTCGGAATTATTCTCAAGAATGTTGTTATATATTTCTACTCGTTCAGCATCGTTAAATTTAGAATGATAAACACCTACTTTGTTTCCGAAAACCGATTTCAATCGATTAATAATTTGAGTAGTAAGCGCAATTTCGGGTAAAAGATAAAGAACTTGTTTGCCTTTTTTTATTTGCTCTTCAATTAGATGAATGTAAATTTCTGTTTTTCCGCTTGAAGTTACTCCGTGCAATAAAACACAATTTTGATTTTCGAAATGAGTTCGTATTTCACCAATTGCTTTTTCTTGATATTGGTTTAATATTTTTAATTCAGAAGATGATATTTCGGAATGATCAAGTCGATCAACTTTTTCAAAATAGATTTTTAGAATGTTCTTTTCTATCAAACTTTTTAAAATGGTACGTGAACAATCTATCGATTTTAACAATTCTAGAACGCTAACTTTTTGTGGGGTTTCTTCAAAAAAGTGCTTTGATAGATTTAAATAAGAGTATAATAATTCCTGTTGTTTCTTGGCTCGTTTTAATTTGTTAAGGATTTCACCCATTTCATCTTCCTGGAAATCCGAATTTAAACAGACAAACTCCTGTTTTTTTTCCTTGTATCCAGCTGAGATTTGTTCATCAATCGAAACAGCACCTTTTTCGAGAAGTGATTTAACTTGTGGTAAAGTATTTTTTAATCCAACAGCTTGATTTAAGCTGGAGATACTTACATCTTTCGAATGAGTTAAAACATTTAAAATTTGCTCTTCGGTCTTATTTAAGATTGAATCTGTATTGAAATCAGAGTTAATCGAAATTTTAGTTTGGCTCTCAAGTTTTAAGCCAGAAGGAACAGCAGCTTTGTAAACATCACCTAAAACTGCCTGATAATATTGCGATATCCAATCCCAAAATTTCAATTGATAGCCATTGATAACATGAGAACTGTCGAGACAGGATAGGATATCTTTTACTTTGTAATCGGAAGGTTCGTTGTTGTGAAGTTTTCTGACAATTGCTGTATACAGCTTTTTATTGCCCAAAGGAACAACTACCCTTTTTCCAATGGCCACATCTGTTTTTAACTCTTCCGGAATGGAATAAGTGAAAAGTCCGGCCAAAGGAAGTGGCAGTATAACATCTGCAAAATTTGAATTGTTGTTCATTAGAGAGGCATTTTCCTCAAAGTTATCAGTTCTGACTGAAATCCCAAGAAGGAATCTCAATCAGAAGAAAATATCATGAACAAGAATGTTGCAGAATGTAAAATTAGATAGAAAGAATCTCGTTGATGTACAGATAAGTATCCTTTACTTTCTTTTTATTTTTAATGGTTTTGTTAAAAGGAACATGTGATACTTCACCGTGAACCATACCTACCATTATACTTTTTTGATCATCAAGCAATGCTTCAACAGCAGCAACACCTAATGTAGATGCTGTTACACGATCGAAAGCAGATGGAGAACCACCACGTTGCATGTGCCCTAGTATCGATACTCGAATATCATATTCAGGATGTTCTTTCTCGATTTCTTTTGCAATTGTATATGCTCCACCAGATTTATCACCTTCGGCAACAATTACAATACCACTCGATTTGTGTTCTTTGTATCCTTTTTCAAGATAAGCTTGCAATTCGGCTGCATGAGTTTCTTTTTCAGGAATCATAATAGCCTCAGCACCGGTAGCAATACCACTACGAAGAGCAATAAATCCAGCATCACGTCCCATCACTTCAATAAAGAATAAACGGTTGTGAGCGCTTGCAGTATCGCGAATCTTATCAACTGCATCAATAACAGTATTGATAGCTGTATCGTAACCAATTGTGTAATCAGTACCATACAAATCGTTGTCAATAGTTCCAGGGATTCCAACAACAGGAATATCGTGCTCCTGAGTAAAGATACGTGCACCAGAAAAAGTACCATCTCCACCAATCACAACCAAAGCATCCATTTTATTTGCGACCATTTGATCGTAAGCTTTTTGTCTCCCTTCTACGGTTCTAAACTCGTCGCTTCTTGCTGAACAAAGAATAGTTCCTCCTTTACCAATGATATTACTTACATCGTGAGATTTCATTTTTTTGAAATCACCACTGATTAAACCTTCGTAACCTTGTTTGATACCGAATACCTCCAACTTATTGAAGATAGCAGTACGAACAACCGCACGAATTGCTGCATTCATTCCAGGAGCATCGCCCCCTGATGTAAGCACACCTATTTTTTTAATTCTTGACATGCTAATAATTATTTTATTTTCAAGTTTGATTTTTTCAACAACGTCATTCATTAACCATCCTGGAGTCGAAGTTGCACCACTAACACCAACAGATTTACCTCTATCGAACCACTCCGACTTAATTTCGTCAGGACCGGTAATGAAATAACTATTCGGGTTTGCATTTTTACAAACATCGAACAAAAGTTTACCATTTGAACTCTTCTGACCACTTACAAACACCATAACATCGTGTTTGGTTGCAAAATCTTTAATCAAAGGCACACGATTGGCAACCTTTCGGCAAATTGTATCATGCGATTTAAATGAAGCTTTTACCGTTTTTTTTAATTGTTCGGTAACCAATTTAAATCCTTCAATGGTTTTTGTGGTTTGTGAAAATAAGATTACTGGTAAATCAAGATTAACTGATTTTAAATCTTTTAACGTTTCAACCACTATGGCATTTCCATCGGTTTGTCCAACCAGACCATTTACTTCGGCATGTCCTTTTTTGCCGTATATTACAATTTGTCCGTTCGATTTTTTTATCTCGCGGTAAGCTTTTTTTATTCTTTTTTGAAGATTTAATACAACCGGACAAGTAGCATCGATAATTTCAATTTTATTGTCCTTTGCTGTTTTGTACGATGAAGGTGGTTCGCCATGTGCGCGAAACAAAACCTTTTTTGCTTTTACAGCATTAAATTCTTCATGATCGATTGATTGTAAACCCAAACTTTGCAGGCGATCAACCTCGGTACTGTTGTGAACAATGTCACCAATACAATAGAGTTGCTCTTCTTTTGTAAGTGATTCTTCTGCTTTGTTTATTGCATTAACAACACCAAAACAAAAACCGGCATTTGGATCAATTTCAATCTTCATTATTTAATCTCATTCATTCTTTCTACAATCCAATCCAACTGCTCTGCTGGAGTAAGATTGCTATTGTTAAGAACTATTGCATCATCGGCTTTGCGTAATGGACTTTCATCACGATTTTCGTCGATGTAATCTCTTTTCTGAACATTTTCACGAATTGCATCTAAGGAAACATCTTCTCCTTTTTCTTTCAATTCTTTGAAACGTCGAATGGCTCTTACTTCTACATCAGCAGTCATGAAAATTTTCAATTCAGCATTAGGGAAAACTACAGTTCCAATATCTCTACCGTCCATGATTACTCCACCAGCTTTGCTCAATTCACGTTGAAAAGCAACCATTTTCTCACGTACAAATTTGATTGTAGCAATCAAACTTACATTGTTCGAAACGTCAAGACTTCTGATTTCATCTTCAACCAATTCTCCGTTAAGATAGGTTTCGTGACGTTGTTTTTCATTGTTGTATTTAAACGAAATGCTTACCTGATCGATATGATGAGCCAATTTGTTTTCATCTACAACATCGGAAGAAATCAAATTGTTGCGCATTGCAAATAAAGTTACAACGCGGTACATTGCACCACTATCAATATAGGTGTAATTTATTTTTTTTGCCAAATCTTTGGCGACTGTGCTTTTTCCGCATGACGAATGACCGTCAATTGCTATAATTAGTTTCTTTTCAGATATATCCATTCTATTTATTGCTCGAAATTTTTGTGCAATTGCGTACAAAAGTAAAAAGAAAATCGATCAAAAAGTTAGAAAAAGCTTTAAAAATGATGGGGTTTTGAGTGAGTACTTCTTAGTAAACGATTGCGCTGCGGTTTTTTTGACGAAAAATTATCGAAAATTAAAATTGCTTAGTCTAGTACTAATAGAAAAATGATTGCTTGCACCTGCCAAATGATATTTTGCAGAAGCATAACTGATATGAAATCGTGAAACCTTAAATCCAAATCCCCATGAAAATCCAACTGTTGATTTTTTATCATCTATGCTGAGTTCTTTTCTGCGTTGAAAATTATATCCAAGTCGAACGGAGACATTTTTTGTAGGTAAAAATTCTACACCCAAAATTAAATGTTTCAAAGCTTTATCAGCAAAATCATCGGATGAAGAAGAATTGGAAATTGTATTGTCAGTATTATCCAAATCTGAATCGTAACTCATGTCAAATTCTTCGAGATGACGATAAGTGACAGCAAAGCGAAAGGGTGCGTGTTGTAACTTGGTACTGAAGCCAAGAAGAACTTCATTTGGTAAATCTTCTCGATGCGATCCGTAATATGGTTTTATCTGATATCCAAAATTTCTGGCAAGTAGTGCTGCTCTGAATAATTTATCGGAACTATCGTAAATGATGGAAAGATCGGTAGCCAAGCCAAAGGAATTGTACTTTTCGAGAGAAGAATAAATGGGTTTAAGAGTTATACCTACTCTAATTTTATCGCTAATTTGTCTTGCGTAACTTATAAAAAGGGCATAATCCGAAGCTTTAAAATCACCTGTGAATTCGCCCAATTGATCTGCTTCGGTAAATTTTCCATAGTTTACGTAGTGCATTCCTATAGCAAAAGTCCCAATATTCTTAAAATACTTGTTGTACGAAGCATATCCATAATTGATATCAGCAATATAACTCACGTAATTTAAAGCCACCTGTTGATCTAAATCGGAACTTAGTGCTGCAGGATTGTAGAAGGCGTAATCTGCCTCAACATTTCCCAATGCAATTTGATAGCCACCCAATGCTGCAACTCTTGCCGAACTTCCCAAATTCAGAAACTCATAAATATTCTCACCTCCCGATTGAGCACGGGAAATAAGAGAGCTAAATAGAATCAGGCAAAGTAAAACTGAGAGTTTATTCATTAGATTGGTTCAAATTATGAATCATAAAGATAAAAATCCGATTTGAAAACGAGTTTACAATTGATCTTTTTTCTTTTTTAATCTGTCTGTTACTTCGTATACCGCAGGGCAGTAATGTATGTTCTTTTGTGTAAGATTTAAAATCTGATAAAAACGCTTACGGTCGGTGTGTGGATATTCACGACAAGCACGAGGGCGACTTTCGTACACCATACAGTAATTATCTGGCATTAAGAATGGGCAAGGCGCTTCACGAAAAACGTAATCGTTCTCGTTATCCATTTCCAAATACTGATCGATTACATCTTTTGGCTTCATTCGAAGATGTTTTGCCAAGCGATCGATATCTTTATCTATAATAATAGGGCTGATGCTTTTGCAGCAATTGGCACATTCCAAACAATCCAATTCAGCAAAAACTTCATCGTGAAGAGCGTGAACAATAGTATCCAATTGCTTTGGCTTCCTCTTTTTTAGTTTAGCAAAAAATTCCTTGGTATCTGCCTCAGTATTTTTAGCCTTCACCTTCAACAGCTCTAAATCAATCTTAATTTTGCTCATTTTTTAACACCTATTTTAAACATCTTTAATTTGGCTTGAGATAAAAACAAACCTGAAATCACAATTGAAATGCCTACCATTTTTTGAAAGCTAAGCGTTTCGTTTAACACAAAGTATGCAAAAATAGCAGTAAAAACGGGAATGGCATTAATGAAGATGTTGGATTTGTTTATCCCTAAATATTTCAAAGCATAAGTGAAACACATAAATGCCAAAGATGATGCGAATATTGCAAGCTCTATTATGGCAATCCAAACTTCTGTTGTTGGTTCTGCATTTATAAAATGATTCCAATCGAACACAAAAAAAAGAGGCATGAAAAATGCAATTCCAATTAAGTTTTGATAGGTTATTAAGGTAAGAGGATTGTATTTTGATGCCAGATTCTTCAGAACAATTGAATAACCAACAGCCGCCCCAACGGCCACAAACATAAGAGCAATACCAACAGGAGAGGCAATTAAATTGAACTCTTTGTTGAAGATGATTACACCAACACCAATTATCGATATTAAAATTCCCAGTATTATTTTGGCGCTAATTTTTTCTTTGTGGAAAAAGTAAGCTGCAATGGGAGCGAAGAGTGGTATGGTGGATATGATTACCGCTCCAAGTGTTGAGGAAACCAATTTTAAGCCAAAACTTTCACCCATGAAATAAAGGAAAGGTTCGAAAAAAGCCAGTAAAACCAAGTGCATTCTATCTTTTTTGCTGATAGGTTGGATTCGCCCAATAATTTTTCCGATAAGGAAAAGTAATGCCGATGAAATAATCAATCGTACAAATACAGTTGTTATGGGATTGTATACCAGATAAACAATTTTAACCCACACAAAGGAAAAGCTCCAGAATAACATTGCCAATATAATACTGGCATACACTAAAATAGTTTGTTTGTTCATAGCCGAATAGCTTCAAAAATTCGTGGCGAAATTAAGGATAATATTTGAGTGTTGAACTCCAAGGACAAATAGATTGTTAATAACCTATTTCTTATCTTTTCCGAACCATTTTTTTGTGTAGGGAACAGTGTCATCTAGAATGAGTGCTTCCTGAATGATATCAACAATATTATTGTTGATATCGCATGGCTTGGAAAGAGAAACACTCGCTACCATTTTTCGATCTTTAAAGTCTAATATTTTGAAATCATCTGCTAGCTCTCTAGCTCTTGTAAAGGATAACTCAACAGTTCCATTTTTATTTGCAAGTAAATAACAAACCCAGGATTTGCGGTAATAAAATGGAACTTTGTATTTGAACTTGGCTACTACATGAGGGAAAGATAAAAGCAAATTGTGAAGCTGTAACAAAATTTCTTGTTGTTCACCTTCACAATTGTATATGTATTCTTCAACTTTATCCATATTTAATGACAGCAAGAAGGTTTTTGCTCTTCATCAGCTTGTTCAACTGGTATGGTCATTGCTTTTTCCGGAGGACTTAGGTAAGGAATACCAAGACTTAACCCTCGCAGTATAAAGAGTACACCAATAAACACAATTGCATAAGGAATTAATTTGGTGATTTTTTTACGAAGTTCAAGTGTAATCATGTTTCCAATTAAGGAAATGGCAAGCAACATTGGAAGTGTTCCCAAACCAAAAATAAACATGAACAAACTACCACTAGCTGATGAACCTGTTGCGATAGCACCGGCAATTGCAAAATAAACCAATCCACATGGAAGTAATCCGTTAAGCAGACCAATCATTAATAAAGCTCCATAGCTTCGTTTGGCGAATAACTTTCCGAGCGACATTTTTACCTTTCGAACAAAAGAGAAAACCCCTTTATCGGCATTGAATCTGTTTTTATAGATAGAGGGAGTGATTACCGAAAGAATCATGATCGCTCCCATAATTACGGAAATCCATTGCTGAAAGCCACTCATTACTAATCCACGACCCAATAATCCAAATATGGCACCCATTACAGCATAGGTAATGGCTCTGCCTAAATTGTACAATACGCCTCCAAAAATTCGAGCTAACCACGAATCTGTTTTCAGTGGAATAGCCAAGGCGATAGGACCACACATTCCTACGCAGTGAAAACTACCTAATAGTCCTAATGTTAATGCTGATATATAAACCATGTTTATTTCAATGTTTAACCACAAAGTGCACTAAGTTATTTCACAAAGAACACAAAGTATTATAATATTACTCTTTTGATACCATATTTAAGAGATTTAACGTTGAAGTTTACCAATAAGCCAAGCTTACATTTAGAGAGTTTCATGTATGTTAATATTTGAGCTAAATGAGTCTCTTTTAATGTTTCAATTGCTTTAATTTCTACAATAACAGAATCTTCTACTAATAGATCAAGTTTGTAACCGGTTTCTAATCGAACCTCCTTATATATGAGAGGAAGGGCTTTTTGTTTCTCCACCTTTAAACCTTCCTGACATAATTCATAGCATAGACATTCTTCGTATGCACTTTCTAACAAACCAGGACCTAAAGCTGTATGCACCCTAAAAGCACAATCTAAAACCTTTTTGTAAGTAGTTTCAATTCTACTCATTTTCTTGGTGATACTTTGTTCCATACTTCGTGTTCTTTGTGGTTAGACTACTTACTTAAATAAATCGCCTCTTCCTTATAATATGCTACACCTTTATGCTTCCAATCGATTTGTACAGTATATCTTCCTTTTAGAAGCTCATTTGTGCTTAAAGTATGAACACCACTATTGTTTAATGCAATTTGATATTTCATATCCGATTCGTAGTCTGCCGGACGATATAAAATGATATCTCCTTTAACTCCGGTAAGCATTTCAGTAGGAAATTTTACCTCGATATTATTTCCCACTTGTTCTATTTGAATAGCAATTGGCATTTCCTGAGCATTCTTGATTTTATTAATCTGCTCCTGATATTTTACTTCTTTTGGATAGTAATCTTTCGATACCAAATTGATTTTTTGTGTGGTGCTAAATCCAACAAATATCAATACGCCGATAACATATATCGATGCTCCAATTCCTAGTTTTGTCCCCCAACTCAACTTTTTCATATGCTTATTTCTTAATTTGGACCTACAAAGGTAAGTTCCACTTCTTCAATTAAATTCTTATGAGCAAACACACCAATAGTTATTGGAATATTATCACTAGTAATTTCTTTTTGTGGTAAAATTGCAAAAAACACTCCTTCTTTTATAGAACTTGCTTCCGCTTTAAACTCTTCACCAATCACCTTTATTTCTCCA
>Ga0209272_10000496_pt1 | contig 31883 bp, 24 predicted proteins | sample tdDd002_FD_187125 | JGI IMG/M metagenome (GOLD analysis project Ga0209272, IMG submission 187125) | Marine sediment microbial communities from the Atlantic coast under amendment with organic carbon and nitrate - tdDd00.2 (SPAdes)... | ecosystem: Environmental > Aquatic > Marine > Coastal >... | reverse complement strand
GCAGACTATTCAAAAAACTTAGATATTCCTGTGAGTTTACTACCATCTGAAATTTTTGGTGGTAATCCTGGTGAATACACTCCCGTTAAGTTTGGTCAAACCTTTGCCAGTTCTGCAACCATTTCTGTCGATCAGAAAATTTTTGATGGATCATATATTGTTGGTCTAGGAGCGGCCAAGGTTTTTGTACAACTTTCACAAAACACAAAAGCAAAATCAGAAATTGAAGTTAAAGATGCTGTCGCTCAAGCCTATTACAATGTGTTGGTCGCTCGTGAAAATTTCAAAACTATTGAAGAAAATGTAGCTATCACAAAGAAAACCCATTTCGAAACTAAAGCTTATTATGAGAATGGTTTTCGCGAAGAGCTCGATGTTGATCAAGTCATGTTGATGCTAAAACGTTCAGAAAATCAATTATCGGATGCTAAAAGAGCCATTTCAAATGCGCTTATCATGTTAAAGTTTACCATGGGCTATGATATTGACAGTAAGATTGAGCTTAAAAATAATTTAGATGGAATTATTACTCCTCTTAGAATTACAAAAACAAAAGCAAAAGATCTTGACCTTGAAAATCATATTGATTATAAGATTATTAATACACAACTGCAGGCTCAAAAATTAATTATAAAAAATGAGCAAGCAGGTTATTTACCAAACTTGTCAGCGTTTTATAATTACGGTAAAAATACAAGTACTGATGTCTCAAATGTATATAAAAGCAATGTACCTTGGTTTAAATCATCAATGATTGGCCTGAAGGTAAGTATGCCAATATTCACAGGATTTAATCGACGTTCTAAAATTCAACAAGAAAAAATTAATTATAAAAAAATCGAAGATCAAAAATATAATACTGAGCAAAACCTTAAAAAAGATTTAAGCATTTCGCACAATACACTAGTGAATGCTAAAGAGAATTATGAGAACGATTTAAAAGGCTTAGAAATTGCCAAACGTATTTATGAAAGAACTCTAATTAAATTTAACGAAGGTGTTTCAACAAGTACCGAACTTTCTAACAACGAAGAACAGTATTTAAATTCTCATACAGCTTATATCAGATCAACTTTAAATCTCTTAAACTCAAAAGTTGCTTTCGACAAAGCTCTTGGGCAATTATAAGCTTCTCTTTAAAGACAATCTAATTAATTCATATTAATAAATCAGTCGATTTATTCTAACTGATTTCACAAATAGAAAACAATGAAAAAATATATTATAGCAGGTCTTATTCCATTATTATTTGCATGTTCTGCAAAGAATGCTGACGAGAATAAAAACAAAACCGAACTTTTAAAAGAATATAAAACTGAGATGAAGGTTTTGAAAAAGAAAATTTCAAAACTAGAATCGGAAGTTAATAAAAGCTCCAAAAAAGAAATTGCCCTAAATGTTAATGTTGAGAAATTAAATGTTTCAAAATTTGAACATTTTATTCAGATTACTGGTAATGTTGAAGCCGATAAGAATATCACAATTCAACCAGAAGCATCTGGAAATATTATTTCAATTGATGTAAAAGAAGGACAATATGTAAAAAAAGGTGATACTATCGCAAAATTGAATACCCAGCAATTACAAAGCATGATAGATGAGCTCAACACAAAATTAGTTTTAAGCAAAACCTTGTTCGAAAGACAAGAGCGTTTATGGAATCAAAAGATTGGTTCTGAAGTTGAGTTTCTAACAGCTAAAACAAATAAGGAATCTCTTGAAAACAACCTAAATGCTCTAGAAGCACAAAAAGATTTAGCAATTGTACGTGCTCCTTTTAATGGAATCATAGATGAAGTTCACCAAAAGAAAGGCGAAATGGCTAGTCCTTCTGTTCCACTTGCTCAGTTGGTAAATATCAGTCGTGTTTACGTTGAAGGTGATGTTTCGGAAACTTACCTGACTTCTATTAAGGCTGGAGGAATTGCACAATTAGATTTCCCAGCTATCAATTACCAAACAGAAGCACCAATATATCGTACTTCAAATGTTATCGATCCTGCAAATAGAAGCTTTAAAGTTCGCGTAAATTTGAGAAATCCAGGTCAAGTTATTAAACCAAATCTTATCTCAATTATTAAAATTCGTGATTTTGTTCAGAATGAAGCTTTAGTCGTTCCATCTATCATCATTAAAAAAGACTTTAAAGGTAACTACCTGTATGTTGCTGAAAAGAAAAATAAAAAAATGTTGGCAAAGAAAGTTTACGTAGACGTTTCTAAAACTTACAACAACCTTTCTATGATCGAATCAGGTCTTAAATTGGGTGATTTAATTATAACAGAAGGGTTTTCGCAAGTGGTTAACGGTACGCTTATCAACATTAAATAATGACCGTATTTCAAAATTTAGAATTTCATCCCGATTCTATCGGATTACAATAATATAAAGATGAACGATAATATTAAAAACACATCTGACGAAAAAGAACAAAGGCAGTTTAAGCCTACGTTTGCAGCATTAAAGAACAAGAATTCAATTTTTATTCTAACAGCTCTTTTATGTTTGTATGGCTTGTTCTCGTATATGGGTATGCCAAGGGAATTGTTTCCTGAGGTAGTTATTCCTAATATTTCAGTTTCTACACCATATCCAGGTAACTCACCTGTCGATATAGAGAATTTGGTGACAAGACCTCTTGAAAAAGAATTGAAATCATTAAAAAATGTCAAAAAACTATCTTCTGCTTCTTACGAAGATATGAGTTTAATTATAGTAGAGTTTAATACAGACATTGAAGTTAAACAAGCACTACAAGACACAAAAGATAAGGTTGATAAAGCATTAAGTGAATTGCCAGATGATTTACCTAACGATCCTGTTGTTGAGGATATCGACATGGCTGATTTCCCAATTTTAAATGTGAACCTATCAGGTGATTACGGTCTAGACGATTTAAAACATTTTGCTGAAGAGCTTCAAGATAAATTCGAATCACTTACCGAAGTTTCAGAGGCTGACATTAAAGGTATCGATGAGCGTGAAATTAAAATTAACGCCGATTTACACAAAATGGAAGCTAATGGTATCGCTTTTAAAGATATTGAAACAGCAATTGGTGATGAAAATGTAACCATGAGTGCTGGTACTTTAATTACAGATAATACACGTAGAAGTATTCGTACATCAGCCGACTATACATCAATGGATCAAATTAAAAACACCATTGTAAAAGTCACAAATAATAAAGTTATCTACCTTAAAGATGTAGCCGAAGTTGTAGATGGCTACGAAGAGCTTTCTTCAATTTCTCGTTTAAATAACAATCCTGTTGTGTCACTTTCTTTAAGTAAGAAAAGTGGCGAAAACCTATTAGCCGCTACCGATCAGATTTATAAAATTATAAATGAACTTAAAGAAAGTGGTTTTTTACCAAAAGGATTAACGGTTACAGTTACAAACGATACTTCGGAAGATGTTCGTGGTATGATTAGTGATCTAGAGAATTCTATTATCATGGGTATGATTTTGGTTATTCTTATTCTATACATATTTATGGGATTAAGGAATGCTCTATTTTCTGGTCTAGCTATTCCGATGTCTATGTTCATTTCTTTCATCGTTCTCAGCCAGATGGGGTATTCCATAAATCAGATGATTCTATTCTCTCTGATTCTTGCCTTAGGTATGTTGGTGGATAATGCCATTGTCGTCGTCGAGAATGTTTATCGACTCCACGAAGAAGGTCTCTCTCCTTTCGAGGCAACAAAAAAAGGAGTAAGTGAGATTGCAGGACCTATTATTTCATCTACAGCAACAACTGTTGCAGCCTTTTTTCCTCTCCTTATGTGGGGTGGTATTATGGGGGAATTTATGAAATATCTACCAATTACATTAATTATTGTATTAACATCATCACTTTTTGTAGCCTTAATTCTGAACCCTGTATTTACGGCCACTTTTGTTAAGATTGATGATATTAGTGTGAAATTAAAATACAAACGTGTTATTACAATAGTATCTGTACTTATTGCTATTTCAATACCATTTTATATCGCATCAAACTTTTTAATTGCAAACATCTTAGCTTGTATCGCGATTATCATGTTATTCAACTTATTTGCATTAAGACCATTTGCACGTTGGTTCCAGCTGAAAATGCTTATAACACTTGAAAATATTTATGAGAAGACATTACGATATACTCTAAAAGGGATTCGTCCTCTCCTATTCTTCTTTGCAACATTTGTATTAATGATTGGTTCTATTTCCTTCTATTTTGGAAGTAATCCAACCGTTGTGTTTTTTCCAGATAATGAACCAAAATCAGTCTATGTAACCATGGAGTTACCATTAGGTACCGATATTCATAAAACTGATAAAGTTTCGGAAAAAGTCGAGAAAATTGTCAAAAAAACACTTGAACCTTATCAAGATATTATCCGCTCAGTAGCTACTAATGTAGGATCTGGTAAAGGTGGTATGTTTGAATCAGGCCGAGCTGCAAACAAATCCTTAACTACTATTTCTTTTGTTGAGTATAAAGAAAGAAAAGGTCATAGTACCTCTGAAATAATGAAACTGATCTCGAAAAACCTAAATGGTTTTGTAGGTGCTAAGATTTTTGTAGAGAAAGATGAAGATGGACCTCCAGTTGGTAATCCTATCAATCTTGAAATCTCTGGTGACGACTTCGAAAAACTTTTATCTATTTCCAATAATATTAAGCAAATGCTTGATGACGATAAAATTCCAGGGGTTGAAGAATTAAAGTTAGACTTAGATCAAGGTAAACCAGAAATGTTAATCAATATTGATAGAGATAAAGTGCGTCGTTTCGGTTTATCTACAAGTCAAGTTGCAGGTGCACTTCGTAATTCTTTATATGGTTTAGAGGTATCTAAGTTTAAAGATGGTGAAGATGAATATGATATCATGTTGCGTTTAAGCGATAAATATCGCCACGATGTACCCGCTCTAATGAATCAAAAGATTTCATTAATGAGTCCTGTGAATAATCAATTTATACAAATACCTATTTCATCTGTTGCCTCCTATAAATATGGTTCGACATATGAAAGAATTAATCGTATCGAAAATAAACGTGTTGTAACTATTTATTCAAATGTAGTTGAAGGTTTCAATGCTAACCAAATAAATACACGTATTCGCGAATTAATGGCTGACTATATCATGCCAAAAGCATATGATTTTAAGCTTACTGGAGAACAAGAAGAACAAGAAGAGACACAAGATTTCTTAGCCGAGGCACTAATGATTGCTTTAGCCTTGATTACATTAATCTTGGTAACTCAATTCAACTCAGCGGTTAAGCCTCTTATTATCATGATCACAGTACTATTTAGTACCATTGGTGTTTTCCTAGGATTAGGTATTTTCAATATGCCATTCGTTATTTTAATGACAGGTATTGGTATTATATCACTAGCAGGTATTGTTGTAAATAATGGTATTGTTCTGGTCGATTATATCGATTTACTTAGAAAAGAGAAAAAGGCAAATACTGATCTTGAAGGAAGAAAGCATCTAACACCACAACAAGAGATTGACTGTATCGCTCAAGCAGGTAAAACACGTTTACGTCCTGTTTTACTTACCGCAATTACAACTGTTCTAGGTTTATTACCTCTCGCTGTTGGTATGAACTTCAATTTCTTAACACTCTTTAGTGAGTTCGATCCACATCTATCTTTTGGTAGTGATAGTACCGCTTTCTGGGGACCAATGTCTTGGACTGTTATATTCGGATTAACCGTAGCAACTTTCCTTACATTGATTATTGCTCCAGTCATGTTTAGAATCTCAACTCAAGTTGAGCACAGATTATATCGCTTGGCTGATAAAAAGAAGAAATAAGAATTAACTTACTATAAAGAATGCCCCTAATTCAAATGAATTAGGGGCATTTTTATATACAAATATATTAAATGAGATTTATGCTGGTTCGTAACATTTTACCCAGTCAATTTCCATTACAGCATTCACATCTGAATTTGGATTTGAAATACCAGAACTTAGAAGCAAATACATTGGTTCTTGTGGGATATTTTCAGTTTGAATGTAAACAACAACATCGTTTATTTTCCAAACTAATTTCTCTTTTGTCCACTCTAACGAATAAATGAAGAAATCTTTTGTCCAATCTAAACCTTTAACCTTCGATTTTTTAACAATAGGATTATCTTCACTTCCTGAAATATGGCCTGGGAATAATTTTCCGCAACTGCTTGTTCTAGCAATATCAATATGAGGCAGGTTCATATCAGAAAGCATCCAGAATGAATGCATCACATTCTTAATATCACTTACCTTAATTTTAGCTTCAAAAAGACCATATTGCTGTCTGAAAGATTTTCCAGTACTAATTAAGGCTGATGTATAATCAAACTCTCTTGGAACAAAACCGACATTGGCATTCCAAACTTTACCCTCAGCTTTTTCTTTTCGGGTCTCAAGTCGAGCTATTGAATTCGATATCTTTATATTTTTCTCCGTAAAAATATGCTCATCATTAGGCAAAGCATAAGCATCATTCATTAAAACATCACCCCAATAATAACGTGTTATCCACTTTTCTTTATCTAAAGCATCTCCTTCGAAATCTTCAGAAAAAGTTAATCTCCATTTATTCACCAAATGAAAATTATTTTTTTTCTTCAAACTAAAATGCTTTTTGAAAGTTTCACTTTCACTCAATTCCTTGTATGTGGTTAACCTATTATAGGCTTCTGATTTTAAGAATCGCTTTTTATCTAACAAATATTTCTTTTCTGAAATAAACTCTTCTGAAGCTAACTCTGCATTTAATTCTTCAACTTTTTGTACTAAATCCGATTCTAAAATCTTTAAATACATCTTGAAATTCGATGAATTTTTAAACTTAAAATAAGCTCGAATTTCCGATGATTTTTTTAATTGTTCATAGCTTAACCATGCTTCTTTATCGTCTTTCTTGGTTAATTTTCCAGAATTAACATCCGCTTGTAGGTCTATATACTTTAGAAGATCATCAGATTCTTTCACTTTTTTATACATTGAAAAATCCGATCCTTCGGTAACAGATGCATAAATTCTGTATTGCTTAGATTTTAAAATCTTCTTTAGTTCTTTTTCCTTTCTATCAAGATCACTTCCCTTAAAGCGCTTTTTTTCAACTTGCTTTCTTTTTTGCTTAAAATCGTCGGAATTCACCTCTTTCTCAAGTTCAATATAATTCTGTAAATCTTCTGATTCCTCAAAAGCATTAAACTCGTTGTGATCGTTCAAAAGCTGATTTTTTTTGTCTTCAAGTTTTGAAGTGTTTGCTGCTTTTCGAAGTTTTGATGAAAGGAATAAAGCCATAGGTTATGCTATTTGATGTTAATTTTGATCTCCGAATTTAATCATTTCTAATAAATTCTTAGTTTTTATATTCGGAGTTTCTGCTTTCAGCCTGAAGAATAGAATGATTAAAAATGAATATCACACATTCAATTCGAGCTATAGTACTCATTTTTACTGTTTAACAAAGTTAAAGGTGATGCTTCCCACTTGTTTAATTGGACTTTTATTATCCGAATTAAATCGTGAGCGATAAGCTGCATTCAAGGCTGCTTCGAACAAACAATCGTCTTTAGTGTCTGATTCATTTTCAACAACACGCGCTTTAATCACTTTACCTTGCCTATTAACTGTAATTTCAACACGAACACGCCCTGATTCTTCGCATTTAAAAACAGGAATTGGTAATATTAATTTACGACGTCCTTTTAAACTATAGAATACACTACTAGGGCCACTGTATTCCATATTTTTTAACGAATCCACTTTCAATTGCTTTTTTCGTTCTTCAGATAAATTGACACTATCTTTTTTAAAGGTTTCTAATTCTTTTTTACCAGCACCATAATCATTCGATTCGTAGCCTTTTAGTTCATTCTTGATATCATCTATCATTTTATCTAAATCACTGGCAGTAGCTGCTTTTTTATTTTCAGTTTTTAAATCTTGATTTACAGCTATCGATTTTAATAATTCATCAACACTAGAGGATACTTTCTCTTTTTGTTTCTCAATTTTCTCATCCTCCACTCGTTTATTCTCAACGTCTATTTGCTCAATAATATCGTCAGGAATAGATAAAAGAATTTCAGTTTCTACAAATCGCATTGGCGAATTAAGCTTAAATAATAATAAGAGTATAATAAGTACCATATGGAAAGCTAGAGTTCCCATTAAACCATAACGATTACGATTTAAATAATCCTTTAATTCTTCCCAAACACTCATGCTTGTACCGTAATTATTCTCTTTATTTAATTCTGGCTTCCCCACTAACTCTTATTAAGATTTAAAATCAAGCAAAGCTATTAAGATTAGTTGGAATAGGCAATATTGATGAAAATGATATTCAGTCTCTTTTTTAAGCAAAGAGCTTTCGATAATTAAAAAATGACCTCCTTTTATTATAATATGTAATCTCGTATTTTTTTGTTCAGATTATTATTTTTAAATTATCTCTGAAAATAAGCTTGTTATATAGATTATACTCGAAACGTATTTTACATGCCTCCTAAAGCTCCTTATAAAATATGGAACTCTTTAAGCCTTTATCTTAGTCGTATTTGGTGGGACTTTTTAAATCTATTTTTTCCGTTGTGTTGTGCAGCTTGCGGTAATTATTTATTCCGAAATGAAAAAGCTATTTGCACCTCTTGTCTTTTTCAATTACCAAAGACCAATTTCCACCTTCAAAAAATAAATCCTATTTCAGATATTTTTATCGGGCGAGTTAAAATAGATAATGCGACTGCATTTTTCACTTTCAATAAAGGTAGCCGATATCAAAAGCTTCTACATAAATTAAAATATCACAAGCAAGCAGATATTGGTATTGAATTAGGAAGGCATTTTGGCAACACTTTAATCAATTCAAAGGCATATCAAGACATTGATGTTATTATTCCAGTACCTCTTCATCCTAAAAAGAAAAAAATCAGAACTTATAATCAAGCTGAAATGATTGCGAAAGGAATGGCAGAGGTTATGAAATCGAAATTAGTTGTTGATGTACTTGTACGAAATACACATTCTGTATCGCAAACTAAGAAAGATAAAGTTGAGAGATGGTTGAATGTGAAAAATGTATTTGGAATAAAATCAAGCACTGCTTTAGAAAATAAACATATTTTATTGGTAGATGATGTTGTTACAACCGGTGCAACGCTTGAATCCTGCTCTCAAGAATTACTCAAAACCGAAGGTATCAAAATAAGTATTGCTTGTTTGGCCCAAGCTTAATTTCATGTTTCAATACAAAAAAAGCTTAATTTATATCTAATCTTGATATAAATTAAGCCTCTGAATGTTTTTTGTGTAAAAATTGAATCCTAGTCAACAAATTTATAGCCTACGCCTTTAACGGTTTTTATTAAATTATCACCTAATTTCTCTCTTAGTTTTCGAATGTGAACATCAATTGTTCTATCACCAACAATTATATTTTCTCCCCACACACCATTATAAATCTCTTCTCTTGTAAATACTCTTTGCGGACGAGATGATAATAATAACAAAAGCTCAAATTCTTTTCGCGGTAAAGAAAGTTCCTCTTCCCCTTTTATAACCAAGTAGCGTTCTCTATCAATCGCAATAGTACCAATCTGAATTAAAGAATTTGTGTTATCATCAAAATTATCATTCGATCTGTTAGCACGTTTTAACATGGCTTTAACCCGAGATATTAAAACTTTTGGCTTAATTGGTTTACTAATGTAATCGTCAGCACCTGCATCAAAACCTGCAATTTGAGAATAATCTTCGCTTCTAGCCGTTAAAAAAGTAATAAGTACATCAGACAAATCTGGCATTTCTCTAATCTTTTCACATGTTTCTATACCATCCATTTCTGGCATCATCACATCTAAAACGATTAAATGAGGTTTGATTTTTTTTGCAACCTCTATGCCTTCCAAACCATTGTTAGCTGTTTCTACTTGAAAACCTTCCTTCTTTAAATTATAGCTTAAGAATTCTAAAATATCGGATTCATCGTCTACAAGTAAAATTTTATAATCACTATTTTCCATATCAATTATTTTCTATGCTTAAGTGTTAGTTGCTTTATTCAATGTAAAAGTAAAACTAGAGCCTTCGCCGTAGGTACTACTTACATTTATACTTTGCTCGTGTGCATCAATAATGTGTTTTACAATCGCTAATCCCAATCCAGATCCACCCATATTTCTCGATCTACTTTTATCTACTCGATAAAAGCGCTCAAATATTCTCGGAAGATTATCCTTTTCTATCCCAATTCCTGTGTCTCGAACCTCTATCAATAACTTATCCCCCATATCCATCACTTCTATTTGAGTTTTTCCACCTTGTTTTCCATATTTAATTGAATTTACAACTAAATTAACTAAGGCTTGAAAAATTTCTTTTTTATCAGCATCCACATATTTTGCAATGGAATTTGATTGAGGAAATTGAAGTTTAATTTTATGCTTTTGAGCTCGCATTTCTTGCATTTCGACGACCTCATTTATAGTCTCAATAATATTGAAATGCTCTGGAATTAATTTTAGTTCACCATATTCTAGTTTCGATATAGATTCCAAATCATTTACAATTCCAATCATTCTATTAATACTTTTCTCAGTACGTTCAAGATATGCTCTGTTAATATTTTCATCTTCTAAACCTCCATCAAGAAGAGTTAATATATATCCTTGTATATTAAAAATTGGTGTCTTTAATTCGTGAGATACATTACCTATAAATTCTTTTCGATATTCTTCTTGCCTTTTCATTTGCATGATCAGCGAACCACGCCCCTCACTCCATTCTCTTACTTCTTTTTCAGCTTCGTCTAAAATATCAATGGTCTTCATTTTATCTACAAATTCCCTGTCGATAAACTGAGTATCATGAATTGTTTTATAAAGCATTCGTATTTTAGAATATAGAAATCGACGTATTAAATAGCGTGATATTATAAACATGAAGCTACTTAAAAGAACTAGACTAATAAAAAGCACCAAGGCCTTATCCTCTATATATAAGAATAGTAAAAATTCAATTAGAATAATTATTGCACTGGAGAATGTAATTAGAAAGTTAACTTTTTTTGAAGATATAATTTGCATAAACGATAGTAAATCAAGTGTATATCACTTTAAAATAAAGATAATGTTAAGAATTATTTCCTTCACAAATATTCAAATTAAAAAACAAGCATGGGTATTTGCAATATTAAGTAATAGTTAATATTATATTATTTTAATGTGTCATATTAAATACCACAAAAGGCATACTCTAAGTTAATGGTAATTTCAATAAATTTAAAGTAAAGTATTGCATCCAAATTTCATAATCACGAATACATTTATTCAAAAAAAATAGGATTAATAATCAGAAATACCGATTACAATCCTATTCACTTATTCGTTTGAGAAACGATTAAGTTTCCATTTTATTTATTCTCCTTTTTAAAGGAAATTTCTTTCATATTCACTAATAAATCTAAAACGATAGAAAGAATCAATAAATTAAATTTCTGATCTAATTCTAATATAAAACTTAAACAAGCCACGGCCATAAGTATCATACTTACAAGTTTTAAAAGTTCTAGCCAATGGAAAGAACAAAGCTTATTTCTATCTAAATTTATCGCCCTATAAATAACATTCAGCATCAATCCTAAACCTAGAATTGCAATACCGTAAGCATCATCTTGTAAAATAAAAAGAGCTCCAATAATAATTAAAATAGTGGCTAAAGTATAAAGTATTGATTTTATTTTTGACATCTATTAATATCTAATTATGTATTGTTTTAAAAAAGAGTATTGGGATCTTCAAAACGACTTTTTCCTAAATGAGAATAGGCTAGAGCTGTTACTTCACGTCCACGAGGTGTTCGTTTTATGAAACCTTCTTTTATCAGAAATGGTTCGTAAACTTCTTCAATTGTACCACTATCTTCACTAACCGCTGTAGCAATCGTAGTAATACCAACTGGCCCACCTTTAAACTTATCAATAATAGTTGTTAGAATTCGATTATCCATTTCATCCAAACCATGTTTATCGATATTTAAAGCCTCAAGCGAATATTGAGTAATTTCCAAATCGATAGATCCATTTCCTTTTACCTGAGCAAAATCGCGAACTCGACGAAGAAGTGCATTTACTATTCGAGGTGTTCCTCTACTTCGGGATGCTATTTCTCCTGCAGCTTCATGTGTAATTTCAATATCAAGAATTTTAGCTGATCGTTTAACAATTTGTGTAAGGACTGAAAGATCGTAATATTCTAAGTGAGAGTTGATTCCAAAACGAGCACGAAGAGGCGAGGTTAATAAACCTGAACGAGTCGTTGCTCCAATCAAGGTAAATGGATTTAACTCCAATTGAATTGAACGCGCAGCAGGCCCTTTATCGATCACAATATCTATTCTGAAGTCTTCCATAGCGGAATACAAATATTCTTCAACAATGGGGCTTAAACGGTGTATCTCGTCGATAAAAAGAACATCATTCTCGTCGAGGTTGGTTAAAAGTCCTGCCAAATCACCAGGTTTATCAAGTACTGGTCCTGATGTAATCTTTATTCCAACTCCCAATTCATTGGCAAGAATATTCGAAAGTGTTGTTTTTCCAAGCCCTGGAGGTCCGTGTAGTAATACGTGATCCAAAGCTTCTTCACGCATTTTTGCAGCTTTTACAAAAATGTCTAGATTCTCAACAATCTTTTTTTGTCCACTAAAATCTTCAAAACGTAAGGGTCTTAGTTTTTGATCGATATCAAGCTCTTTTTCCCTAACTTCTTGATTTCTTAAATCGAAGTCTTCATTCATTCTTGTTGTCTTAAAAGCTGTTTGTAATGGATTACAGTTTCTTCATTGTAAAGCACAAAAATAGTCTCATTCATCCAATAATAAATGACAAATGAAATAAAAGATAAAAGCAAAATTCAATTTACAGATTTAAACTTTCCAGGATATCGAAAAGTTTACCAACCTCAAAAGGCTTTGACATGTGTGCAGACATACCACACTCCATGCATTTATTTTCCGTGGCTGTAATAACATCAGCAGTAAGAGCAATAATCGGGATATTCTGACCATTTTCTAACAGTCTAATTTGTTTAGTCGCTTCCAAGCCATCCATCTCTGGCATCATCACATCCATAAGAATAAAATCAAACTCATTTTGTTTAAATTCCTCTATGGCTTCAATTCCATTGTTGGCTGTTACAATATCGTAACCAAATCGTTTTAAACTAAACTTGACAACAATCTGATTTAGCTTGTTGTCCTCCACCAATAGCAATTTGAAATTTCTATTTTCCCAGCTCATTCTTTTTGTTCAGTTTAGAATAGATAATTGCAATATACTAAATTCATCAATAAGAATTCTTCTTTTAAACTTCCTATTTAATCAATTTAGTTTAATCACAAATATAAGTCAATTTTTAATGACGAATTTCAAATTCTACTTTTCTTCTAAATGAGTCAAATTTCATTTTTTGATATTTTGTGTTTATCCACCATTCTTATACGCTTATCAACACTTATTATATTATTATCTTTTCTTTTAATTTTTCTAAAAAATATAATGATTATAATATCCTGTTAATAATGTTGGTAAGTGAAATCATTATTTATAGGATTTTTAGCACAAAAAGGTCTAATAACAGGCTATTAACATATGTTGTTAATACAGGGGCTTTAACTTAGAGTGTTTTATGGGTGTTATGAACAATCTGTTGATAACCTTGTTTTTTGAAAATAAACTTACAATTTGCTATTAACAGCATGTTGATAAGCTGTTGGAAGATCCACTTTCAGTACTTAAAAGTAAAATTGTTTAGGAGGGGAATTTTTTTCATACAGATTGGCTTATTATATATCCAAATATTTGTTTCGAATATTTAATAAGAAAAAATCAACAGTATGTTAACTATATGTGAACAAAACTGTTGATTTCTTTAAAAACTGTTGTAAATACCTACTTATTAGAATCATATGTAATCTATTGCATGAAAAAATAAAAACGATACTCAATGTTCTCTATAAACTTTAATATTAACCATATTCTAAGGTATGACTCCAATAAGGTTGATGCATACTTATACTCTTCTTAAATAAAAAGGTTACATTATATCTCTCCTTTTTAATTCATTTTAAGTTGCGATATGTAGTAAATAATTCATATCGCATCTAAATATGTGAAGACTGTTTTTTTACTTTTAATGTTGAATTTGTAACGAAATTGTATAAAAAAAGCAGCTACGTTTTGTAGCTGCTTTAGTAAAACCAAGTTTGTTTTTTTTAATGATACATTTCGGTATATAGAAAACGTTTGATGTTACGTTTGGGTGTTTTTTCAAATTCTTGAGGAAATAGAATGATACGTGATACGTTCATATAAGGAGGCAAATCCTTATTCAACATTTTTCTATCGGTTTCAAAAGCTTGCTCAATTTCGCTTTTACTTAAACCTTCAGCATCGCAAACTTCATAATCAGGATAAACTAAAGCAATCAATTTATGATCCTTATCATCGGTTACAATAGATTCTTGTATAAAAGGCAAATTATTCAATCGTGACTCAATCTCCTCGGGATAAATATTTTGCCCTGAAGGACCTAATAACATGTTTTTACTTCGTCCTTTTATATAAATAACATCATCTTGATCTACGATTCCTAAATCTCCCGTTTTTAGCCAACCATCTTTTGTTAGTGCTTCTGATGTCGCTTGCTTATTTTTATAATAGCCGGCCATTACATTATCGCCTTTGACTTGAATTTCACCAACTACATTTAAAGGATCAACTGAGTCAATTCGGACTTGCATACGATCGACTACTTGTCCACATGAGTGGGAACGAAATTGAGAACTCGGACTGTAGCTAACCAATGGAGCACATTCTGTCATACCATAACCTACTGTGAATGGAAAATCAATTTTTTTAAGAAAATCTTCCACTTCTTTACTCAATGCAGCACCTCCTATAATCACTTCTATAAATTCACCACCAAAAGTCTCAACAAGTGAATTTTTAATTTTCTTATAGACCTTTTTTTCCAATAAAGGAACCTTTAGCATGAGTTTGACACGTCGACTTTCTAAGGCTGGTAAAATACGTTTCTTATATATTTTTTCCATGATAAGAGGAACCAAGCAAATCAGTCTGGGTTTAACTTCTTGGAAAGCTTTTGTTATCAGTTGAGGAGTTGGTACTCTGGATAAGAAAACCACATGGCAACCACAACAAAATTCAGTTAGGAATTCGAACATACAACCAAAAACATGAGCCAATGGTAAAAAAGAAACGACTTTATCTTGAGGCTTTAAATCGATATGATCGAAACCTATTTGAACATTTGAATATAAAGAGCGATAGCTTAGCATGACCCCTTTTGAAAAACCAGACGTTCCCGATGTGTAGGAGAGTACGGCTATTTCATCTTCTTTCGGATTTGCAAAGTTTAAGTTAGTTTTATCAAGTGAGGTGTTTTCAAGTTTTGTCTTAACAATAGAGATAACTTTGTTTAACTTATCGCAGGATGTACACAATAAACTAAAATCATTTAAAGAGATAATACCCTTTATGTTCTTAATTTTAGAATCATCAATTTTATTGAAGATATTTTCTGTTGAAAAAAGTAAAGACGCTTCTGAGTGATTTATGATATGATGAATATCGCTAGAATTAAAATCGGGTAGAATTGGAACAATTGTAGCTCCATATGTAATAGTAGCGAGGTAAGTAACAGCCCAATTATTAAGATTACGACCTATAAGAGCAATTTTGTCTCCTTTTTTAATGCCTAATTCATTATATAATAAATGAATCCACTGTATTTTTTCAGCTACTTCCTGAAAACTAAGACTGTCTTTTTGATAATTTGTAAAGGCTGTGGACTCCCAATTATTATGAATACTTTCCTGTATGGATTGAATTAACTTGTTTTGAATCATGAGTTTAATCGATTGTTGTAAGTTTTTAAAGATACTAATCTGATTAAAAAATCAAGTTTTTGCTAAAGTCATTTTTATTATTGGTGAGATTTTATCCATGAAATCAGGAACTTAGTCTATCATTTCTTTTAGTGATATTTATCTTTAATGCTTGTTTTGAATATTTATTTAAAACGAAAGTTTTCATTAAGCTTTTTCTGATTTAATTCTGTGTAACTAAGCTTAATTGAATGCATTTTTATATTTTTGTAGCCGTGTAATCAGTTTTGTGATTAAGGCTGATACCTATTATCTCATTAAGTCAGAATAAAAATGGAACAGAAAAGAATTAAGATCAAAGATCTGTTGGTTTCGAAAGAGTACGGCAGTGAAGTAAATGTGAAAGGATGGGTTAGAACCAAACGTGGTAATAAGCAAATCAATTTTGTTGCTTTAAATGATGGTTCTACTATTAATAATATTCAGATCGTTGTTGATGTTCCTAATTTTAATGAGGAGTTGTTAAAGAAGATTACAACAGGGGCTGCTATTTCGGTTAACGGTAAATTAATTGAATCAGCAGGAAGCGGACAATCTGTAGAACTTGAAGCAACTGATATTGAGGTTTTAGGGGTTGCTGATCCGGATAAATATCCATTACAACCTAAAAAACACTCTTTGGAATTTCTTCGCGAAAAGGCTCACTTACGTTTTCGTACCAACACTTTTGGTGCTATATTCCGTATTCGTCATGCCATGGCTTTTGCTGTAAATGAGTTCTTTAATAAAAAGGGTTTCTACTACATGCACACGCCACTAATAACAGGTTCTGATGCCGAAGGTGCTGGTGAAATGTTTAGAGTATCAACTCTTGATGCTAAGAATCCACCATTAAACGAAGATGGAACAATTAATTATAAAGAAGATTTCTTCGGAAAAGAAACTAACCTTACCGTTTCTGGTCAGCTAGAGGGTGAGTTAGGAGCTATGGCTTTAGGTGAGATTTACACTTTTGGACCTACTTTCCGTGCAGAGAATTCAAATACAACGCGTCATCTTGCAGAATTTTGGATGATTGAGCCAGAAATGGCTTTCTACGACATTAAGGATAATATGGATTTGGCCGAGGAGTTCTTAAAGTATATGATTAAATATGCTTTGGATAACTGCATGAGCGATCTTGAATTCTTAAGTAAGCGATTACAAGAAGAAGAAAAAGGTAAGAAAGCCGATGAAAAATCAATGGAACTTATCGAGAAGTTACGTTTTGTATTAGAGGACGATTTTGTTCGTTTAACTTATACTGAGGCTATTGAAATTCTTCGTAATTCTAAACCAAATAAGAAGAAGAAATTTCAATATCTAATTGATGGTTGGGGAGCTGACCTTCAGTCGGAGCACGAGCGTTACTTGGTTGAGAAGAAATTCAAAAAGCCAGTTATTTTGATTGATTATCCTAAGGATATCAAATCATTCTACATGAAACAGAATGATGACGGAAAAACTGTAGCCGCAATGGATATTTTATTCCCTGGAATTGGTGAAATTGTTGGAGGATCTCAACGTGAAGAAGATTACGATAAATTGGTGACTCGTATGAATGAGATGGGTGTTCCTGCTGATGAAATGGACTGGTATTTAGATACGCGACGTTTTGGATCGGCTACTCACTCTGGTTTTGGATTAGGTTTCGAACGTATGATGTTGTTTGTTACTGGTATGGGTAATATCCGCGATGTCATTCCTTTCCCACGTACACCAAAAAATGCTGAATTTTAAGAAATAAAGCACAAGTATATATTCAAGTCGGTTCTTCGTAGAACCGACTTTTTTTTGATATTTGCTTTTTTGCATTTTTTAAAAATGAGGTATAAGCAGCTTAAACATTGGTTTTAAAAGGAAATCTAAATTTCATTAATGTGTTAATTAGCGTGAAAATGATGTAACAATTCATCTTCAAGTTTGTGTCGATTGCATCATTCTAACTATATTTAGCCTTGAAACATGATCATTAAGAACTTTGGCACTTTTCTTGTTTATAAACAGGATGCCCGTTTTATGATCATATTAATCTATTATTACATTTCTATTAGTCTTTAATGATATATGCTTAAGCAGAGTTTACAACAAAAATTATTACAGAAGTTATCACCTCAGCAAATTCAGGTGATTAAACTTCTTGAGCTTCCTACTCTACAGCTTGAGGAAAGAATTAAAAAGGAACTAGAAGAGAATCCTGTACTAGACGAAGGTGGAAGTGAAGAGGTCGTTCAAGACGATTTTCAGGAGGAGGAACAGGAAGTTAAAGACAAAGATAAGGAAGAATTCTCACTGGAAGATTATATTGACGACGACGATACACCATCTTATAAATTAGCTGCTCAAAACTATTCTAAAGACGATAAGCACGAGGATATCCCCTTTTCAGGAGGAACAACTTTCCATGAACAGTTAATAGCGCAGTTGGGGCTTAGAATACTTTCAACAGAAAAGGCTGCTTTGGCAGAATATCTTATTGGTAATATAGATGAAGATGGTTATTTAAGACGTGATATTGATAGCATTGTTGATGATTTGGCCTTTTCAACAGGTATAAACACAACATTCGAGGAATTGGTCGAACTATTACATGTTATTCAAGATTTCGACCCTGCTGGTATTGGAGCTCGTGATTTACAGGAGTGTTTATTACTTCAAATCAAACGAAAAGGTTCTCACAATCCTGATGTGAAGATGGCTCATCTTATTTTAAAAAAGTATTTCGACGAATTTACACGAAAGCATTACGATAAAATTCAGAAACGTTTAAATCTAAATGATGAAGATTTTAAATGCGCTGTAGATGAAATAATAAAATTAAATCCTAAACCAGGTGGAGCCTTTGTTAATCCAATGTCCAAACCATCACCAACTATTATTCCTGATTTTATTTTAGAAGAAGAAGATGGAGAATTGAATTTAAGTCTAAATTCTCGTAATGTACCGGACTTGCATATCAGTCGATCTTATTCAGATATGCTTCAGGATTATTCTAATAATAAGAATAATCAATCGAAGGAGCAGAAGGATGCGGTTATGTTTGTTAAGCAAAAACTCGATTCTGCTAAATGGTTTATCGATGCTATTCGTCAAAGGCAAAATACGCTTATGTTGAGCATGAAAGCGATTATCGATTTTCAACACGAATATTTTCTCGAAGGTGATGAAAAGAAATTGAAGCCTATGATTCTGAAAGATATATCTGAAATAACATCATTAGATATATCAACCATTTCTCGTGTTTCGAATTCAAAATACATTCAAACTCATTTTGGTATTTTCTCATTAAAATATTTCTTTTCTGAAGGCCTACAAACCGATAAAGGTGAAGAGGTTTCAACTCGCGAAATAAAGAATATTCTTCAAGAATGTGTCGATAATGAAGATAAGAGAAAGCCACTTACTGATGACAAGTTAGCTGCTATCTTGAAAGAAAAATCTTATGTTATTGCTCGCAGAACGGTAGCTAAGTATCGTGAACAGCTAAATATTCCTGTAGCCAGACTAAGAAAAGAACTCTAATCTCAATTGAATTTCATGAATTATTCCAGAATTATTTCGGGGATCGCACATCCTATGTTGATGCCCTTATATTGCATATACTTAATTTTTCACTCCAATACATTTCTCGATTTCACCCCAGTTACATTGGTAAAGGCTATTTATATGATTGTTTTTATTACAACAATATTATTGCCCGTGAGCTGTTTACCATTGCTTAAATCTTATTCATTTATTAGCAGCTATGGACTAACAGAGCGTAAGGATCGAATGATTCCTTTAGCTATAGCAATTTTATCTTATTTGTTAGGCTTGTACTTGTTGTTGAAATTACCAGGAAGTAATATTTTCGCACGTTTACAGCTTGCAGGTACAATTAGTCTCGTACTTCTTCTTATAATCTCTTACTGGTGGAAGATAAGCCTGCATATGGCAGGTATAGGTGGTTTATGTGCTTTAATTTTCACCTTTTCTATACGTTTCTCTACTTCACTTAGAACCTTGTTTATGGCGGCTCTTCTGGCAGCAGGTTTTTTAGCTTATTCACGTTTAAAGCTCAACTTGCATAAGCCTAATCAAATCTATCTGGGTTTTTTGTTAGGATTTACTGTGGTTTGTATCACCTTTCTGTATTAATAGAGATTGACATCTTTAATATTTATTTGATAGATAAAAAAAAAGAGCTCAATAGAGCTCTTTTTTTAATTTTCAAGAATCCACAAATCAGGTTTGTGATTCAGTTTTTTTAATCTCTTGAGTGCTTTTTCTGCAATATTTTTGTTTGAGAATGATTGTATTACAACACGATATTTCCCATCTGTTTCAATTACACGACAAGGGTAACCTTTTTTATAGAGTCGCTGACTCATGTTTAGAGCTGTATTCTTTTTTGTACTACTTGCACCAACAATATGGTATTTAAACAAAGCTCTATTTTCTATTATTTGAGTTAATGAAAATGTCTGTGACGCTTGTTCTTGTTTTATAGCAGGAGCTTTGGGTATTGATCTGTTTGCCGTAATATCTATAGTATTAGTCGCATCAGTTTTCGTCAGTTCTTTTTTACTGCAGCCCAATAATATTAACAATAAAGAAAATAAGCTGTACTTAAATGCTTTCATAGATTTTGAGATAATTAATGCTTTTTTGCAACCAAACGTTTTTCTGCTCCTTCGCTCAATAGTCTAATTTAAACTTAAGAATTCTTTATTTTCTAACTGGTCACTGATCCTAATTAGTAAAATTAAAGGAATCTAATAAATAGGATCCAATATCTTGTATATATATGGATACAAATTTATTATAATGTAGAGCAAAGTTGAAGACAAATATAAGAGATTTCGCTAAAAACCAAAGCTATAATAATCTTTATTTATCCTATAATATCTGTTTTAAAACAGAATGAATATCTCTAATTGAATGTACGACCGAAATAAAAGTATAGCCTCATTTATTTTTTAAGTATAAAGGAAATGTGTAATAAATGTTGCATATATTTTTTCCTACTGGCAGAATGCTGTCTAGATTTTAAATTAGAGGTGTTTGTGTCATGGAGGAACTGGAGTACTATCTTGTAATAAATTCGTTTTAAGAGATTGATACGAGTATAAACCCTTCGCGACAACCATTTGTATTTCATGTGTTAACGAGTGATGTGTATGAAGATTAATTTTAGTAAATGTCGCAAACAATGAATCCAGAGTATTTTATTTCAAGGCCGAAGTTCTTTATTTTATCTAAAAAAAAATGAACTCTAAAGTAGAAAAAATAACATAGATCAAACTTATAATGATCTGTATAATAAGCTCACAATATTCATTTTTATTACGAGTATTTTTTTGTTATTTGCCGCCTGATTTTTTACGCCAAACCCCTATTTACTTATTACTCGATGAGTACGATTTTTAAATATAGATTTGATTCAGAATTAAACATTCTTTATAAAAACTATTTCGGATTAATTTCTATAGAAGATATTTTTGTGTCATGGGAACATGCCTTTAATAACAATGTTATACCAGAAAATACTAAAGGAGTCATACTTGATTTTAGAAAGGCAAATTTCGATTTTAAAGTCGATAGATTTGTTGATATAGCCAGTTTTTACAAAAAGCATATTCGAATTTTCAAAGGAATGCGGATTGCTTCTATTTCTGTTGAACCCAGTGATGTCGTTATACCCATGATGGTTAAAACACGTGATGAAGGATATTCATCAGAGCCTTTTAGTACAGAAGAAGCGGCTATTAATTGGATTTTATCCTAAGCTCTTCTCCTTGAATAAACACAAACCTTCGTTAACCTTAAGTTAACACAAAGGTAAATTTTAGGAAACACGCTCCTTTTCATCAGTTTGTAATTTTGTAGTGAACTTACAAATTGAAAATCATGGATAACTTTTATTTAATAATTGTAGTTGTGCTTTTTGCACTTGCAATTTCTGACCTCATTGTAGGAGTGAGTAACGATGCTGTGAATTTTTTGAATTCCGCATTCGGTTCTAAAGCGGCTCCACGTTGGGCTATTTTAATTATTGCCAGTTTAGGTATCCTTGTTGGAGCAACCTTTTCAAGTGGTATGATGGAAGTTGCACGTAAGGGTATCTTTCATCCCGATCAGTTTTACTTCGCTGAAATCATGATCATTTTTGTCGCCGTAATGTTAACAGATATCATTCTACTTGACTTCTACAATACGGTTGGCTTACCTACATCTACAACGGTTTCTATTGTATTTGAATTATTAGGAGCGGCTGTTGCTGTTGCCATTGTAAAGATTATGAATTCTGATGAAACACTCTTAGATTTAGGTAATTATATCAATTCGGCAAAAGCACTGGCAATTATAACAGGTATTCTTCTCAGTGTCGTTATTGCATTCTCTGCTGGCGCTTTGGTACAATACATTACGCGAATAATTTTCACTTATAAATACGATAAGAGATTTAAATATTTTGGTGCCATGTTTGGCGGATTTGCTATTACTGCCATCACTTATTTTATTCTTATAAAGGGAGCAAAAGGTTCTTCATTTATTTCTAAAGAAACGCTACTTTGGATAAAGTCTCATACATTTACAATACTGATATCCTGTTTTATTGGTTGGACAGTTATTCTACAATTACTAGTTTGGTTTGTACGTTTAAATATTCTTAAGGTTATTGTACTTATTGGAACTTTTGCATTAGCTATGGCTTTTGCAGGTAACGATTTGGTTAACTTTATTGGAGTTCCATTGGCTGGATTTAAATCCTTCCAAGCGTTTATTGCAAGTGGTGCTTCCGACCCGTATGGTCTAACGATGGAAATGCTTTCTGGTAAAGTTCAAACAGAAACTTATTTACTGTTAATAGCAGGTATTGTTATGACTGTTACGCTTTGGTTTTCTAAAAAAGCACGAACAGTAACCGAAACAGAATTGAGTTTGAGTAATCAAAATGAAGGCGATGAGCGATTTGGATCATCCTATTTTGGACGATTAATTGTACGTCGTTCTTTATCAGCTAATAGTCGATTAAAAAGCTTTTTGCCTGAAAGAATACAAAAGAGTATCAATTATAGTTTTGTACAGCCAGCTGCGGCTATAGGTATTGATAAGAAAGATATTCCTGCCTTTGATATGATTCGAGCTTCAGTAAATTTAACTGTTGCAAGTATTTTAATCGCCATTGGCACCTCTTTAAAGCTGCCGCTTTCAACTACCTACGTTACATTTATGGTTGCAATGGGTACCTCATTGGCCGATAGAGCTTGGGGACGTGATTCTGCCGTTTATAGAATTACGGGTGTTATTACAGTAATTGGTGGTTGGTTTTTCACTGCATTTAGTGCATTTACAGCAGCCTTCATTTTTGCTAATTTAATTAATTGGTTTGGTGGATATGCTATTTTTGGACTACTGGGACTTGCTATCTTTTTTGTTGTTCGCTCACATATGATCCATAAGAAAAAGAATGATGCTGTAAACTCTGTAGACGATGATTCTTTAATTATAACAGGTGATGTAGCTGAACAATGTACTCATGCCGTCTCTACTTTGACAGCTAAAATACCAGGTATATACGGGAAAATGATCACTGGCTTAGCTTATGAAGATAGAGCTAACTTAAAAGAGTGCTCTAAAAAAGTGAATAAACTGAATATAGAAGTTAAGAAAATCAAGAATCAGGTTCCTGATATGGTTAAGATACTTCGAGAAGATAGTGGTTATTCAGGACCATTCTACGTTCAGTTGATTGATTATCTTCGTGAGATGGCTCATGCAACAAGTTTTATTGTAGACCCTGTTTACGAATATATCGATAACAATCATAAAGCTTTTGATCCTGAGCAAATTGAAGAATTAAATATTATTCAAGCGAAACTATCGGAGTTTTTCACTCGCATAAACGCTATAATTAACGATAGAAATTACTTGGCGGAGAATATTGATTCTGTTCTTGAAGAACAAGAAGGTCTATTAAAATCAATTAAGAAATTTAGAAAAGTTCAAATTCGAAGAATTAAAGCAGAGAAAGTTGGAACACGTAACTCAGTATTATTCCTAGGCGTTTTAAACGAAACCAAGAATTTGGTTCTTTATGCAGGTAATCTATTGAAGTCAGCTCGTGATTTTGCAACTTCAAATGAAGAAGAAGATTTAGATTAACATCAACTATTAACTAAGTTATTTCAATTAAAAGGAGCTTCTCTATACAAGAGAAGCTCCTTTCTTTTTTTAATTTCACTTCTAATGTGAGTGAGTTAGTATATTATACAGTTTTTTTAATCCAATACTCGCCTTTTCTTTTATGAATGTGCGATCTCCATACGAAGACATATTTATTTCATTAGGATCGATGATGTATATGGGGCAGTTAGGGGGCGTATTATCGATTAACCCAGCTGCAGGATACACATTCATCGATGTACCTACAATCACTAAAATATCTGCTTTAGAAACGATATGAGCGGCATTCTCGATCTCAGGAACAGCTTCTCCGAACCAAACGATATGAGGTCTTAAACGAGAACCTTTAGCGCATTTACTTTCAGCTGTTAGCTCCCAATCATCTAAGTTATATACGAGGCTTGGGTCCATTGTACTTCTGGCCTTTTTTAGTTCACCATGCAGATGTAGAATTTTCGAACTACCAGCTCTTTCATGTAAATCATCCACATTTTGCGTAATAATCTCTACATCGAAATGCTCCTCTAAATCATGTAAAATGAGATGGCCCATATTGGGCTTGCTGTTGAGAAGTTGTTTTCGTCTTTCGTTATAGAATCTGGTTACCAATTCGGGATTGTCTTCCCATCCTTGTGGGCTAGCGACTTCCATTACATCGTAGTCTTCCCATAAACCTCCCATTTCTCTGAAGGTTCGTAAACCACTTTCCGCACTTATTCCGGCACCAGAAAGGATAACAAGCTTTTTCTTGTTAGGCATATTTTTATTTTTTAATCTCGTTCAGAAACTAAAGATATAAAATTGCACCTAAATAAAATGGGGACGGTAGGATTACAGTTCTTGGATTGAACTGATTACTCTTGGAGGGGATAATAGAATTTTACTACTATTCTACAACTGTGTTTTTACTTGTAATATCAGAAGTATTTTCAATTGCTTTAATTTTTTCAGGTTTGAATGTAGCGGGAATGGTTAAGTAAAAAGTTGACCCTTTTCCGATATCTGAGTCAAGTTTTAAGGAGCCGTTCATTAGTTTCACATATCGTGAGCATAAGCTTAAACCGATGCCAGCACCAGACTGCTTGCGAGTATATGAATTATCAACCTGGTTGAATCTGTCGAAAATAGTTTCTTGGTGCTTTTTACTAATACCTACACCTGTATCTTTCACAAAGATGCGAACCTTCTGATCATTTTGTAAGGAACAAGAAAGTAAGATTTCTCCGGATTGAGTAAAATTAATGGCATTATCCAGAAGGTAACTTAGTGTCTTCTCAAGTTTTTCTCCATCAATAATAACATTGATATTTTCGAAATTGATCTGGTAATCAATTTTAATGTCTTTTTCTAAGGCTTTAATCTTGTCTTCATAGATTGTAAACAATCTAATGATAATTGTTTGTAAGTCGATTTCAGATTCATGTAATTGAATAATTCCAGAATCTAGTTGGGATAAATCGATAATTCGGTTTAATAAATCGAGTAGCGAGCGGCTACTATAATTTAATATTGAAGCAAATTCATTTCTTTCTCCATTAGTTAACGATTCGTCGCGTAGGATGTCCGATGCTCCAATTATAGCATTCATTGGCGTGCGAATTTCATGTGAAATATTTGCAAGGAACGCATTTTTTAAAAGTTCTGCCCCTTCTGCTCTCTGTAATGCTTCTGCCAACTGTTCTTCAAGCTCGCAGTAAGTCGGACGTTTATCCATGCAATAATCTTTTCTAATGGTACTTTGTGATGAGAGTTTCGTAGTTGGTTATTTAACTACTTTTAATTTTCGATAAATATGTAAATTATACAATACCTTCTTCTACTCTATCTGCGTGAGTCATTTCATTATGTCCACCTTTAACTGCTTGTAACTGTTCAGTATTTAAAATCTCAAAATTTGTCATGGTCGTAAGTTTTTGGAATATGAATGAAAAAAAATTAAACAATACCTTCTTCTACTCTATCTGCGTGAGTCATTTCATTATGTCCACCTTTAACTGCTTGTAACTGTTCAGTATTTAAAATCTCAAAATTTTCCATGCTTATTTAAATTATAAAGTGAATGTTAGAATTGTTTTACACCCCTTTATTCCCTTTTTTGAGAAAAAGTAACCCAGAAAATGAAAGTTTTTTTTAAAAAGGATGAATCTTTCTTTTGTTTTGAATACTTTTGTAGGGTGTACATCCCACATATTCAGTCTTTTAAAATTTGCATTCTACTGTGAAAAAAAATCATATAATATTTCAATATCTGCTCATTACTTTGTGCATTTTAATGCTTATCGGATCAAATTTTCGGGTAAAAGCAGTTGAGTCAGAACAAATTTCTCGTGTAAATGATATCATATCTGCAGATTCCTCACTACAGATATTTTTTAATAAAGCGCTTGGTGAATTAATAGCACGAAATAATCAGGGAGCAGAGGTGTTTTTTCAGGATGCTAAAAAAAGGATCAATGAAAGCGAGATTAGAAATTACCATCTTCTTTACAGATATAAAGTTAACTATGGCGTTGTGCAGTTAAGGTTAGGTAAATTAAAAGAAGCCTTGGTAAACTTTAATTCTGCAGAACAGATATCTAAGAGATACTTTGGCGAATCGACAGGTAAATTGGCTCCTGTTTACCTAAATATGGGTAATGCTCACCTTTATTCAGGAGATTATCTTAAAGCACAAGAATTTTATGAGGCGGGGCTTTTTATTATCGAGAAAAATCCATCTGCTTCTCGTTGGAGACATCGGATAATCAGTAATCTAGGTTTGGTCTATAAGAATAATGGGAATTATAACGATGCACTTAAATATTTATTGGAAGCACTTAAGATTAAAAAGAAAAGAAATATTAAAGATCTTTCTGTAAACCTTAATAATATAGGGAATTGTTATATGGAGTTAGGTTATGATAAGGAGGCTGATTATTATTTGAAAGGAAGTATTCAGGAATCGATAAAGCTTAATGGGAAAGGAAATTATGATTTAGCAAGTTTTTATCTTAATTATGGCATCTTTCATTCGTCCCGAAAGAATAAGAATCTGGCTAAGGGTTACCTTAATAAATCCTATGAAATTTATCTGAATAAGTGTGGCTTTAAGCACCCTGAAACAGCCCATTGCCTAAAAAATTTGGGAGCCTTATATTTTAAAGAAAAGGACTATAAGAAAGCACTGGAGTTTTATCAGAAAGCACTTATTTCTAGCACTTACGATTTTCATGCAGAAGGATTTGATCAGAATCCAAGCATGCAACAGGTCGATGGGCAATTAGCAACTTTCGACATTTTAAATGATAAGGCTTCAACTTTACAAAAGTTATATAGTAAATTAAAGCATATAAAATATCTGAAACAATCTTTGATCACATTCGACTTGTGTGTTGAAATCATCGATCAAATTCGAATTGCCTATCAAGACGAAGAGTCAAAATTAGCCTTAAGTGCTAATGAAAGTGAAACCTTTTCGTCTGCCATTGAAGTTGCCGCTACCTTATTTGAACTGACAGGTAATCCCATTTATAAAGAAAAAGCCTTTGGGTATTCAGAAAGAGCAAAAGCGGCTAGTCTCCGATCTTATTTAAATGACGTTGATGCAAAAACATTTGGCGGAATACCTGTCGATTTGCAGAATTTAGAGCGTAAACTAAAACAAGATATTGCGGATTATCGTGATAAAATATATCAGGAGAGAAAGTTACTTCACCCGATACAAGATTCCATTTCCAATTGGCGACACACGCTTTTTGGATTAAATGCTGAATATGATCAAATGGTAAAGCGTTTTGAAACGGACCATCCAGATTACTATGCTTTGAAATATGATAATTCTAGTATCTCCGTAAAAGATCTTCAAAAAGAATTAAAAGGGGATCAGGTTTTGGTTGAATATGCCTTATCCGATTCGACTTTATATTCTTTTATTGTGGGGCCTAATCTATTCAAAATGAATAAGCTGTGTTTAAAGAATGGTGAGCTAGAGCGGAGCATTAATAATATACGAACCAGTTTGAAAACCAATCATTTTGCTGATAATAGTATGAAATATTATCAGGACTATATTCTGGCAGCCCACCAGCTGTATCAAATTATGATTGAACCTTTCGAAAATCTTATAGATAAAAAGCGTTTGATTATTGTTCCTGAAGGTCGTTTAGCTTATGTGCCTTTTGGTGTATTATTAAAGAATAAAGGTGACTTGGAACGTTTAGATTATCGAAATCTAAACTATTTGATAAGACATCATGCCATTAGCTATCAAAATTCGGCCACTATCGCATATAAAAGATCAGATAAGAGATCTTCTTTGTCCTTATCTAATAAGCTAATCGCTTTTGCACCTTCCTATCATAATGTTAGTGATTCTATCCTTATAACCAGACAGGTGCATAAAAATAAGCTTTATCCTTTGCCCGGAGCTATAGTAGAAGTTAAGAATATTACTAAGATTATTGAAGGTGAAATGTATGTGAACGATTTTGCCACTGAAACAAGTTTTAAAGAACAGGCTGACAACTACGATATTTTGCATCTGGCGATGCATACTATTCTAGATGACGATAATCCGATGTATTCCAAATTGGTTTTTTCTCAACCAGGTGATAGTTTAAACGATGGTTTATTAAATGCTCACGAGATTTATAATATGAATCTAAATGCCAAAATGGTTGTTTTAAGTGCTTGTAATTCCGGTGATGGTAAATTCTTAAAAGGAGAAGGGGTTATGAGTTTAGCTCGCGGATTCTTCTATTCGGGTTGTCCAAGTTTGGTTATGACTCTGTGGACTGTTGAAGATTTATCGGGTTCCACCTTAATGTCATCCTTCTACAAATTTCTTTCTCAGAGCTTTCCTAAGGACGTTGCTCTACAACAAGCTAAGTTAGACTATTTGGAATCAGCTGATCCTCTTAAGTCGCATCCATACTTCTGGTCTGGCTATGTTGCCATTGGTGATACTCAGACCTTGGTTAAATTTAGCATGATTCACAAAATTCTAATGCTTCTTGGTGGTTCTTTAACGTTTGCTGGATTGTATTTTATATTGCAAAGAGTGATAACGAAAAAAGTGAAGCGTGTAAATTAAAGATAGTATCGAGTCTTTTTATATAATTCTTCTACATAGTTTCTTAGATTATTTCTATTCTTATTGACTACGATCATCATTGTAACGTGTTTAAAACCACTGTACTTTTTCATTGAAAACAATACTATAAAATAAGGATTGCTCTAAAAAAGAACAATCCTTGTATAGTATCGATAGTATGACGAATGAATTTATTCTAGTTTAGTGAGAATCTCTTTAGCCTTGCTTCTGTAAAAACTATTTCCTTTCGCTATGGCAGTAAATACTTCTTTGGCTTTTTCTCTTTCATTCGTCATTAAGTAGCAAAAACCTAAGTACCACTCCGATTGCTCAATAAAAAGATTGTTTTTATGATCCAAAACACGAGTAAAGTTCTTATTTGCTTTAGGATATTCTTGTACTTGAATATTTGAAACACCTGAGTAAAAATTACTCGTTAGATTGGTACTATCTTTATCAAGAATTGTTTGAAATAATGATAATGCAGCACGGTAATTTTTAGACTCATAAGATTGGAGAGCTTGCTCTAAAACCTTATCAGAATTATCGGTTGCTGAAGAAGAACGCGTATTGATTACAATGCTGTATGGTTTGTAATAGTTTAAGAAAAGCTCCTCGTTGGAATATTTTTTATTCCCAAGCATAAAATAAACACTTGCCAAACCAATAAGTAGAGTCATAGAAGCTGCTGCAACTCTCCACTTACTAAGGAATTTTATTTTGCGCTTTTCTTCATGAGTCGTTGGGATATCAATGGCTTCGAGTTTACTCCTCAAGTCCATAATATCATCTTCCATTATCGCTTCGTTTATCTCGTTATGGAGATTTAGTTCCATCTCTAAATCAAGATCATCCATTAGATCTTTTTCAAAATCTAAATTTTCATTTTCGTTTAGCTGACCGTCAAGATAATTCTCAATACGGTCAAAGTTTTTTTCGTTCATCATACTTCGGTAAATTGATTATCGTTTTTAATATTCAGTATTAGTGTTTGTTTACACTTATACTTCCTAGATTTCACGTAATCTTCTCCGGCAAAGCCTAATTTTTTTGCAATTTCTTTTGCAGAGATTTTCTCAAGATACAGTTTCATGATTTCTTGACAATCAGCTGGCAATTGTTTAAAATGCTTCTGATATAGGCGGTACTTCTCAGTTTCTTCGTAAGATTTACTTACATCATCAACCTGTTGATCTAGTACCACATCTGATTTAATCAGTTCAAGATTATCATCCCGTTTTTCAAGCTTCTTTAACCACAATAAGCGGCATACAGAGTAAATATACGTTCGAAAGTTGCAAGTCAACACAATAGGTGCTTTCTTAAGCTTTCGGTAGATTACGATAATAGCTTCCTGGAAAAGATCGCGTGCGTCTTCACTTGTACCACTATTATTTTCAACGAACCTGCAAGTATCCGGAAAGAATTTGCGGTAGATGTAATTTAATACATCATTATTGCTCATTCCAATTCCGTCAAGAATTGCTTCTGTTGTGTAATCCATGTTATCTACCCCTTTATTCCTTTTTTTTGCAAAAAGTAACCCAATAAAATGAAAAAAACATTCTATGCAACTAACTATTGTTTGTAACATACTCAATTGCAGGCTTCTGCAGTCTTAAAAAAAAGTCGTGTTTTGACACAATATTTACATAACTATAATTAAGAAACACTGGTGTTGGTATTAACAATAATGTGATGAAATAGAATAAAATACTGATGAATAATTATATTACTTGTATGAATGTAAATATATGCAAAAAAAATGCAGTTTTATACATTAATATGCAATTGCTTTTCTATTTTGACATAAATATTTTATAAACATGTCTTTTTATCAAATAAAAATGCAGATTATATTTTACATAGATTTATTTTTTTTAGGAGAGATGTTTATAAACTTTCCATTATTCTTAAAAAATCAGAAACTTATTTTTTAAGAATATATTAATGAAGTTTGAATAGGAAGAATTTCATATCTCATATAATCTTTTAAAGAGGCGCTAAAGCTTTTATATCAGTATCGAGAGGTTATTAGAAATATTTGTAATTCGATTATTAAAACTAGTGTGATCCATTTCACAAAATATGATGTAGAACTCCAGATTTTTGTTTGATCTGAGTTTTTGAAAGACCCAAATTTTAATCTTGGTCGTCGATTTACGGATCAAGCAGAAAATTTGGGGAGAATAAATAAAGGCTATATCTTGGTCTGAGTTTTATATAAATCCAATGTCAGACAGCATACATTACGAAAGCATTGTTCGCTTTTTACTCCCATCCGATCTTCTTGATTACTTTGAGATTACCTCGGCAATAACATCTGAAAATAAGCTTACGGTTTATCTGAGTGAGAAAAATATACTTCCCCAGGAGTATTCTGGACAGGTATTACTCTCTAAAGGTTTTTTGCCTGAAATCAGCATTCAGGATTTTCCAATTCGAGATAAAGCTCTATTTCTTTGCATTAAACAACGTAGGTGGACTGTTAAGTCCAGCGGTAAAATAATAAGTTGGAATTGGACATTGGCAGCTAAAGGAACTCGATTTACAAATGAATTCGGAGCTTTTTTAAAAGAACTTAATCGACAATAAGCCCATTAATGTCAAAAGCTTGGAGTATTATTACCCCATTGACGGCAAACAATTACAGCAGCAATATAGAGATCATTTGAGTAGCTATAGAACTTGG